>Ga0265295_1001695_pt1 | contig 37686 bp, 31 predicted proteins | sample Munlansysbiofilm_FD_192503 | JGI IMG/M metagenome (GOLD analysis project Ga0265295, IMG submission 192503) | Leachate microbial communities from a municipal landfill in Southern Ontario, Canada - Methane capture system biofilm | ecosystem: Engineered > Solid waste > Landfill > Unclassified ... | reverse complement strand
AACTTCCGCCTTTTCCCTCGGAGATACCGAAGCCCATGGCCTGCATTTTTTCCGCGAGGACGCATCTATAAAGAGCCCCGGCGGTCATCTTCTGGCGCATATTAAAGTCGAGACACCTATGCTCTTTACCGACTTTTGCCATGTTCATCACGACCAAATGCGAGTGCAATTCCGGGTCGTTTGCTCTCGTTGTCGAGTGTTCAAACTCGGCAATATACATCGTGCAGGCGGACCCAGGAACGCGCTTTGCCTCATCGCCGCCGCCTTTGCCGTGACGCGTTGTAAAGGCGTTTTTTCGAAGATAATGAAGAGCTTCTTGAACCGATTCGGAATGCGCTTTTGCTATCGCTTCGCGCAGCTCTTCAGACCCCGCCGCCCATACAGCGCTCACACTTTTTGGCGTTGAAAAAGTGAGGTCCCAGCCAGGCGCGTGTTCTTTTCCGTTCATGGTTGCAATGAGTTCTTGGCCGTTTTCGTCCATGCCTTTGAAGGCGTTTAAAAGCTGTTCATGCCGCACTTCTCCGACATATCCGCACAACCATTTCCCGGCCGGTTCTCCATGAATTTTGGCCTCATCCTGGGCATAATATTGGCAAAAATATTGCGCCGCTGCGCCACTTTTTCCGGCATCAATTTTACGTACTGACAGCATAAACTAACCTCATTCCTGTGCGCTTTTCCGTGGCTTTGTCCGCGCGGTTTCTTGCGAACTTTGAAGCCACTTTTTTGATGCACTTTTTCACTTATTGTCGACGTCAACCGAAGCAAAATCAACATTCACTTCGTGACCCAAAAGCATTCGATATCCGAGCTGCAATCGTTCTTTTCTAACGTCAGTCCCCACGCCTTTTGAGAGCGAATAAAAGAGGGCGGCAAGGTCTTTTCGTGTCGTCATTTTGCGTATATCTTCGCGCAATTCTGCAAGCTCAGTTCGCAGTTTTTGACGTTCGATATCAAGATCATTTTTCTGAGATAGGATGATATCCGAAGCCAAACTAGACATACTTTTTTCTTGTTTTTTTGACATATCAGACAGAGCTTTATATGCCGATTCAGACAGTCTTATCACCGCATTTTTCGCCATTTTACCTCCTAATTATTGCGTAACTCTTGTACACATACCGTTACTTTGAGTTACAATGCTTATTTATATAATGATCACTGCATTATTTGTCAATCAGTAATGATTCATGTTACACAATGTGCACACCGGAAACGCAGGATTTGCGGGCCTCGAAACTCCCGGAGGGTGAGTCAGGTGTGCTAAAAAAACTGCGGAGCAGAGAAATATCCTCCTCTTGGTCCCTCCCAAGACTCGGTGGAAGGCATGAAGAATACGAAGGGGGCAAGCCCCCTCCGTAGCCTCCCCCGAAAGGCAAAGAAAAGGCCCCTCTTCGGGGGTCGATGGAATGTTCCAGGGGAAAGGGAATCATGAGACCGTAAGTTCCTGCGCGGCCAGTTCTAGAAAATGCCGCTTTCTGCACATCCAGAACTGATCAAATTGCCCTTCGCACGCTTCGAATGTCCGCGCATCAGCCCCATCCCACGCCTCCGCCGCCATTTCCCGCGCTCGGGCGTCCACGCTGGCCTCATCCGCCGGGGTTGAAACCCTGGATGTGGATACGTTGGGCCGTCGAAGTCCCGTGCCCATGGTCATGGCTGTTGGCTGGGGTTCGTCAAGGTCGGATATATCAAGGAAAACACCGGTCAGCTCATCGCCGATTGCCTCGCTGTCCTTCGCCTGTCTATCTTCTGTCCACCCGTTGTTGCTTTGAGAAGTGTTGCAGTGCAAGGCTTCACGGGTCGCTGTCGGCCCGCTGTCCTTCGTCTGTCCATCGTCTGTTGTCTCGACGTTGTCGCCATGGGCCAGCTCCGCCCATGGATCAATGGACACCAGTTCAATTAGAACGCGGGCCTCTGATTCTTCTTCCGGTATCGACCCGCTGTCACCCGCCTGTCCATTGCCTGTTCCTTCGCTGTTATTCCGGGAAGTGTTACTGCATATGGCCTCTATGTCCGCTGTCGGCGTTGTGTCCTCCGTCTGTTCTTCGTCTGTCGTCTCGGCGTTGCCACCGTGGGCCAGCTCCGTCCACGGCTCGCCGGACACCAATTCAACTAGAGCGTGTGACCCTGGTTCTCCTTCCGGTATCAGCTCGCTGTCCTTCGCCTGTCTATCTTCTGTCCACCCGTTGTTGCTTTGAGAAGTGTTGCAGTGCAAGGCTTCACGGGTCGCTGTCGGCCCGCTGTCCTTCGTCTGTCCATCGTCTGTTGCATCGCGACTGACTTTGTGCACAAGGTAGCCACCGGGCACACGCTTTAGGTGTCCAGCCGCAGCCAGCGCCGAAATCATGCCCGCCCGCCGTTTGTGCGGTACATGCGCCAAAGGCCCCGGGGCAGTCATCGTAACCACTCCATCCGCCCCGGCCGAAAGGCCGAGGCAGATGAAGGCGGACAGGAGGTCGGGATTTCTACGCCGCAAACTCTCCAATATTTCTCTCTGAAAACTTATCATCAGAACTCCTCCTCTTCGGCCTGTTCTTCGGCTTCATCATTCACGGCCTTCTCTTCGGCCTTCCGAGCCTTCGTTTCTTCCTGCGCTCTGAAGGCCTTCTTCTGGCCTTCCACGTCCCACAGCAACCCATCTGCTGGCTCGTACCCGCCATGGATGTCCGGACGCTGCTTGTGAGGGATTTGGATTTTGCACGGGGGAAAAGTCCCCGGCAATTTCAAGTATCCCTCGCCGTCGTTCAGGCACGAGATTGACCGCGCAGGTATGATCGGTTTTTCCACCTTGGATTTTGAGAGGCTTTCGCCATCTTTGATATCCGCGGCCCCCCAGCTCGACCCGGTCTGCGTTTGCTCAATTTCTTTCATGCCTAAAAGTTTGGACATGAGCTGCGCCGTTTCGGCATGGTCAACGCGGCACGTTAGTTTCGACTGGCAGTTGGTCATGATCGTGGCGGTCTTTTCCTGGCCGTACACGTCTAAGAGTTGATTCACGTCTTGCAGACCAAGCAAGATGCTCACTCCAAATTTTCGGAGCTGCGCAAGCTGCTTATGCAACTTCGGCAGACGCCCGGCCGAATCGACTTCGTCGATCACGAGCGCTCGTCTGAGCGCCCGGCTCTGCTTACCTGCCGAGGCTTCAAGGGCCACATCCACGGTGGTCGAAATGTACGGCAGGATTAGTTCATGGACATCACCGACCTGGCTTGTAATAAAAAGCCAGGAATCATCATCTTTTTCCATCCATTTGCGAATCGAAAAAGGCTCTTTATGTCGCGGAAAAAGATCCAGAAAGCGCACTGATTCCGAAGAGGTCAACGTTGATCGGATGCCCTGTGCCTGCTCGGCGGCTGCCGGGTCCATGTCGCCTTTGCTTTCAGATCGTTCCAAGCTACACAAAATGTCATAAAGTTCTTGCAAACTTGATTCTGATACGATCTTGTAAACCTCTGAGATGTGCATATCTTTAGACTTCACATATAGCATCAAATCAGCTAACAATTTCCGCGCATTATTTGTGAAAAATGACTGATCACCTTCACCGGCTGGGATCATTATTTTGATCATGGATACGAGTTGCGCACGCGTTACAACATCACTAAAGACATCCCACGCCACACAATTTTTATCCGTGGGATTCAGTATAAAATCCGCGTCTTTCCGATAAAATTTTTGACTGAATTCCCCATGCGGATCATAGACAACCGTCTTGATTTTTCGCGCCCGCAGGTCATCCAGGACTGTGTAAATCGCGGTCGATTTTCCCACACCAACGCCGCCGGTGATGAGCTGATTTCTGCACACAAATTTGGGCGGGATTTCAAATCCGGCGAGGCGCAGGCCCCGCCCTTGATCGGCCGGCCGCCTTTGCAGTCCGATCCGCTGCAAAAGGTTTTGAGGCGGCAGGATGCGCGATGCTTCAATCAAGTTCCGGAGCGTGCGAGGGTCAACTTCTTCTTGGCCGTCAATGTGCTTGTCTGCCACCGCTGCCTGGCCCTGCCTCCAAAAGACGACCCAGACACCCAAGAAAGACAAGACCCAGGCCCCGGCAGAAGCCCAGAGGTAAGGCTTCACGGCCGAATTAGCGGCAGGCATCCATTCTGCCGCTAACTTTGGCATGAGCGCCCTGGCATCGCCTTCTCGCCGCCAATTGTCCCAGCCGTAGGCAAAATCCAGCCGTCGCGAGTCTGACCCGGGGAGCAAGGAATTTACTGCGATCCCCATGTTGCCTTTTGCATACGAAGAGTAAATTTCCCAGATCATGCGATTCTCTTCGGTCGGCCTGCCCAGCCCGGCCGCCAGGACGGCCAGGGCAACAAGGACGCTGATCAATATCGCACGGCGGAAATTTTGAAGAAAGAGAGAGAGACTGTGTGAGAGGAGGTCGCCGCCGCGAGTCGCGGCTCCCATGCTCACTTTTCGGCTCCCGCCCCAGACCACGCCCGTGGCGCCCAAGCTCCGGAGCCGGGTTTATCAATCTGCGTGGCCGTGGTCGCATTTACGGCGCCAGGAGCATGCATTTTAGAGCCGACCGTGACGCCACTAAAAAAAACAGTGCTCAAGGCAAAAAATATCAATCCAATCCTGAACATTTCACCCCTGAACGACCACCACCACATATCCATTTTTTCCAAAAAACCAGGGGTCCGATATCCAATATAAGAGATTTTCCAAGGTCCGATTCCAAAGAAAATGGGTTCCGGTTCTGGCTCAAAATCGCCCAAATCTACATCATCCAGATATTCCATTTCCATTGCGTCTTCTTTTTCAATGCGACCCATATTTCCTCCAAGAAGTTAGTTTGAAAAATTACCGCTAGGCGACAACCGCCGAGGATCAAGCGGGCCACCGGTTAGCAGCATGTAAGCTGCCGTTTCGAGCGCCAGCAGCACCAAGAAGCCGCCCGGCCACAACCACCACCGATCCGGCAAGCAGACTGCTAGGCCGAAAATGGCCCAGGCCCCGATGATGAGGGAGCGGAACTGGAAAACCAGTGACAGCACCAGGTGCAACGCCCACAACAAACCTTTTTTTGCGCTCATATTTCAAATCTCCTGCGCTGCGATGTATCGGATCACTCCAAGAGTCATTCTTGTGTCCGCAAGCGCCCTATGGGCCCCTGTGGCGTCAACGCCGCACGCCTGGGCCGCATTGGACAATTTATGCCAGCGCCAATTGCCGTGATGGTCCGACCACTCACCAACGTATTTAGAATAGATGTTCATGATGCACTTCGACTGCCGCGCCAGGTCTGGAAGTCGGCACCCGGCGAAATCTGAGCACTGCTGAAGCATGCGAAGGTCATAAGGAGCGTTGTAGATTGCGATTTTTTTGTTTGTTAACAAATGCATGACGCAATCATGTATATCTTTCCAGCACGGAGCATTACGCACCATGTCGTTATCAATGCCGTGGATTGCGGTTAATTCTGGCGTAATCGGAACATTTGGCCGCACCAGCGACGTGAAAAGATCTGTACCGTCACGGTCAATAATTGAAATTTCTACTATTTCGGCGTCTGGGCCGAGTCCCGTTGTTTCGGTATCGACCACAACAAAGTCCGTTTCGAGCAGTTCACGCGCTTCTTTTATTGCGATACGTCTAACAATATTCCTGTTTTGCATACGTTCTAAGCTCCTAATTGGCCATATAATTAACATAAATAACACCCATACACATAACAGCAATGCATACCGACGCGGTTGTCATCGCAAGCTGTAAGTATCCGAAAGCTTTTTCGCTCGTAATTGCAGCCATAAATTCATGTATGTGCATATCTTCATACCTCCAAAATTTGATTTATAGTACATAAATAGAGACTTTTGTCAATGAAATGCAGTAAAATGCCACATTGCGCAATACTAACATGCCCTTTTCCGGCCCTGCGGAGGGCCGGGATGACCTGCGACCCGCCCCGAGGGGTTTGGTGCTGATTTTTTTTAATCCGGCCGCTCCCTGCGGGACATCGGGACATCCCCCTATAGGGGGATGTCCCGCTTGTCCCGGGACACGGGCTGCGGTGAAAAAATGTCCCGCACCAGACCTTCGTGAAAACAACCATACTCATTGTTCTTTCATAATTTCGGGCTATTACAGCAACATGAAAGAAAGCACATGAAATATCTATTTTGCCAAAATGTCCCGATTGTCCCGCAATGTCCCGGGACATGTCCCGGGACATTTACCATTCAAAATTAACTCAAAATGTCCCGCCATTATGCTCTTGGGTGCATAATGCTTCCGCACCGGAGCGAGTGTAAAAGTCGTTCCGCACGCAAAGGTGGCCATGATCAACCAGATCCTCGCGCGCCCGCTGAAAAGCTTTCTTCTTCGCCTCGTCACCGTCCCCTGTGTGGAGCTGGTAGAAAGCCCTGCGCCACGTTTCAATGTCTGTCCCCCCTGCGCCGGTTTGTCGCACCGCCAGTTCAAAGCTTTCCATTCCCCACCTCATTCCTCTCGACATTTTCTTTGTTGCCGCCGGGATTGAGCAGGGCACTATGATGCAGCTATCATCTTTGTCCCCGTCCTCATCGACTCCCATTTCAACCACGCGCCGCTCGAAGAATTCAGAAAAGCCGTCGATGCCGTCTTTTACCTTTTTTGCAGTCCATTTGTATTTGCCGCCATCCCGTGAAACTTCGATGTTGCAGTCCAGGGCCCCAAACAACCCACTCCATCCCCTGATTCCCCTCGAAAGATCTTTTCCCGGGTGCGCAATTAAAACGATGTTTCGCGATTGTTGTTTCAGGAAGGCGCAGTTGTTGAGGATTGTCGTACCGTCCGTGCTACTATTTTCGTCAGCCCCAGGCGCTGCTTGGCTCAACGTATCAATAACTATTATGCAATCTTCTGGAAGCGAATTTGATAGCTCTGTGCAGCTTTGACGATCTCTCAAATCAAGCCTGTAATCATGTATTAAGACGAAATTGTCTGGGATATCTCTTCCATTTGCAATTTCCCACGCTCGAATACGCTTCTTGATTCCACCCTCGCCTTCCAGCGCCAAATAAAAGACATCCCTTTTTTTTACTTTTCGACCAAACCACTTTCTCCCCTCGGCAATTGCAATTAGCAGATCGAGCGCAAGGAAAGACTTACCGACCGTGCTTTCCCCGTGAAAACAGCTTATACCTGCGTCCAATAAAAGCTTTTTAACTGTCCACTTCGGATCTGGCAGTTCCATTATTTGTGATCTTCTCAAAAATCGAATTTTCCCGCGTTGCGATTGCGGTTCGTCATTCAGTCCTTGTATTGCTGCCTGTAGATCTTCTATTGATCCGCGCCGGGCAGCATCGGCAATGATCCTCGCCTGCTCTTGCGCCCGCCTCCGTTGTGCGGCTTCGCGGATGCGCCTGGCTGCGTCGACGGCACCAAAGGGGCCCTGGGCAGTGATCAAAGCATGACTCATCATTTTGGTAAGATGCAGTGACGAATGCGGGACCGCGCACAAAAGCCGCGGGGCGTCGTATTCGCCTCCCAAGGCGCACATGGTTTCAAAAATTTTTCGCGCGGTCTGGTCCTGGAAAAACTCTGCCCGTAGGTCGGATGTGACCAGGCTGTGTTTGTCCGGATTGTGAATAAGGAAACCCAGGAGGGGGTATTCTAGCGCCGTGGCGTCGTCAGACCCGGCGAGAGGGTCGGCGGTCTGGGCGGCGGGGTTGTTGACTTTCTTGAGTGCGTGAACCATCATTAAAATACCTCTGGCAAGAGTACGGTTAATCTGGGCAAAAGTTTGTCCGTTGGCCGGGAGATAAGCCCTGCAGTTGCAGCTCCAGGGCTTATTTTTTTGCTTTTAGCGCTTTATCCTTGCACTTTTTCTTAATATGATCGTCTATTTCTTCCCTATTCCACCTTGAAATCCCTCCTATTTTGTATTGTTTCGGCAGAATACCGGCCTTAATTCCATTATAAATAGCGCTGTGGCTACACCTTAAATACTTTTTGACTTCATCCAGCGTCATCCAATCCATATTTGCTATCCTCCTATGATTAGCTTTAATTTTTCTCATCTCTTCAAATCGCACCAGCCCCCTTCATACTAACCTTTTTAACTTCTGCAAGCCCCCATACAGTTTGCGTAATCCTTACATCCTTACATTTTTTTTTGCCGCATTTTGAGAAGCCCGGAAACCCACGACTGGCGGGGGTTCCCGAGGCTCACCGCCTTACATTTTCGGATTCAAAATGTAAGGAATTGGTTAGGCAACCAATGCTAGCATTATAGATACCTGAGTTTATTAGCGTTTCCTGCCGACTTAATTTTATTTTTAACTATTTTTTTTTGTTAATGATTTCGGGCACCTTACATTTTGACTGATCGTTGCTGCCGCCCTTCCCCCGCGCCAAAAAAAAAGCGAGTCCGGGGGTGGCGGACTCGCTTTTTGGTGGCCAACGTGGGGGCCAAATTTAGACTATTGAAAAATTTTGCTTATAATATTGAATAGCTACTTGAAAAACGTATTCCCTCCCTCCCTTCTTCCCCGTTTCCGGACCCGACCCAAGGGGCGGATTTTTCGAGCTGCATTTTCATGGTCGCGTTTTCAACGTAAAGCCCTGCACGAATCGCCTTCTCAAAATCAATTCGCGCAGAGTTGTGACCAGTCCACCACATCACCCCGCGTTGACCTATTTAACTTTTCGATATCTGATATTTTTTTATTTTGAGTTTGCCCGCTCGGGACAATTCCGACTTTTTTAGTCGGAAAACGAGAACTGTAAATTTTGACTCACCGCGCGGCTTTCAAAAAGGGGTATAAATCAGGGGTACTATTTTTTGAGCCCTTTCTTCCAGTCTGATATAATTAACGAAAATTTACTGTTTGGCCCCCCTCATCTCCACCACGTAAACCAAACCAGCCCGCTTAATGCGGGCTTTTTTGCGTCCATCTACCTACAATTCCGATCTTTTTATTCATTATCCTTCATTTCTCTTCAAACTGGGCACATTCTTTTTCGGGGTAAAAAGGTGGGGTACCCGTGGTAGCCAGGGGTATATTCATGGCGAGGTATCACGAAAAGAAGTGATCATGTCTACAGATACGAAAGTCAGAAATGCGCGGCCTGCGGAAAAGCCTTACACGCGCTACGATTGCGACGGTCATCTCCTGTTTGTGAGCCTTTTATTTTGTCATCCTTCGTCATCATTACTAAAGACAACGGACCGGCTGTTCACCCAGACCGTTGTTCATTGTTTTCACTGAAAAAATCGGCGATCGATTGATATTTCATGAAAATGATGAAAAAGAATGCCCCTCCGGCATGGGTCTTGAAACAGTTTTCAAGGCAAGATTCCAGTATCGCTCATGAAAACTGGTTGTCAGGCGGCCATCTCACCCTAACCTTGCGAGTCGCGAATGCCCACTCACCTGTCATCGACGGAAAATCGCCGCGACCAGGAATACCCGAGCCGGGAAAATGCGTTGCACGACATCCTGATGAACGCGCCCATCGGCTTCTCGACGGCCACGCCGGATGGCAAGCTTCTCAGTGCCAATCCGGCACTGGCGCGGATGCTCGGCTATGATTCCCCTGAAGACCTGATCGCCTCCGACCCGGACATCGCGGCCCGGCTCCATGCCGCCGCGACGGAAGAGCATTCAAAAATCGCGGATGGGCCTGAGAATGACGGAGCCCGGGAATTCCGGGTTGCGCGCAAGGACGGAACCATCATCTGGGTGTCCGGAAAGACCGGAATCCTGCGCGATGCCGAAGGCCGGATCTCGCACACGCAAAACTTCACCACCGACATCACCGACCGTAAGCGCATGGAAGCGGAGCTTGAGGCCATGGAAAAGAACACCTCCATGCTCGTCGGCAGCCTCCCCGGCATGGCCTTTCGTCGTCGCAACGACGCGGAACTGGACATGGAGTACGTCTCGGACGGCTGTCTCGGTCTGACCGGCTATAGCGCCGAAGAGCTGCTGCACAGCAAGCGTCTCTCGTTCACCGACCTCATTCTCCCTGAATACCGCCACGATGTCCGGAAAAAATGGACGGAAGGCATCCAAAAGCTCGCTCCGGTCCAGCTCGAATTCGAAATCATGACCGCCGACGGGCAGCCCAAATGGGTCTGGGAAGTGGGCATTCCCATGCAGGGTCAAAACGGCGGGATCGGGACCCTCGAAGGACTGATCGTCGACATCACGCCGCGCAAGCTCGCGGAAAAAAACTCGCTCTTGCGCGAAAAGGCCCTGGAGCTTGCGGCCGTGACCTCTCTTGAGCTTCTCCTTGAGCCCGATCTGGAACAATCCATGCCCAGGGTCCTGGCACGTCTGGGTCAGGGCACGGACACGGACCGTGTGTACGTATTCAAGAACCAGCCCCGGACCGAATCAGACACAGTGCTGACCAGTCAGCTCTACGAATGGGCACGGCCCGGAATCCCGACCCAGATCGACAATCCGAACCTCCAGGATCTGCCCATGAACGACCTGACGCCACGCTGGCTGGCGGAGATGCGCGCCGGTCGCTCCATCAGGGGGCTGGTCCGCGACTTTCCGGCCGACGAGAAGCAAATTCTCGAACCGCAGGGCATCATCAGCATCCTGGTGGTCCCCATCCAGCTGCACGGAACGTTGTGGGGATTTCTCGGCTTCGATTCGGTTCGCGCACCGCGCCCCTGGACGCCCATCGAGGAACATGTCCTGAACATCGTCTCGGCCAGTCTGGGCGCGGCCATCGCCCGCAGACAGGCTCAGGAGGAACTGGCGAGCAGCAACCGGACGCTCATGACCATCCTCGACAGCCTGCCCGTGGACGTCTACGTGGCCGACCTGACCAGCTACCGCATCCTGTTCATGAACCAGTACATAAAGGACAGCTTCGGGCGCGACTGCACAGGCGAGCTCTGCCACGAAGCGTTCAACCACGAATCCACGCCCTGCGGCCACTGCACGAACGGCAGGCTGCTGGACGAACACGGCCGCCCCCGGGGAGTCATCGCCTGGGAATGCTTCAACCCCGTGACCGGCAAATGGTACAGGAACTTCGACCAGGTCATCCCCTGGACCGACGGACGCCTCGTGCGCATCGAAATCGCCATGGACTTGAGCGACCGCAAGCGGGCCGAAGAGGAAATCCTGCGGGCCCGGGATCTGGCCGAGGCCGCCAACTGCGCCAAGTCCGAATTTCTGGCCAACATGAGCCACGAGATCCGCACGCCCTTAAACGGCGTCATGGGCATGCTCCAGCTCCTGCAACTCACCAAGCTCGACCCCATCCAGGAAGACTACACGGACACCGCGATTCATTCCTGCAACCGGCTGGTGCGGCTCCTGACCGACATCCTTGATCTCTCACGCATCGAAGCGGGCAAGCTCAGTATCCAGAGTGCTCCCCTGGAACTGTCCGAAGTGCTGCGCCAGACCGGGGACCTCTTCTCACCCACGGCCAGGGAAAAAGGGCTGGCCCTTCGCTTCCGGATCGATCAGTCCATCCCCCGCCAACTTCTGGGAGACGCGACACGCCTGCAGCAGGTCCTTGGCAACATGGTCGGCAACTCCCTCAAATTCACCCCGGCCGGCAGCGTGACCGTCGAAGCCTCTCTTCTGCCTGCGCTGCATGACGGACAATGCCGGGTGCTCTTCTCCGTGGCCGACTCCGGCATCGGCATCCCCGACGACAAACTGGGCAGCCTTTTCCAGCCCTTCTCCCAGGTCACGGAAGGGTTCACCCGCAGCTATCAGGGCGCGGGTCTTGGCCTGTCCATCTGCAAGCGCCTCGTGTCCTTCATGGGCGGCAACATCTCCGTTGTCAGCGAACTTGCGGTGGGCACGACCATGTATTTCAGCGTCACCTTCGCCATGGGAGCAGAAAAAGCCGAGTCCGTCCCGGGGCGCGAATCCTTTTTTGCCCCCGCCCTGGACGGCTTGAGCGTGCTCATGGCCGAAGACGATCATTTCAGCGGCATCCTCGGCGTCAAGCTCCTTGGCGCTTTCGGAGCCACGGTCAAGCATGTGCAGAACGGGAAGCAGGCTCTTGAGGCCCTCGCGAGCGAGCCCTTCGATCTTGTGCTCATGGACGTGCAGATGCCGGTCATGGACGGTGTCGAGGCAACGCGGTCCATCCGCCGGGGCCTGGTCGGCGATCAGGTGAAAAACATTCCCATCATCGCCATGACCTCCTATGCCATGGACGGGGACCGGGAAAAATTCCTCGACGCGGGCATGAACGCCTATGTGGCCAAACCTGTGGACATCAAGGACCTGATGCACGCCATTTCCCAGATGCTGCTTCGGGAGGGCGCGAAGAAACCGATCAAGATGAAGACCGGCCCCTGAGCCCTTCGCTTTCCGCCCTCCGGGCCGTTGTCAGGAAAACCATGATCCCGCTTACTAATCCCCGCGCGTATTGCGGCACACGACATAGTGTGACAGGAAAAATTATGCGCCGCATAATCTCGTCCATCATCATGCTGTCACTCATCACGATGATCTCTTCCCGCCCCGGCAAGGCCGCTGACGCTCCCGGCGGGAAGATCCTGATCGTGCACAGCTATGACCGCAATTTCGCTTGGACCGCCGACATCCACGACGCCCTGGAGCGGATGCTCTCAAGGCGCCGGATCGAACTGCGCACCGTGTTCATGGACGCCAACATCAACCGCGACGAGGAAAGCCTCACCGCTGCGGGACAAAAAGCGGCCGAGATGATGCGCAGCTTCAGACCGGACGTGGTCATCGCCAGCGACGACGATGCGCAGCAGTATTTCGCGGCGCGATTCGCAGGCGACAGTTCGGCCCCGGCACTGGTCTTCTGCGGAGTCAACCAGGACCCGGCGCGCTACGGCTATCCCGCGTTCAACGTCACGGGAGTCGTCGAGAAACTCGCCTGGAGTGAAAGCCTGAAGTTGCTGCGCCGCCTGTGTCCGGACGTGCGCAGGGTGGCGGTACTCCTTGACTCAAGATCCTCAAGCCTGGCGGCGGTTGGATCGATGCGCGCCTCGACCCCGGCAGACATCGAAGCCGAATGGATCATTGTCGATACCTATGAAAAATGGCGGAAACTGATTGACGCCAGCGGTTCAACCCACGACGCCCTCGCCATCACGACCTGCCACGGCCTGACCGATGCCGAAGGCCGAATAGTGCCGGGCCCCGAGGTCATGCACTGGACCCGGGAACACGCGGGGCTGCCGTCCGTGGGTTTTTTCGACTACACGGTCGCCGACGGGGCCCTCTGCGGAGTCATCCAGACCGGATTCGAACACGGAACCCTGGCCGCAGGCATGGCCCTGCGCATCCTGGACGGCGAACGCGCCGGGGACATTCCCATTGTCAGCACAACGCAAGGTCTGACCATGTTCAATCTGAAAGTGGCCAGAAAACTACGCATCGACATCCCCGAGGATCTCCTTCAGGAGGCTGCAGCACTTGTGGAATAAAGCCTTGTACATGCTGACCGTGATGCTGCTGACCCTGAGCGTTCCCTGCGCGCGAGGCCAAAGCGCCCCCGACATTCTGGTCATTCACTCCTACAATCCGGGACTGAGCTGGACCGACGACTTACACCAAGGCATCGTCGAAACCCTGACCGGCTCCGGGAAGCCCTGGACGCTCAGCACCGAATACCTGGACGCCAAACGCTATCCAAAGGAGCACATGCTCCAGATGCAATCGGAGTTGATCGCCACCCACGTGCGAGGCCACGCCGTGGATGCGGTGATCGTCTCCGACGACGCGGCTTTCGGTTTCGTGCTGCAAAACCGCGAAGAGCTCTTTGCAGGCGTGCCCATAATCTTCTGCGGCGTGAACAACTTCCAGCCGGAAATACTCGGCGGCGCGGAGGGTATCACCGGCGTATCGGAAATAATCTCCGTGCGCGAAACCCTTGACGCAGCCCTGGCCCTGCACCCCGACACGCGCAACGTGGTCATCATCGGAGGCTCCTTGTCCAGCACGGACAGATCGAACCGCAGCCAGTTTCTGCATCTCATGCCCTCCTATGCCGGGCGCTTGCGCTTCCACTTCTGGCAGGACATCCCCACTCCCGTCCTGCTGGAAAAGGTCGCGACCCTGAGCCCGAAAACACTTGTCTTCCTGGCCAACGCCATTGCCGGCCTGGATGGCCGCATGCTTGATTTCGGACCCAGCGCGGCCTTGATCCGGGCCAATACGCAAAGCCCCATCTACGGATTCTGGGATTTTTTCCTGGGGCACGGCATCGTCGGCGGCAAACTGGTCAACGGAGCCGAGCACGGTAGAATCGCGGCCCGGATGACCCTGCGGATCCTGGACGGAACCGCGCCTTCGGACCTGCCCGTAGTTCGGGAAGTGGCCAACCGCTTCTTCTTCGACTACCGGGAGTTGAACCGTTTCAACCTGGATGAAAAGGCCTTGCCTGAAGGATCTATCGTCACGCATCGTCCCTTGAGCATCTTCGAGGCCAACAAGCGGCTTTTCCTGATCTTCGGCAGCATCGTCATCGCCTTGCTCGTCATCATCATTTCCCTGACCCTGGTCGCGCACATCCGCAAGCAGACTCTTCTGGAACTGCAATCCGCCAGGCGCAAGGCCGATGAGGCCAACGAGGCCAAAAGCCTTTTTCTTGCGCACATGAGCCACGAAATCCGCACGCCCCTGACCGGGATCATGGGCCTGGCCGAACTGGCTCTGGGCAATCCCCGGAGCCCGAGCGTGCAGGAATACCTGGCCCTGATCCGCCAGTCCGGCCAGAACCTGCTGCACATCATCAACGACATCCTCGATTTCTCCAAGGTCGAAGCCGGGAAAATCGATCTGCAAAACACCCCATTCAACCCCGGAAGCATGCTGGAGAGCACCGTCGCCTTCTTCAATAGCGGCCTGCGGGAAAAAGGCGTCACCCTGTCGCTTGTCCTTACCGAGGCACTACCCGAAACAGTGCTCGGCGATGAAAACAGAATCCGCCAAATATTTTTCAACCTGGTGGGCAACGCGGTCAAATTCACCGAAAATGGAAAAATAGAATTACGACTGACAGGGGTGACTCCCAAGGAAAGCAGCGGCGGCATGGTGCTTGATTTTGAAATATCGGACACCGGATGCGGCATCCCCGAAAGCAAGCTGGACAGCATCTTCGAGCGCTTCACCCAAGCGGCGCGATTTCCGACCAGGACATATCAGGGCACAGGCCTGGGTCTGGCCATCGTCAAGCAGCTCATCGAGGCCATGGGCGGCTCCATCGCGGTGCAAAGCACGGAAGGGGCCGGAACCACCTTTTTCTTCAGCATCCCGGTCGAGCAGGCGCTACCCGAAGAATCGGCGCAGGATCCAACGCAGAATGGCGAATCCCTTGTGCAAGGACTGACCGTGCTGGTTGCCGAAGACAACCCGATCAATCGGCTCTTTCTGCAAAAATCCCTGGAAAAACTCGGACACCGGGTCATCTGCGCCACCAACGGCCAGGAAGCCCTTGATCATCTGGAAACGGCCACTGTGGACTGCGTGCTCATGGACATCCAGATGCCGGTCATGGACGGGAGCCTGGCCACTCGCCATATCCGGGACAGATTCGGACATAACCTGCCCGTCATAGCGCTCACGGCCCATGCCCTTCAAGGGGACAGGGAAAAATATCTGCAGGACGGATTCGACGAGTATCTGGCCAAACCCATATCCATCAAGGATCTGACCAAAGTCATCGCACACGTGTGTGGCAAGAAATCACTTTAACCGGTCGGCCCCGCACGCCCGAAAACCGATATATACCGAGATTTCACGCACCGGCATCGTGAACCGAACATCAATTGCCCGCAGCTAAACGCAACTGATATTTTCTCTTTGCAGAATAATGAAAGCGCGATATTTCGCAAAAAGTACCAGCCACAAAGGCTTCCCGACAAAACTTCAGCCAGGTAAAGCAGTCCATGCGGCCCAAGATCAAAACCGGCCATCCCGTCACCATTCACGGCCAGCCCTTCACCAAGGTCGGCATCGTCTGCGACGCCTCCGCCTACGACACGCGAGACACCCTGGAAGTGGTCTATGTGGACGCGGCATTCAAGGCGCGACGCACCCTGGTGGTCTGGAGGAATGATCGCTTCGAATGGAGCGAACCGTCCTACCCGGGCGTCAACGTCGAAAACGATCCCGATTACGATCTCTACGTGACCACAGTCAAGAACGGCCGCTACTGAGCCCTCTGCTCCAGGCGGCAGCGCTGTTCATAGTACGCACCCGCCCCTCCCATGTCCGTCTCCACGAACCCGATGATGCGGTTCACCCCACCACGCAATTTGCCCCACGGCCCACGCCGGTAGACCACGCAGTCCGGATGCATGGTCTCGTCCGCCGCGAACAGCACTTCAAGCCGCCCCAGTTCCGTGACCAGCCAACCCGCCCCGGGCATGACGCCAAAGCGCTCCAAGGTGCGCGGATGCACCGTCACCTCCGGGCTTTCGCCCTGATCGTCGGGCGGAATCTGGGAATGGACGAAGCGACGGTTGATCAGCGTCAGAAGCTGCAACGGGTACTCTTGCGTCGCCGCCACCGGCGGGTCCAGACGGGGCGGCAGGCGGTAAAGGCCATCCTCGTGCCCGAAACGCAGATCCTCAAAGGCCACGGCCGGATGGGTTGAGCGGACGTAGCCCGTGCGGCGCAGTTCTTCCAGGCTGGTCTCAAGGGACGGGGAATCGAGCGCCTGGCGCACGGCTTCCTCGGGCTCGGGCAGGATCACGGGAGGGGAAAGCCTTGCGCCCAGCTCGGAAAGGATCCCATAATCCGTACGCACACCCTCCGGCGGCTCAACGGCCTTGCCGCTCCACTGCACATATTCATGCAAAAAGGAGCCGACGACATCCTCCTGTTCGAGCATGAGCGCAACAGGCAGGATCAGGTCCGCGACCTCGGCCGTGTCGGTCATGAAAGCGTCGGCCACCACGACGAAATCGAGCCCATCGAGGGCCCGGGCCACCTCTTCGGCTTCCGGGAACTGGTTGGCCGGATTGATGCACTCCACCCAGGCCATGCGCACGGGCGGGTCGGCGCGGCGGAGCTCCCGGGCCAGATCGGGCATGAGCAGGGTTCGGCCATAGGCCGTCTCCGCCTTCCAGGGCAGAGCGAGGTTGGCCATGGAACTCAGCCCAAAATAAGCCCCGCCGCCGCTTCTGCCCACCTGCCCGGAGAGCATGGCCAGGGCGTTGATGAAGCGCACGTTCTGGCCGCCGAAGCGATAACGTTGCAGCCCCCAGCCCAGAAGTGTCGCCACGGGCGCAGGCCCGGCGTAATGGTCCGCCAGCAGCGCCACGTCCTCGGGCCGCGCCCCGCACCATTCCAAAAGCCTTGGCCCAGCTTCGGCCAGCAGGCCTTCAAAGCCCGCCGGATCATGGCAGCCGGCCGCCACCTTCGGCGCGATCCCCTTGCGGAGCAGCACCTCGCGCAGCACGGCTGCGGCCAGGAAGCGGTCCGTTCCGGGTTTTACGCGCACGAAATAATCCGTGAAGCCCTGCGCCGTATCCGCTCCCGGCGCGATGGTCACCACGGGCACGCCCTTCTTGCGCAGGGCGCGGACCATGGCCGCCATGTGCACGGAACCCCGGGCCAGATCGCGCCCCCAGTTGATGAGCGCTGACGTATTCAGGATGTCGGGGACATCGTTGGTGCGCAGGCAGCCGAAATCCTTCATGCAGGCCTCTATCCCGGCCTCGTCGCACAACGACCCATGCAGGCCCGTGGCGCCGAGAGTGCGAAAGAAGAGGTTCGAGAGTGCCTTGACCACGCCCCGGTTGCCCGACCCGCGCACATGCAGAATGGAGCGGGGCTCGTCCCGGTACAAGGCGATTTTCTCGGCGCACAATCCAAGGGCCTCATCCCAGCCAATGTCCTGCCAGCGTCCGCCGACCTTGAGCCGGGGAGAGCGCAGGCGATGCGGGCTGGCCAGACGCCTGCGATGCACATCGAGCTTGGGACAGACAAAACCCTGCGTGAAGGGGTGATCCGGATTGCCGCGCAGACGCAGGCCATTTTCCCCGTTTTCGGCCAGCAGGGAACAGGCGTCAGGGCAATCGAGGGTGCATGCGGTGATAATCATGTATTCTCCCAGGGGCCCAGCTAGGCATGGATTCCCCATTCGTGTTTTTATTTATCGGTGACAGTACTAACCCCGGCGTTGACGGAAGCCAAGACGGGAGGCAATGGTTCATGCATGTCAAACCTCCCCAATCCCCGTCCCCTGGACCCGGGCCGACTCGAAGTCCTGGGCCGCGCCGTCGCTGAGCCAAGCCAGGGCACGCCCCTCTATCTGGATCGCATTTCGGCCGGATTTCCGTCCCCGGCCGACGATTATATTGAAACAGCCCTCGACCTGAACACATATCTGATCCGTAACCCCGCCGCCACATTCATGGTCAAGGTCAGTGGAGACTCCATGACCGGAGCGGGCATAACCGACGGCGATGTCCTGGTCGTAGACCGCTCCGAGCAGCCCGCCCACGGCAGAATCGTGGTCGCGGTGCTGGACGGGGAACTAACGGTCAAGCGTCTGGTCATGAAAGACGGCCGGACCATGCTCGCCCCGGAAAACCCCCGCTACAAGCCCATCGCCGTGACCGAGGAGCAGGAACTGCACGTTTGGGGCGTGGTCTCGGGCGTGGTCCGGAAGCTCTAGATGCGCGACTTCTACCTCATGGTCGACTGCAACAACTTCTACGTATCCTGCGAGCGGGTCTTCGCCCCCCGGCTGGAAGGGAAGCCCGTGGTCGTGCTCTCCAACAACGACGGCTGCGTCATCGCCCGCTCCCACGAGGCCAAGGTCCTGGGCATCGTCATGGGCGAACCGGCCTACAAGCGGGAGACGTTTTTCACCCGCAACGGCGTGCACGTCTTCTCGTCCAACTACGCCCTATACGGCGACATGTCCGCGCGGGTCATGCAGACTCTGGCTCGTTTTGCCGACGAGACGGAAGTCTATTCCATCGACGAATGCTTTCTGCTGCTGCGGGGCCTTGGCACCCCTTCCCTGCTGGACACGGCCCGCGAGATCCGCCGCACGGTGCGTGAATGGACCGGCATCCCCGTCTGCGTCGGCCTGGCCCGGACCAAGACCCTGGCCAAAATCGCCAACCGGCTGGCCAAAAAGCAAGATGGTGACGGCGTGCGATTGCTGGAGGACGAGGCGGATATCGACACGGTCCTTGGCGGTCTGGCTGCGGGCGACATCTGGGGCATCGGCCGCAAAAGCGCGCACCGCCTTCGCGATCACGGAGTACACACGGCCCTCGACCTGAAAGGTCAGGCCGACGACTGGATCCGCCGTCAACTGACCGTGACCGGCCTGCGCACCGCGCTGGAGCTGCGCCAGATTCCGTGCATCGCCCTGGAAGACACCCCGCCCCCGGCCAGGTCACTGGTCTGCTCGCGCTCTTTCGGCACGCGCATCGAAAGTCTGGCGAGTCTGGAGGAAGCGGTCTCGGCCTACGTGCAACGGGCTGCGGAGAAGCTGCGCCGCAAGGGGCTTGTGGCCGGGGCCGTGCAGGTCTTTCTTGAAACCAACCGCTTCCAGCCGGAGCCCCAGCACACGGCCAGCCGATGCCGCGCCCTGCCCGCGCCCACGGCCGACACCCTCGATCTGCATGGCCCGGCGCTGAAAATTCTGCGCGACATCCACAAGCCGGGTTACAAATACCAGAAGGCGGGCGTAATCCTCCTTGATCTCTCCCCGGCCGGAAATCGCCAGCTCTCCTTCCTGGAGCCCCACGGCGAGGAAAAAACCCGCCGCGACGCCCTCATGCGGGTCATGGACCGGATCAACACCGTCCACGGCCGGGGCTCCCTGACCCTGGCCGCCTCGGGCCTGGGCAAAAAAAGCTGGCACATGCGCCAGGAGCGGCGCTCCCCCAGCTACACCACGTCCTGGGCCGAGCTGCCGCTGGTCAGATAACCCTTTTTCCCCGCAAGGACCGCCATGCGTTTTGGACTGTGTTGCCTTTTCCTGGCCGAGAAAATTTCCTTCCGCACCACCACCGCCAAGGTTCTGTCCGCCATGGAGCGCAAACAGGCCCTGGACAAGGTCTCGAACATCTGCCTGCACAACTCGGACAACCTGCTCCTGGCCGTACAGGCGGCGCAACGGCTTGGTATTGGGGCATTTCGCATCATGTCGCCACTGTTCCCGCGCATGACCCACCCCGAGGTGGGCTACAGGCTTGAGGATCTGCCCCAGGCCGAAACAATCTCCACGCGCCTGTCCGCCACCAGGGCGTTCTCGGAGGAGCACGACATCCGCCTGAGCTTTCATCCAGACCAGTTCGTGGTCCTGTCCTCCCCCCATGCCCACGTGGTCGAGAACTCCGTGCGCGAACTGGAATATCACGCCTTTCTGGCCGAACTGGTCGGGGCGGACGTCATCAACATCCACGGCGGCGGCACCTACGGCGACAAGCCCGCCGCCCTGGCCCGCTTCGCCGAAGTGTTCAAGCGACTGCCCGAAAATGTGGCCACGCGACTCTCCGTAGAGAACGACGACGCGAGCTACACCGTGACCGACCTTTTGCCCATGTGCATGGAACTGGGGCTGCCGCTGATCCATGACGTGCACCACCACCGCTGCAACCCCGACGGCCTGGACGAATGCGAAGCCACCGATCTCGCGGCGGCGACCTGGCGCGGCCGGGAACCCTACGTCCACATATCCTCTCCGCGCGAAGGCTGGCAGGGCAATCCCAAACCCCACTCGGACTACATCGACGAGGCCGACTTTCCCCAATGCTGGCTGGGCCGGACCATGACTGTGGACGTCGAGGCCAAGGCCAAGGAACTGGCTGTGGTCAGAATCATGCAGGCCATGAACGGACGGCTATGATTCTTTTGTCATGGGTATATGGACAAGACCCGGAGCCTGACTTAACTGTAAGACGTGTTCCAGATTTTTTTGGGAGGAATTGTCATGATCAACAAAAGAAGATCACCGCGCAAGGCCAGCCTGGAACGTTGCCGAGTCGAACTGTACGCGTCGGCCAAAGGCCCGTTCGAGTCCCGCGTCGTCAACTACAGCGACACCGGCCTCATGATCGAAATGGATCATCCCCTGACCAAGGGAGAACCTGTGAAAATCCTCTTCCGCCCCGGGGACGAAACCGCACGGAGAATCGGCGAAACCTACTGCGTGGGCATGGTCCGCTGGTGCGCGCCCCAGGAAGGTCAGTTTTCGGGCAGGTACGGGGTCGGCCTTGAGATGGCCCAAGCCTCTTCCAGGAAAAGATCTTTCCGGGCGGCGTGAATCCACGTCTCGTTTGCCCGGACAAGACAGGTTGTAAAAAAGCCGAATTTCGGCTGATGTCTTTTTTTTTGCCAAACCCCAAATCCCCTGTCTGAACAGTCACCCCGGAAATCCTGCAGGGCCGACCACACCCGCAGTCGGGTGTTTTTTATCCTCAAATCCAAATTCGTAAAGCACCCGTGGCCTCGCCAGGTACCTGCACACCGCCTTCCGTCTCGTTTTCGCAACCGTCTTTACGTCCAGCGAAGATTCGTCGTATGACCTGAATCAATTTCCATAATCGGCCCGGGGATCGCACTGAAAATGGACACCTATCAAAATCTTGTACGCCAAGCGACGGTAGGCAATACCAACGCCTTTTCCGAACTTGTGCGCCGGTTCTCGTCCATGGCCCGGGCCGTGGCCCTGCAAAGACTGCGTGACCCCTCCCTGGTTGAGGACGCATTGCAGGAAGCGCTGCTGGCCGCCTGGCTGCACCTGCCCGGGCTGCGCAACCCCGACGCCTTCCCCGCCTGGCTGCGCGGCATCGTGGTCAACAGCTGCCGCCGCATGCTGCGCTCCCGCCCGCCAGGCATCCTGACATCCGAACTGGACGGCATCGAGGATCTGCCCTCGGACGAACTGGACCCTCTCGAACATTACGCCCGCTTCCAGACCCGCGACATGGTTCGGACCCTTCTCGCATCGCTGCCGGAAGTCTATCGGGAGGCGGCCGTGCAACGTTACATGCTGGGGCGGCCATATGAGGAGATTTCCGCGGCCTTGGGCCTGCCCGTGGGCACCATCAAGCGCCGTCTGCATGAAACCCGCATCAGGCTGATGCGCGCCATGGCCGACCGGGACACGCAGACCATCCGCGTTGGCTGCCTGCCCATCTCCGACCACCTCCTGCCCATGATCGCCCAGCAGCGGCACGACCAGGCGGCCTTCCAGGTCAGCCTGCGCAAATTCCTGTCCTGGTCGGAGCTGACCCGGGCCCTGGTCAACGAATCCCTGGACGCGGCCATGCTCATGGCCCCCCTGGCCATGGTCCTGCACAATCGGGGCGTACCCCTGAAATGGGCCCTGGACGGGCATCACGAGGGCAGCGCCATCACCATGCAGAAATCCATGGCCCGCAGCCTGGCGCGCAACAGGTTCAAAAGCGACGATCTCGCCGGGGCGACCCTGGGCCTGCCGCACCCCCTGTCCACACACGGCATGCTGCTGCGCTCGGTTCTGGGCCTCGGCCAGGCGGGCGGTCCGGGCCCCTTCCGGCCCGTCTATCTGAACCCGTCCTTCATGGCCCGGCCCCTGGCCCTCAAGACCATGGACGGGTTCTTCTGCGCCGAACCCTGGGGGCTCATGGCCGAGACCGCCGGGACCGGAACCGTCCTGATCCGCTCCCATGACCTGGCGGCGGACCACGTCTGCTGCATCCTGGCCGTCCGGGGGGATTTTGCCCGCGACAAACCGGCTCTGCTGGACGACTATCTGAACCTCCTGCGGGCCGCCGCGGACTTTGCCCACGCTCACCCCATCGAAAGCGCGTCCATCCAGTCCCGTTTCACCGGCGTGGACAGGGACACGGCCGCCTTCGTCCTGAACCGCGGCTTCGTGACGTTCCGCGACCTCTCGCCCGACAGCGCCCGGGCCGGGCACGTCATGCGCATGGCCATGCAGGCCGGCATGCTCGACCGCCCATGCGACCTGAACTCCCTGCTCCTTCCCCTGGGCAACTGAACTCCTCTTCCCGCATCCGACACGTCCCGACCGAACCTTTTTCCTTCCGCCCGGCACTCTCTTCATGAGGGCATGCTTCATGTCCGCGCCAACCAGCAGCAACGGGGAACGACATGATCGAGATACGGCTGGTCCTGCCCAACAGACGGGAGTTCAGGCGTGACGTGTACCGCCCGGGGGTCATCTCCCTGTCGCGCATCCTGTGGGGCTCCATCGGCGCCGGCCTTTTCCTGGCCTTCATCGCCCTGGCCAGCCAGGCCACGGGCGTGGGCGTGCTCTACCCGCCCCTGGCCGCCACCTGCTTCATCGGCGCGACCTGCACGTACCTGCGCGTGGCGCGGCCCAAGTCGGTCATCGTCGGGCACTTCATCGCCACGGTGGGCGGGCTTGCGGGCGTCGCCGCCGGCGAACAGCTGTGCGGCGGAACGTCCCTGGCGGTGCCGGTGAAACTCGGCCTGGCCGTGCTCCTCTCGGCCGCCCTCATGCAGATCCTCGACGCCGATCACCCCCCCGCGGCCGCCACGGCGGCCATCCCGGCCATCCTGCCGCTGCCCGCCCCGGCCCTGCTCCTGCCTCTGCACATGGCCTGGGGCGCGGTCTTGGCCGTCTTTTTCGGCATCGTCTGGAACCGCTTCTGGTTCGAGTGCCCGCCGCCCGAGGAAGGCTGCGGGCGCGCCTGGCTCAACCTCGGCATGGACAGGGCGGACATTCTCGGCGCGGGGGCCTGCACCCTGGCCACCCTGCTCATGTGCGCCAAGCCGTGGAGCCAAGCCACCTACGAATGGGGACTGTGGGTCATGCTGGCGGGGCTGGCTGTCATGTCCCTGCATCATTTCTTCGGCGCGCGGGTGCTCGTGACGGACGCTCCGGCATGCTGCACCCCCGTACAACCGGCAACGGGCGGACCTGCCCCGTACTGCGGGTCAACCGAGAAGGAGGAAAAACATGAACGGTAACTGGTATCCGACGGTATGCTACCAATGCAAAGCCGAGTGCGCCATCGAGGCCCGGGTCGTGGACGGCCGGGTCACAGAGGTGCGCGGCAACCCGAAGTTCCGGGGCAAGGCCTGCGTCAAGGGCATGGCCGGCGTGACCCTGCAGTACTCCAAGGACCGGCTGACCAAACCGCTCAAGCGCATCGGCGAACGCGGGGAAGGCAAGTTCGCCGAAATCTCCTGGGACGAAGCCCTCGACACCATCGAGGCCAAACTCAGGAGCCTGTACGACCGCGGCGAGGCCCACAAGCTGACCTACAGCTTCTTCCCGCACTCCCTGACGGATCCCAAATGGCATTTCCTCAACGCCTACGGCGGGTACATCAACACCGGCCTGCCGCATTGCGACTCGGCCAAGATCGTCTCCCAGATCAAATGCTGGGGCGGCATCCCCAACCACCACATCCCGCCGGCCTGGTTCACCATGCCCAAGGACGGCGTCATGCTCCTGGCCGGGCGACACGCCTTCGGATGCCTGGACGACGCCGTCGCCCCTCGCGACATCCTGGAGGCCAAGGATCGTGGAGCCAAGCTCATCGTCATCGACCCCATCTTCAGCCCCGACGCGGCCAAGGCCGACTGGTGGATCCCCATCAAGCCTTCCGGCGACACGGCCCTGTTCCTGGGCATGATCAACTACCTCATCGCCAACGACCTTTATGACAGGAAATTCGTCGAGGAGTGGGTCCGCGAGGGCGACTTCGAGAAGGTCAAGGCCCACGTCAAGCCCATGACGCCCGAGGCCATGAGCAGAATCTGCGACGTCCCGGCCAAGGACATCGTCAGACTGGCCGAGATGTGCGCGGCGGCCCCGGCCGTGGGCGTGGACGGATTCAAGTCCATCATGCTCGGCCAGGCCCTGGACTACGGCCACGCCTGGGCCATCTTCCTGGCCATCACCGGCAACATCGACAACCCCGGCGGCCAGCCCCTGCCCGACCTGACGCCCCTGTCCCCGGTCGCGCCGCAGCCCAAGGGCCCGGCTCCCCTGCACGAAAAGGGCTTCCACCGCACCGGGCCCAACCGCGACAAATTCGCCAAGTACAGCTTCATCATGGAGCCCACCTGGTACGAGACCCAGGCCATCAAGGACGACGGCCTCAAAATCCTCTTGGTCACCGAGGCCAACCCGGCCCTGACCGAGATGGGCAGCCTGGAGTGGCAGAAGGCCGTGTGCATGAAGGACAAGAACGGCAACTACAAGCTGGAGTTCCTGCTCAACACCGACATCATGCTCTCGGAGACGGGCAAGTTCGCCGACATCGTGCTGCCCGACCAGACCCACTTCGAGCGCTGGGAGCTCCTGTACATGCCGTGGTGGTACAACTTCGGCCACGGCGTGCTCCTGCGCCAGCCCCTGGTCGACCCCCCGGGCGAAGCCAGACACTCCAACCGCGTCTTCATCGAGCTCGGCAAGCGCATGTTCCCGGAATACTTCCAGTTCAAGGACGACGTGGACTACTACGACATCCAGCTCAAGGGCCTCGGGCTGTCCGTGAAGAAGCTGCAGGACATGGGCGGCCGCTGGTCCCCCGGCACCCTGGGCTTCCACAAGTACCGCGAGCGGGGCTTCGGCACCCCGTCCAAGAAGGTCCACCTCTATTGGGAGGATCTGGAGGACATCGGGCAGGCCCTGCCCCGGACCATCCTCGCGCCGGAATATGACGCGGATGCCGAAAAGTACCCGTTCATCATGGTCAGCTACCGCCGCATCCACATCAACGGCACCGGCCCCTGGTCCGTGAACAACGCCCAGCTGCGCGACCCGGCCTCGGGACAGCCCACCAACCCGGCCATCATCAACACCGCTGCGGCGGCCAGGCTCGGCATCGGGGACGGCGACACCGTGACCATCACCTCGCGCACGGGCAGCGTGACCACACCTGTCAAGCTGACGGAACACATCCGGCCCGACTGCATCGGCATCATGCACGGCTTCGGCGCCAGCGTGGGCCGCGTGGGCGCAGGAGCGGGCGTGAACGACAACGACCTCATCCCCGACGCCGGCTCCCACCTGCACTGGCAGGACCTCGTGGGCGGCGAGGCCCACGTCTCCACCCGCGTCCGCATCAGCAAGTAAGGAGGAAGCCATGAAACAATTGAGCCTCGCCATAGACCTGGACCGCTGCATCGGCTGCAAGACCTGCGTGGTGGCCTGCCGCAACAGCCACGGCATCGTGGACCACGAGAACTGCATGCCCGGGGAGATCCCCTATTACCTGCGCGTGGAATCCGAATGCAAAGGCGTGTACCCCAACCTCTCGGAGACGAGTTGGGTCGTGCCCTGCCAGCACTGCAAGAACGCCGCCTGCATCAAGGCCTGCAAGGCCGAAGCCATCGTCAAGGACACCGAGACCGGCATCGTGCGCATCCTGGCCGACAAATGCACCGGCAGCCGCGCCTGCATCGAGGCCTGTCCTTACGGGGTCATCCAGTTCGACGCGGCCCGGAACAAGGCCCACAAGTGCGACCTGTGCTGGGACCGGGTGCACATGGGCGAAAAGCCTGTCTGCGCCGAAGCCTGCATGACCGACGCCATCCGCTTCGGGGAAAAGGAGATCCTGAAGATGGAACTTGAGGCCGAAGGCAAGGAGATCGTGAAGAAGATGAGCGCCCAGTCCATGATCTACTTCCGCACGCCCGGATAGAAAACGGCTTGAAAACGATGCATGAACGGGTCGCACACAGGTGGGTGCGGCCCGTTCATGCATTGCGCGATCTGGAAGTGAAGTGGTCGTGCTCCTCAATCAAAGGCATGGATCCCCGCCTTCGCGGGGATGACGGAAGGAAGCCGGGCCTACGGGGCGCTCTCGGCCATGAATTCCCCGTCTTCGCGGGGATGACGGTCACCCAAAAACTCGGAGAGCGCCGAGCTAGTCGAATCCCCCGCCTTCGCGGGGATGACGGGGTGCTGACAGGCATGTTGTTTACGAATACCGACGTGGGGAAAAAAATCTCGTAACATTCGCACTACCTGGAGGTCATCCCCGTGAAGGCGGGGATCCATGCTTCATGCCCGTATTTCTCCGTACACATTGACCCTGCGTCGCTTTGGCTTCTATACTGCGCGTTCACTTCGTGCGTCCTCTCCAAGGGAAAAGAGGGGCCGCCCAACCTTTTCAAGGACCAAAAATGACCCCTGAACAGCGCCGGGAAATCAAGATGCGCATCGAAAAGCGCATGCAAGAGCTCCGGATCACCATCGCCCAACTGGAGGAAACCTCAAAGCCCGTGTCCCTGGATCAACCCATAGGACGGCTGTCACGCATGGATTCCATGGCCAACCAGGCCATAAGCGGCCAGCGCCTGAGCGATTCGAAGCGCACGCTGATGCGTCTCGAACGGGCCCTGGACAGAATTGACGACGACACTTTCGGGATCTGCGCCGAATGCGGTGAGGACATCGCCCCCGGCCGCCTTCTGATCATGCCCGAAGCCACGCTGTGCGTGGACTGCGCAGAGTAGGCCCGGCATGGCTTCCCATCCCATCCGTCATATTATGGGCACCAGCCAGACCCTGTGTTTCAACGCCGAAGGGCGTCCCGTGGACTGCACAGGCAGCGGTCAGGACGGAGAGTTTCGCACCGGACTTGCCTGGCCTGAACCAAGGTTCGAGCTGCTGGAAAACGACCTGGCGCAAGACCTCCTGACGGGCCTTGTCTGGCCCCGCACTGCAAGCCTCGGTGACTTCCCCATGTCCTGGACCGAGGCGCTCTCGGCCGTGGCCCTGATGAACGAGGAACACGCCTTCGGCCATGCCGACTGGCGTCTGCCCAATCGCCGGGAACTTTCAAGCCTGATCAGCTACAACCACCATCGCCCCGCCCTGCCTGCGCAGCATCCGTTCACCGTCAGCCAGACCTGGTACTGGACTTCGACCACGGCCAGCCGCGCGCCGGGCTACGCCTGGCACGTGCACCTGGAGGGCGGGCGCATGTTCTACGGCGACAAGACACGCGACGCCATGGTCTGGCCGGTGCGGGCACAGAGCGCCGTGCTGTCGCGCACGGGGCAAAGGCGATGCTGGGACGCCGCCGGGGGCGTCATCGAATGCGCGGCAACAGGTCAGGACGGGGAGTTGCACATGGGCGCTCCCTGGCCGGAACCCCGGTTTGAGATGGAAGAAGACGGAGTGCGGGATATGCTGACGGGACTTTTGTGGGCAAAATCAACGGACCATCTGGGGATCTGCTCCTGGGAGGAAGCTCTGTCAGCCGCGACACGGCGACGCGAAAAGAGTCGCAAATGGCGCCTGCCGAGCATCCGCGAACTGGAATCACTGGTCGACGCCGAGCACCACAACCCCGCTCTGCCGGGGGGGCATCCCTTCACGGACATCCGCGAAGCCTACTGGTCCTCGACCAGCAGCGCCTACTCACCGGACTGGGCCTACTGCCTTTACCTGCACAAGGGAGCCGTGGGCGTTGGGTTCAAGACGAAGCGGGAATTTCATGCCTGGCTTGTGAGCATCGTATGAAGCGCGGCCTCATGCAGGCCAGACCCTCACCGCACAGACCTTGAACTCCGGAATCCTGGCGGCGGCATCACAGGCGGAGTTGGTCAGTTCGTTGGCCGCCGCCTCGGCGAAATGAAAGGGAATGAAGACCATGCCCGGCGTGACGCGGCCGGTGACCCTGGCCGTGACCGTGATCTCGCCGCGCCTCGAAGCCACCCGGACCTGCTGGCCGGACGCTATGTCCAGACGCGCGGCGTCCTCGGGGTGAATCTCGACCGGGCACGAGGGCATGATCCGATTCAATCCCTCGCTTTTGCGGGTCATGGTGCCGGTGTGGTAATGCTCAAGCACCCTCCCGGTGCTGAGTACAAAGGGGTAGTCCGCGTCCGGCATCTCCGCCGGGGCTTGCGGATGCGTTGGGATAAAACGTCCCCTGCCTCGGGGAAAAGCCTCACGGTGCAGGATGGGGGTGCCGGGATGAGACTGGTTCGGGCAAGGCCAGACGAGCCCCTCCCGCCTGATGCGCCGGTAATCGATGCCTGCGTAGATGGGCGCGGCCAGGGCGATCTCGCGCATGATCTCCTCGGGACGATCATAGCCCATGGGCACGCCCAGGCGCGGGCCCAGAAGATTCAGGATGCGCCAGTCCGGGAGCGCCTCTCCCGGGCACGGCACGGCCGCGCGCACACGCTGCACACGGCGGTCGGTGTTGGTGAAAGTGCCGTCCTTTTCGAGGGCGGACGCGACCGGCAGGACCACATCGGCAAGCCGCGCGGTCTCGGTCAGAAAAATGTCCTGCACGACCAGAAAATCGAGTTCGTCCAGTCTCCTGCGCACATGCGCCACGTCCGCGTCCGAGACCATGGGATTCTCACCCATGATGTACATGCCCCTGACCTGCGGCGTGGCCATCATCTCCGTGGCGGTCAGGCCCGGAGTCCTAGATAGGGACATCTTCCACAGGCTTTCAATCCGTCCCAGAGCCGCATCATCGTCCACCCGCCCGTACCCGGGCAAAACGCCCGGCAACCCGCCCATGTCACAGGAGCCCTGCACGTTGTTCTGCCCCCGCAGCGGATTTATCCCCGCACCCGGCCGCCCCACCTGACCGCAGAGCATGGCCAGATTGGCCAGGGCCAACACCGTGTCCGTACCGCAGGTGTGCTGGGTGATGCCCATGCAATACAGGATCGTCGCCGCACCCGCCCGGGCGTAAAGGCGCGCCGCCTGTTCCAGATCGGCGGCAGGAATTCCGGTCGCAGCCTGCACAAAAGCTGGGGTATAAACGGCCAGAGCCTCGCGCAGCTCCTCGAACCCTTCGGTCCGGTGGCCTATGAAGTCTCGGTTCTCCAGACCCTCGCGCAGGATGACGTGCATGAGGCCGTTGATCCAGGCGATGTCGGTTCCGGGCCTGGGCCGCAGCCAGAGATCGGCGTGGCGGGTCAGGCCGACAGCGCGCGGGTCCACGACCACGAGCGTTGCGCCTGCGCGGGCGGCGCGCTTGATGCGACTTGAGAACACGGGATGCGTTTCGGTGGTATTGGAGCCGGTGACCAGGATCACCTCGGCGTTGACCACATCGGCCATGACATTGGTCGGCGAAGCGCTGCCGAAGGCCTGCACCAGCGCCTCCAGGGATGAGGCATGGCACAGCCGCGCGCAGTGATCCACGTTGTTGGTGCCCATGCAGCGCGCCAACTTCTGGAACAGGTAGTTTTCCTCGTTGGTGCAGCGGGCCGAGGCCAGAAAACCCAGGCTGCGCGGCCCATGCTCCTCGCGCAGGGCCAAAAGGCGCGAAGCCACCAGATCAAGCGCCTCGTCCCAACTGGCCGGAACAAGCACGCCGTCGCGGCGGATCAGCGGAGTCCTCAGGCGCTCGGGATGCGCGGTGAAATCCAGGGCAAAACGGCCCTTCACGCAGAGGCTGCCTTCGTTGTGCCCGTCCACGGCGCCCAGCACATGCTGAATGCGCCCGTCCTTGACATGCACATCCATCTGACAGCCCACGCCGCAATACGGGCAGGTGGTGCGCACCGGACGCGTCTCGCACAGCCGGGCCTTGCCGCGCGCATCATGAATGCTCAGCGCACCCACCGGGCAGACTTGCAAGCATTCGCCGCAAAAAACGCAGTCCGACTCGGCCAGGGTGGTGTCGCAACCAGCCACGATCTTGGTGGCGGCCCCGCGATACCCGTAATCGATGGCCTCGTTGACCTGCACCTCGTTGCAGGCCTGCACGCAGCGGCCGCACAGGACGCACTTGGAAAAATCGCGGACAATGAACGGATTGCCGGTCTCGGGACGATGGCGCGGCTTGGGGCGCTCGAAGGTGCCGGTGCCGACCCCGTAGCGGAACGCGAGGCTTTGCAGGGCGCAATCTCCCGCCGCCGGACAAAGCAGGCAGTCGTGGTTTCCGGAGTCGAGCATGAGACGCAGAATGGTCTTGCGGGCGCGGAGCACACGGTCGGAGTCGGTGCCGACGATCATGCCCTCGGTCGCCGGAGCCGCACAGGACGCGACCAGGGTGCGCGCGCCCCAAACCTCCACCACGCAGATGCGGCAGGCACCGGTGGGCGTGCAATTCGGCAGGTGGCACAGGGTCGGTATGAATATGCCGTGCGCCGTGGCCACCTCCAGGATGGTCTGGCCGGAAGCGAAGGTGCAGGTGATGTCGTTGATGGTCAGTTCCATGGCGCTCCCGTCATTCGATGCAGTCAAAGGGACAGGCCTGGAAACACGCCAGGCATCGCACGCATTTTTCCCGGTCGATGCGCGCGACCTGCTTCTTGCCCCAGATCACGGCCCCGGCCGGGCAGGCCTTGTGGCACAGTCCGCACTTGCGGCACAGATCCTCGCGGACTTCGAACTTGAGCAGGGCCACGCAGCGTTTGGCCGGGCAGCGCCCTTCGTTGATGTGCGCCTCGAACTCGTCCCGGAAGTGGCTCAGGGCCGAGAGGATCGGGTTGGACGCGGTCTGGCCCAGACCGCACAGGGAGGCGTCGGTGATGACCGCGGCCAGGTCTTCGAGGGTGCGCAGGTCACCGGGAGCGCCCTTGCCCTCGCAGATGCGGGTCAGAATTTCGAGCTGCCGCCTGGTCCCCTCCCGACACGGCGTGCATTTGCCGCAGGATTCGTCCTGGATGAAGTCCATGAAGAAGCGGGCCATGTCGACCATGCAGGTGCGGTCGTCCATGACGATGACCCCGCCCGAGCCCATGATGGCCCCGGCCTGACTGATGGCCTCGTAGTCCACGGGCGTGTCCAGCAGGTGCGCCGGGATGCTTCCGCCCGACGGCCCGCCCAGCTGCACGGCCTTGCATGAGCGCTTGCCCGGCACCCCGCCGCCGATGTCGTTGACCAGCACGGACAGGGGCGTGCCCATGTCCACCTCGACCAGCCCGATGTTGTTCACGTCGCCGGACAGGGCGAAGACCTTCGTGCCCTTGCTGCCCTCGGTGCCGACGCTCGCGTAGTGCGCCCCGCGGAGGCGGATGATGCGACCGACATTGGCCAGGGTCTCGACGTTGTTGAGGATGGTCGGCTTGCCCCACAGGCCCTTCTGCGCCGGGAACGGCGGCCGGGGGACGGGCATGCCGCGCCCCCCTTCGATGGAGCGCATGAGCGCCGTCTCCTCGCCGCAGACAAAGGCGCCCGCGCCCTGGTAGATTTCAAGATCAAAGGAAAAATCGCTGCCCAGGATGTTTTCCCCCAAGAGGCCCAGTTCCCGGGCCTGGCCGATGGCGATGGTCAGGCGTTTGATGGCCAGGGGATATTCGGAACGGCAGTAGATGTAGCCCTGGCGGGAGCCGATGGCCACGGCCGCGATGAGCATGCCTTCGAGCACCGCGTGCGGGTCGGACTCGAGGATGGAGCGGTCCATGAACGCGCCCGGATCGCCCTCGTCGGCGTTGCAGAGCACGTACTTGACGTCGCCGGGCGAGGCGGCCGCGAACTTCCATTTCAGGCCCGTGGGAAAACCCGCCCCGCCACGGCCGCGCAGGCCGGAGGCGCGCATCTCCTCGACGATGCCTGCCGGGGCCATGTCGAAAAGGGCCTTGGCCAGCCCCTGGTAGCCTTCTCGGGCGATGGCGTGGCCGATGTTCTCGGGATCGATGCGGCCCTTGTTGCGTAGGGTCCAGGGGCGCTGCAGGGCAAAGAAGGGGATCTCGTCCATGGAGGCCACGGCCGTGCCCGACGGGTCGCGGTAGAGCAGGCGCTCAACGGGTTCGCCCCCGGCCGAGGCGACCACGTCGGCCGCGTCCTCCACGCGCACCTTGCAGTACAGGATGCCGCCGGGCTGCGATACGACCACCGGGCCCTGGGCGCAGAAGCCGTTGCAGCCCGTCTCGATGACCTGCACGCCGTCGCCCTGCCGCGCGGCTTCCTCGCGCAGGGTCTCGATGAGCGGAAGGGAGCCCGTGGCGTGGCAGCCCGTACCGCTGCAGCAGAAGATGCGCGGGGCGGCCGTGTCCAGGAGTTCCCGCTCCCGGTTTCGCAACGCCATCAGACCCGCTCGGTCAAGCTTCATGGTCGGGGTCATTTGTATTCCTCCAGAATGGCGCAGGCCGAATCGGGCGTGACTCCACCGTGGGTGTCGCGGTCCACGACCATGACCGGCGCCAGGCCGCAGGCGCCCAGACAGCGCACGGGCTCAAGGCTGAAACGGCCGCCCTCGCAGGTGCCCCCGGCCTTGAACCCGAAGCGGTGTTCGACCCGGTCCAGAACCTCCCGCACCCCGCGCACATAGCAGGCCGTTCCGGTGCAGACACGCACCGTGTGGCGGCCCTTTGGCTTGAGGGAAAAAATCGAATAGAAGGAGACGACTCCGTAAACCTTGGACACGGGCAGTGCCATCCCGTCTGCGATATGCAGGATGAGTTCGAGCGGAAAATATCCGGCGATATCCTGGCAGAGCCGCAGGACCGTGATGAGGGAGCCTGGGATGTCGCGGTGTTCGGCAATGACGGCGTCTACCGAGGCGAGTTGTTCCGGGGTGAGTGAGGTCAATGGGGTCACGCTTTTGCTGAAGTGGAAGGGATACGTAAGCCCATGAGCATAATGCAGGGAGCGGCAATGCGCAAATCGGTTCTGGCTGGCCCAAGGCGCGGGACTGGGCGAAAATGGACGAAATGGACTTTCCGGGCGGGATGGACGAAAGGAATGGGAATGACGCCATGGCTTCGATCCTGGCTTGGAGAAAACACGCATGAGCACGAACGCCGATAATTCCTCTGACCTGAGCCCAACGCCCCGGGCGCATCCGGAAAAACCGGCCATGCCGTTCATCGATCCGGATTCCCATCCGGCCATGATCCGCCATGGCCTGAAAACCGGTATCGCCGCTGTGCTGGCTTATGGCGTGGCGCACCTGCTCGACCTGAAATTCGGGTACTGTGCGACGTTGTCCGCCGTCATCGTCATGCAGGTCTATGTCGCGGACTCCGTCCAGATGTGCCTGTACCGCTTCTCCGGAACGGCCGTCGGAGCGGCAATCGGACTGGCGGCCATCCTGCTCTTTCCCCAGACGCAGCCCATGACAGTTCTGGCCTTGTTCCTCTCGGTGGCGTTCTGCGCCTACATGACCAGATACAACGCCAGATACCGCATGGCGGCCATCACCGTGTGCATCGTCGTCCTGGCCGGGTACGACCAGGACGACCGCATCGTCTTCGGCATGCTCCGCGTGGTGGAGATCGGCGTGGGCGTGGCCGCAGCCTTCGTAGTCAGCATCGCCCTGTGGCCGGTTCGCGCTGGCACCGCCCTCAAGGCCCGGCTCATGATGCGCTTCGGAGACTGCGCCAGGCATTACGAAGCCATCATGAACGCCTTCCTGGCCATGCAGTCCGGGCTCGCCCCCAGCCTTCTGGACCAGTTCCAGACGGATATCAGGGAAGACCGCGCTCTCTTTCAGAAGGTGCTGCGCCATGAGCGACGGATGTACCACGAGGACACTGACCTTTTGGGTCTCAAGGTCCGCACGCTTGAAAAATGCCATGCACATTTGCAGACCATGCTCCAGGCTCTGAACAGTGAACAGGGACAGGGCTACGAGATCATCATGGACCGGGAACTGCGCGAGCTTGCGGCCGTCACGGTGGAGAGCATGCGGGGCATCGCTTCCGGCCGGACACCCTCGACGGACTTGCTGGCAAAGGCCCTGAACGAATCCGAAACGAGACTGCACGAACTGCGCAAAGACGGGGCGACCAGACGCTTCCATCTACAGAAGCTCCTGCAATTCTTCGCATTTTACCACAGTGCCCAATCCATGGGAAGAGACATCCTACTTTACGGCCAAAACCCCTTATTTTCAGTCCGGGCCGCATGACATGGCGTGCTGTTTGCGTTATGTTTCGGATACGCGGGCATCGCGTTGCCCGTGCAAATGTTGACGGTGCATGGGAACAGATTTATATTTAAAAATCAGTCAAAAACATCAGCCTCAAAGGATGGCATCACCATGAAAAAAATCTTTATGATCGCATTGATTGTCGTGTTCGCAGCAACCGGCTGCGCCACCATGGACCAGCAATCCAAGACCACCAAGGGCGCCGTGTACGGTGCGGGCGGAGGCGCTGTCGCAGGCGCGGTATTGGGAGGTATCATCGGCCGTGACGCCAAGGGCGCGGCCATCGGTGCCGCTGCCGGAGCAACCATCGGTGGTCTGGCCGGGGCAGGAGCCGGGCGCATGATGGACAACCAGGAAGCCGAAATGCGGCAGGCCCTGGCTCAGTCCGAAGAGGTGGCGATCCGGCGCGAGGGCGACCTCCTGGCCCTGACCCTCAAGGGGGATGTGACCTTCGACGTGGACTCCGATGTGGTTTTGCCCGGTCTGTACAACGAGATCGAACGCATCGCCCAGATTCTCGTCAAGTACCCGCAGACAACCATCGTGGTTGAAGGCCACACCGACAGCACCGGCTCCGACGCCTACAACCAGGGACTGTCCGAACGACGCGCCTGGAGCGTGCAGCGCCTGCTCACGGAGCGCGGAGTAAGTCCGGCCCGGATCAGCGCCGTGGGCTACGGGGAATCCCGGCCCGTGGCCTCTAACGACAATCCCGGAGGCCGCCAGATGAACCGCCGCGTGGAAATCCGCGTCAACCCGAACTCCGGCCAGCAGACCTACTAACGGCCTGCCCCTTCAGACCTTGGCCGGATGACCGGCTCACTTCCTCATCTGATCGGTCCTGTGCTGCAAAGCCCAGGGCCGATCAACTTTTTTACGAAGCGCCAACGCAGAACAAATTCCCCGTTCTGGGCACCGATTAAAGCAGGGTCGAAAGGCAAGACGAGTCTGGCCTTAGCCCCGCAAGTACAGAGGAAAAGCACAAAAGATAGAACGCCCGCACATTCAAGGCCGAGCTATTGCACAAGAACCAACACACTGTTATGGTCTTACCAATTCGCAACATTCCGTAGAATCATCACAGATGCAGGATTGGTCCCGGTTGCTGAGCCACGGCGTTCGCTCCCCCTCTTCGTATTCATCACTGATTCAAGCCGCTCACTCATAAGCGTTCGCAACGCCCAACCGGCATGCCCCTTGTGAAAAATCATAATCCACCACAACATTCAACAAGGAGAATTCTATGTCTTCGGAAAAAGGTGAAGTTTACAAATGTGAAGCGTGTGGTGCCGTCGTGCTCGTGCAGGAAGGCGGTGCGGGAGAACTCGTGTGTTGCGATCAGCCCATGGTCAAGCAATAATCTGTCAGCTCCCCTCAAAACGAATCCCCCCTGTTTTCCTTGGATTTAGGAAAGCAGGGGGGATTTTAAAAATGAGGAAGAGAGTGGGAGAAGACTGAGCAGACTTTACAGCACTTTTTTAAGTTTCAATAAAAGCTGGCCAATTCATTATTGTCCTTTGAAATCTGACGGCACAACAACGCCGCAGCTCAAAAAAACCAATTCACGCCCATGCAAGGCCCCAGCGTGTTCACCCCTTGGTTGGGTTTGGACAGACCGGCAGAGGAGAGATGAAGAAAGTGGATCTCAAAGTTGACCGCAACGTCGTTGGTAAAAAAATAGTTCGCGCCAACCGCCGCTTGTTCATTGAATTGGAACGATGCGCCCAGATCGGGGGCCCGGATTTCGGTGAACGCAATGCCTATTCCGATATCGACGTAGGGAATCCAGCGTGTGCCGGTGACAAAGTTATAGCGTAGATGGGGCGTCAGCCCGACGGTCCAGTCGCCCTCGGAATTGATCTGCGGAGCGAGAAAGACCTCCCCGCGCACTTCGAAATTTCCTCGGTACCAATGTCCAACGCCCACAACATCGCCGAGCATGCGACCATAAGAAACCGTCATCGGAAGAAGGTCGTGCCGCGCCTGGGCTCCGAGAATCTTGATTCCGTATCCCATCCCGACACCGAGACGAAACGTCTGCGTCCCGGCGCGAAAGCCGTGGCCCACCGCGCCCGACCAGATATCCGTGCCCCCTGGAGGTGAACTGTCCACCGCAATGAGCGCAGAATCGGCGGCAGGCTCAAGGTCCTCCGCATGAACCAAAAAAGGCAGGAGCACAAACAGGCAGACGATGAACACGTTGATTGCTTGAAGCATCTTCATGAGCGACTCTCCTGATACAGTGTCAAACTGGCTTTACATGGCAAATCCGGTTCGTTCAAGCGAACTGAATCCCCCGTGGTCAGCATGTTTGCATACTGGCAAAAAAAGAAGAATTTATCCGAAGACGCTATCCCCAGTCAGGTCACACCAGGGAAAGCGTTCCTGCTCGGCAACACCTTGATCAAGCAACGATTACGCCAAGATGATCCTGCGAATAGTATTTCGTAACATTCTGATTTTGTGAAAAAAAATTACAACATTATAGGACCGGCCGAAAAGAGGCTTATGCCTGAATCCGCCGCATATTCCGCAACTAGGATATATGACGGGTCTATTCGGATAGTATCAGCCTGCCGAAAGCTGGGACGAAATGCAACGGCTCCCAAAATAATCACCACTGCAACTCCAAATGGCAAGAGACGGAAGCGCAAAGACGAGAACGGATTGTGCAGAAGGGCTTCCCATTCGGGTTGCCTAAAAAAGCAGAATTGACGGAGGCTTAAGGCTGGGCTTCAAAACGACTCACGGCAGGTTTCTCCGATTATGTATCCGCCTTGTGTACGCGGACTTGGAGTTTCCTGCCGTTTTTATATCGCAACTATTCGTGATAGTTGAAAAAAATGGCGGAGAGGGTGGGATTCGAACCCACGTACCGGGGATTAGCCGGTAACTCGATTTCGAGTCGAGCGCGTTACGGCCGGACTTCGCTACCTCTCCGCGAGGTTTTTTGAAATTTTCTTTTC
>Ga0265295_1001694_pt1 | contig 37689 bp, 55 predicted proteins | sample Munlansysbiofilm_FD_192503 | JGI IMG/M metagenome (GOLD analysis project Ga0265295, IMG submission 192503) | Leachate microbial communities from a municipal landfill in Southern Ontario, Canada - Methane capture system biofilm | ecosystem: Engineered > Solid waste > Landfill > Unclassified ... | reverse complement strand
TGACAACCTTCCTTGAAGAGTTCTATCATTTTCAGTTGAAGCATAGAAATATCCTTTTATTGAAGCCACAGACCCCCTGTGTCAGGAAAGGTATACGCAGATTTTTGTTTTTTTCGTAAGCACAACGTCGAAGCTCAGCGGCCGCCGGAGGCGGTCCGCTGGAGCGACTGGTTATATCGCTCATAGCGCGATCATTTCGGCGACTTGATACCCGAGGTTTGTAATTTCGAATACTTCGCCCTTATAGCCACGATCAAGTACAAGATCGTAAGACCTGAGTTGTTCGAGCGCATCTTCCCATTTCGCCACTTCACGCCGGTCGTTAGACGGGATCAGATTCTTTCCATTTGTTTGAATAGCAGTACCCCCGATATATCGAGCATGGAGAATGGTGCCGCCATCATCTTGACTGGCCTCCTTCAGTAGTACTCGTGCTTCCTGAGAGAGTTTGGGAATCTTGGTACGGGATTCAACAATTGTCGTGTCATCTAGGCTCACCCCACCCACTTGAAATAGCGAGTGCTCATTCAATTTCAATTGCAGGTGTCGGTAAAATTTTTCCTTGAACTCCGCGTGACTGTCATAGCCCTCATATAGACCACGACTTTGACACGATTGTTTGAATTCCTTCAGCCTCTGAACCTGATCGAGGTCGACTGTGTCCATTGCAACAGGTTGGCTTGAGAAATACAGCATGGCCGGCCTGCCAGATGCAATGTGCTCTTCAATTTCCTCCACCGTGCCACTCAGATGCTTCTCAGTTGGTGTTCCGATCCTAGTCCAGAAGACACCTACTAGAAGATCGCACTTATTCAATACTTGGCAATTAATAATTTGCTGTGCAGGTGCGCCCATCTCTGGGGAGGAATGGGTTTCCCAGCCAACGGGAAGTAAAACAATCTTTCGCGTGCCAGAGTTGACGGCGTTCCATTCATAAACTACATCGCGAATAATTGCGCGTTCGGATGCTACATCGCCAGGCGAAGCAATCATTACGTTGAATGTGGTGGCTGTGTAACTCACTAATGCCCTCCTTGAGCGACATAACGCCAAGCTAACCGGCGGGCTTTAGCCCGTCCGGTTGAGCGCCTTGTTATGTGCTTTTTATTAGAACTCAATTGCGTCAATCTCTTTCATCAATCTGTCAGTTTCTGAAAGGGCGACAATAATTTTTTGATAGTGCAGAATATCGTCAAACTCCAATACTCTATCTTTTCTATCTTTGAGCCACTTTTGAGCAGGTTGGTAACCGCCAATGTAAAACTCCCAGGCGATTTGTGGCACGTTGTCAAAATACTGAATGTCGTTGATATATACTTTACCGTCTTTGTATTTGGTTTTGCCAACCACATTATCGCCGTCCATTGGGTATTGAGTAATGTATTGCTCAACGGTTGAACTTTCCAATAAATGGATTTGGCGTATTTCTCCGCCCAATTTTACCAATTGCCAAAACGTGTCTTGGTCTTTTGGATAAGGAACTCTCGGAAAATCTATCTTTAAAAATTCTTTGTATTTCTCTCGGTATGTTGGCGAATGCAAAACCGCATAGATGTAATCTAAAATGTCAATTGGTGCAAATGTGTTTTCGGTGGTTTCTTTCTCGTTGGTGAAAGTTAAACCTAAATGCTCAGCAATTTGATTTACAATTTCTGCTTTTAGATTGGGTGTTCTTTCATTTGATTGGTCAATGGTTTGTTGACCGTTGGTTTCAGGGTAGAGATACAAAGGAAACTCTGTATTATTTGCATACGCGCTTTCAAATAGACAGCTTTCACAGATACTTCTATGAATGAATGAATATGAGAAATCAAATTTTGATTGTCTTTTTAATGACAAAGAAAGGTTATCATCAAATACCAAGTGCTTCATAGCCTTAGATGCAGGTCGGCTTATAATATCAGAATCATAGTAAATCCATCTATTATCAAAAGGTCTGTATTGTATTGGTTTAAGGTGATTTTTATTATAATGTTTGCCTTTTATCACTTTCGTTAACTTGTAGCTACCTGAATCTTTGACTTTGAATTCTTTTACAAAGTCAGCATCAAAATCCTGAGAGATTAGTTTTTCAATTCTATTACTTAGTCTTGATTTGTCAAAATCAATAAATAAGTTATCTCTATCTGTCTTTATACCTGAGTTGAAAATTTCAAATAGCTCATTGACTTTAAAACCTTGCTTGTATTTATCAGAATCTTCATATTTGTCAGACGTAAAAAAATAGTATGGTGCTTTTGGTTTTAATCTTGTCCAATTTGTTGATACAACGTCGTTGTCAATTAAAAATTGATACTTTTCATTACGATTACCGTAGAGGTCAAAGTGCTGGACTTCACAATTTGTTGATTTGGTTTTGGTTTTGACAAATATATTGATACTGACGCCTTGTTTAATGTCAAATACATTTTGGTCTGGACTGCCATCTGGCTGAGTTTCTTTAATATTTGAATTCCCGTGTAGGTCGAGAATGTAAATCTTGTCAAAATTATCTGTCAGATTTTTTCTCATCTCCCGATGAGTTATGCCACTTAAAAAACTATTATTAGAAATATAGGCTAGTATTCCACTTCCATTTTTGTCGATATAATGTTGTCCGTAGCGAATGAATTTGATGTAGTCATCATCCAAATTGATTTTACGTTCATTGAGATTTTTCTTGTAGTCAGAAATTAAACCTTGAATCCAATCACTTTTATTCGTACTACTTACCGCATAAGGTGGATTCCCGATAACACACATTACAGGCGTGTCTCGTTTTATATGGTTCGCTTCATTGGCTTCTGCACTCAACCAATTGGCAAATAAAGTTCCTGTGTCTTGGTGGTGCTCTTCTAAACTGTTGGTTAGATAAACTCTAAATCGTTGATTGGTGGTTGGCTTGTAACCTGTTTCGGTCAAAAGTAAATCCAATTTCAAGTGTGCCATTGCATAACTCGCCATTAGCAACTCAAAACCGTTTAAACGAGGCACCAAATGCGTTTCAACGTAATTACTCCATATACCTTGTTGTCCTTCAAATTTTTTGTGAATGTGTTTTACCACTTCTGCCAAAAAAGTTCCTGTTCCTGTGGCTGGGTCAAGAATTTGAACTTTGTGTACTTCTTGCTCCATTTGTTTGTAGCCTGTTACCGAGCGCTTGTCGGGTGTTTGGCTATCAATTTTTATAGTCGTTTTACTGGTGTCGGCTAGACCTTGTGGTAAATCAAATTCTGTTTTTAGAATGTCGTCAACTGCCCGAACAATGAAATTCACAACGGGTTGGGGTGTGTACCAAACGCCACGAGATTTACGCAATTTTGGGTCGTATTCGCTTAGAAATGTTTCGTAAAAATGGATAATCGGGTCTTCCATTTTGGTGGATTTCCCATAGTTCTTCAAAATTTCTTCTACGTTACACGCCAAAAAGATTTCCGAAAGGTTTTCTACTACCCATTTAATTCGGTCGTCAATGTCAGGCCCAGCAATGTAGCCAAAAAGTTTTCGTAAAAATGGATTTGATTTTGGAATCAGTTCAGCCGCTTCCTGTCTGCTGAAAGTTTCCAAAGTAGAGTCGTGCAAACGAGCTGCAAACATTCCGTAAGCAATGGTTTGAGCGTAAACATCTGCAAAGCCTTGTGGCGTAATGTCGTGAATCAAAATTTGCTTGAAAGCCAACATTTGGTCTTTCAGTGTACTGTTTTCTTGATTTTCTTCATCACTGGTCAACGACTTTTCAATAATATCAGACAGCAAGCGGGCTTTGCCTGCCATCATTTCGGCTAATTTCTTCGGGCTTTTTATTGTTTGTCCAGTGTGAACGCAAAAGTCTTTGATTAGATTTTCAAATTTGCCAAAGTTGTTAGGCAAAGGGACGATTGTTCCATTTTTTATTTCAGCAATTGCAATTTTTGTAATAAAAATTCCGTCAATGTATAAGTGGAAGTCTAAATAGTCGGTAAAAATTAAATTATTTAATGAAGCCTTATAACGGTCGAACTGTTCTTTGTTTCCCGTTTTCTTTGCTCCTTCAAGGTCTTTGTCACCAATGTCCTTAGCTTCAATAAAACCTACTGGGATTTCTTTTTTAGTCAGAATGTAGTCGGGTGCTCCGCAAGATTGTCTTTTGGGTTCGTTAGTCGCTCTTATTTCTGGCACCAAACTTTCTAATAGTTGTTGCAAATCACCCCGATAAGTATGCTCGGTGGCATTACCAAGTTTGTATCGTTTATTTATGTTGTCTAGGTAATTAGTAATGTTCATTGGTTTCCTTACTTAGGTTCGACAGTAGACGCACATAACGCCAGCCAGCATGCGCGGCTGCGGAATGGAGGCGAAGCCGCAATGCAGTAGGCGTCGCGTGCCTGGCCTTGTTAGGCATGCGTAGCATCCTCCGAGGTACGTTCACTGCGGTGAAGAACATGCCAACGTTTTGGAATCCGGAGTCTTTTGCTATAAAAAGCACGCTCGTTCGACAAAATCACTTCTATCTGAAGCATCGGGTTAGTAAAGCCGCTGATAGGGAAATCAAACGAAAGTTTGTGCGATAGCTTGATTTGTTGGTGTGGCTCAATACGGACTGGTTCCGAACCGATCATTTCAAACACTGGGGCACCAAATCGCACAGCCTTATAAAGACGCGGTTTGATTAGCGGCTTTCGCAGATGTGTGGCGATTATGTAACCGATAGAGTTGGCGCTTCGCCCCCTACATTTCACAACATAAACGGGCTCCCAACTTCGATTCGTTACCGTAGCTAGGATTTCGTCGGGCTCGGACTCGTCAAACCGTATAGAAATTCCGGGCTTAACTCGTATAGGAAATAGCCAGCCCCAAAGCTTCCTGATACTGAAGGCGGCAGCAATTAGGGCTGTGATAGCACCGGCAATGTAAAGTATCGATTGGTCCATTGTATGTAGTGCCTAACGCCTAGCCTCAGCGGCGCGCGCCTTTGCCGCGTCCGATGTAGGCGTTTGTTATGTGTTTTACTACAAAGTTTAAGACACCCCTTACTTGGCGCGATAAGGTAGGTTTGGTAATTAACCAATTGGCTATTGCTGGTGATATTTTGTAATAGGCCTTCACAAAGGCTCTGCCCGCGACACTATTTAATAACGTATCATCTCGATATTTCCGCAGCTGTCTTACTTGGTAACACGACGGATCGCCATAAACAGCAGTCGCAATGAAACAATCACTATTGCTGAATGTTTTTACTGTTGCAGCACAATAAGGGCAAACCGACTTTTCTGGGCTGCCTCGATAAGTAATGATTCTAGGAACAATTTTTTTACCACAACTTGGGCAATTGATTCTGTCATCAGCAGGCCGAGTATTTTGCGAGGGCGCTTTCGCAGTAATTGTGACATTAATTGCTCTTGGGCCTTTATTTCCGGGCTTTGACTCAAATTGAACCGAATCACCATTTGATGGTAACGATGCACCATTGATGCTCTGAACATTAAAGTAATGGTCTTCTCCGCCTTCAGACGTAATGAAGCCATAACCCTTCTCTGAGCTGAACCATTTTACAGTGCCTTGCACGACATCTCCTTTTTCTTATTTCACATAACGTAGAGCTAACCGGCGCTGCGCAGTTTTATCGCGCAGCGTCCAGCGACCGAAGGGAGCGAGGTTGAGCGCCATGTTAGAAAACTATTTCGCACGAAGATACAGAACCTTTTGTGTTGATCCTGGCGCTTGCCGTTCTTCGGTTATAAAGAGTTCTGTCTTAGCTTTAACAAGGTCAGAGAGTTTCTTATAGCCGTAAATCCTAGAGTCAAAATCAGGCTGCAATTTCGTTAGATAGCTGCCGAAAGTTCCTAGGTGTGCCCAGCCCGCGTCGTCACTTGATTGTTCAAGTGCGGCCAGTACAAATTTCTTGGGGAATTCTTGTTTTACTTCTGCAGTTTCAGCAGAAGACTGTGGCTGGAGCGCTTTTTGATCATTTTCGGCTTTTTGGGGCTGAGCAGTGGGTTCATTTGTGGCACTCGGGCGCAGAACTTCGGTAAACAAGAACTTATGGCAGGCATTACGAAAAGCCTCTGGAGTTTTCTTTTCCCCGAACCCGAGAACGGTAAGTCCCTCTTCGCGTAGACGCATTGCAAGGCCAGTGAAATCGCTGTCGCTCGTGATCAGGCAAAAACCATCAAACTTTCTTGTGTAGAGCAAATCCATCGCATCGATGATTAACGTACTGTCCGTAGCATTTTTACCTGTTGTATATGCAAACTGCTGGACAGGTTTAATGGCAAATTTTTGAAGAACTTTCTTCCAAGAGGCACTCAAGCTTTTAAAAACCTGCTCAAAGAAAGAACCCAGCTTCATGTTGGAGTTTATAGAGCCTTTTCCTAATTTTGACTCGTAAAGCAACTCTTTAAGCAAAGAAAAATTGAGACAAGAAAGCTCACGAAAAATCTTGGCTGTAAAAATACTGGATAAAATATTTATCTGTCTCGAAGAAAACATACCGCAACCTGCTCCCCTGAAACCGCCATTGACGTGCTCCCAAGTTAAAACACGAGGGATTACGCCAGGTTGCTTTTTACCTTGTCAAAGCGATTCGCTGCCGTTGGCGTTTATCAGCGCAACGAACTCCCAGCAGCTGCACATTCCCAAGTGTATGTCGCCAAGAGCGTCAAGCCTCTTGAAAACAGGTGCAAACTTTCCCCCATTGTCGCTAAGGGTTTTCATTGCTTCGTCCAGCTGTTCCCCGTCAAAGCCATCTATCACATCGTGCAGATAGACGAACTCTTGCAAGACGTCGCCTTTTACCGCGCCCAGCGCAAAACCTGCACCGTGATACTTGTCTGCGATCTCTTCTGGAATCTGAAATATTTTCACTTGTTACCTCCGTTTTTTGCTGCAAAATAATCGCTGTTTGTCAGCGGTTTTGGGCATATCTCCAAAGGCGTTGCAACCTTTGTGAAGCCATAGGGGTCGTTGCCGAACCACTCGATCTTATAGCCCAGGCTACATCTTTCGGGCAAAACACCCGAAATCACATCTTTCAACGCTATGCACCTTTTGCAAGTTTTCTTGAGCCTTGCCGCCATTTTCAAGCTCCTTCTGGGTGCAGGTAGTCGCATATGCGCTTGCTTTTCTGGGCTTCCGCGTCATCTGGAAAAGGAACGCACTTGACACCCCAGGGCTCCGGCAGGTCGTACTCGCCGTTGATCAACTTCACCTGCCCAAGGCTTGGCTGTACGTCTTTTGCACCTTCTTGCCAGTGATCAAGCGCAACATCTTCAGCGTCTTCCATGCTCTCGGCAACCACCACCATCGGGATTTTAACAAATACGTCAACAGTAAATAGCTTCTTTTCCATTTTGTTGCTCCTTTCGCCGCTAGGCTGTGCGGATATAATCCGCGATTTCTCTGTTTTTCTCTATTTATTTTGTGCTGTCTGCCATCTTCCGCAGTTGCAGCTTCAGTATAAAAAACTCCGCGCAAGCAGGATCCAAAGCCAGCCTCCCGCTTTCCCACTTTTGCCACGTATCTCTTTTTCTGTACACCATTTCGGCAGCTTCCGCCTGGCTCAAGCCAGCCGCTTCTCTTGCCTGCCGCAGTTCTTCTGGAGTTATCATTTTCCGGCTTTCTCCCATCCGGTCTTGTCGTTTTTGGTCGCTCTCCTGAACTCCCAAGGAGGCTGAATGTTACCGCCTTACCTCCACAGCCCTTTGCCAGCCCTTCGTGCATTGTCCTCGTCTGCGATCCATTCAGAGGCATATGCTCTGTCAAGGTACCTCCGATACGCCCATGCACCACCCTCGGCGACCATCTCCCTATTGATATTGCGGTTGCCCAGCCAGACTATGGCGACCAGCCGTCGATACATATCAATATCCATAACATCGACCCGCACTTGCTGGCGGTCAACCTTCTGCCGCAACAACTGAGTTGACTCATCGCCGTATGGCTGTCCAGGTTTGCGACCTTTTGCGGTCTCTGGCGCGTCAATACCGTAGAACCGGATTTTTACCTTGGTGCCAAGGTTGTCAGTAACGTGGATAGTGTCACCGTCGGCTACTTTAGTGACCGTTCCATTGATAACGCGGATTGGCTGTTTTGCGAAAGCAGGGTTGGCGACAAGAAGCACCACCGCCAAAACCGCAGAAAACAAACCGTTTGCAAAACCAGACAACATATCGACCTCCTTTGTCTGTATAGAAATTATACGGATAAAATCCGCATGTGTCAACAATATATTACGCAAAAAACAATAATTATTTTACAGTGCGTAAACTTTTTGCTTGACTATAGCTAAACGTTTCGCTATAGTGTTTTCCAAGACGCAGCAAAACTTAGGATAGCCCCGCGAGAAACCCCACGTACCTTAGTCGTGGGATGAAAGCGGAAGCTTATAATACACTTGACAGATGTCTTACAATCTGATACTCTTTTCTTATGAAACCTTCTCGATGGACAACAAGCAATAAAGCAGTATTTAACATCGGTTATCACCTGATCTGGTGTACCAAATACCGCAGGAAATTGCTGGTTGGCGATGTGGAAGCCAGGCTTAAAGTTTTGCTGATCGGCAAAGCTGACGACATAGATGTCAGTATTGAGACTATGGAAGTCATGCCAGACCACGTTCATTTGTTTGTCAAAACGTCTCCGGTGAACAGTCCGCACTACATTGTTCAGCAGTTCAAGGGGTATACTTCCCGTATCCTGCATGGAGAATTTCCTTTGAAGAAAAAAGTGCCTTCGCTCTGGACACGTAGCTACTACTGCGAGTCGATTGGTCACATATCTCAAGAAACAGTAACCCGCTATATAGAGGATCAGAAAAACCAATGAGAACCTTTGTGTTCAAGGCATACGCTTCAAAGCGAAATAGGAAGCTGCATAAGCAGATTGATATTGCAGCTTCAATCTGGAACCATTGCATTGCTTTGCATAAAAGGTACTACCGTCTGTTTAAGAAGCATCTCAACCAGTTTCAATTGATGAGGCACATAACCAAAATAAAAAAACTTGATCGTTTTGCCTTTTGGAGAGAATTTAACATCTCCGCCGGGAAGTCCCCTTCCGAGAGGTGGGGGATGAAAGGCGTTTTTGCTTGACCGATTACTAGGTTCTGGCATATAATTCTCCCGTGAAATACGCAAATGACAAGGGTTCGCACTCGATATACAATCTTCAGTTCCACTATGTTGCCTGCGTCAAATACCGGCGCAAGGTGCTGACTGAAACCGTGTCCGCCCGACTGAAAGAAATCAATCTGTCGGTGGCTGCAGAAGTAGGTGTGACCATCATTGAACAGGAAACGGATCGCGATCATATCCACATCCTGTTCAGCGCAAAACCACAGATCCAGCTTTCCAAGTTCATCAACTCCCTCAAATCTGTATCGGCCAGACTTCTCTTTCGGGAGTTCCCGGATTTGAAGGAAAAGTTGTGGGGTGGCGCATTCTGGAGCCCGTCATACTTCCTTGCATCCACTGGCCAAGTCACCCTTGATGTGTTGAAGCGCTACGTCGAGAATCAGAATGCGAAAGACCTATAAATACCGGATATATCCTTCCAGGGACCAGGAAGCGAAACTACTCTCTGCTCTCGAGGTCTGTCGCATCCTGTACAACTCCTGCCTGCTGGATCGGAAGAACCACTACGGGTCCACCGGCAAAGGGCTTTCCCGGATCAGGCAGCAGGAGATTCTGGCCGCCGACAAGAAGCGGGTGCTGTTACTCAAGGAAGTTCACTCTCAGGTGCTGCAAGACGTACTGTTTCGCGTCGAACGAGCCTACCAGGGCTTCTTCCGGCGTCTGGCAGAGAAACAGGGCAAAGCCGGTTACCCACGGTTCAAGCATGAAGGCCGTTACGACAGTATCACTTACCCACAGGAACCAGGTTTCAGGATCGAAGACGGGAAGCTCAAGCTTTCCAAGATCGGTCACCTGAAGATCAAGATGCACCGGGATATTGTCGGCCAAGTAAAGACCTGCACCATCCGTAAAGATGGCAACCACTGGTATGCCTGTTTGTCTGTTGAGTACGAACCGGAGAAGAAACCAGTGCCGGCTCAATCCACCGGTATTGACGTTGGCCTTAAATCCTTTGCCACCCTGTCCGACGGAACTGAAGTCGCCAACCCAAAACACCTTCGCAAGGCAGAGACAAGACTGAGGCGGACTCAACGATCCCTCTCCCGAAAGAAGAAGGGCGGGGCCAACCGAAAGAAGGCGAAGCTGGTTGTTGCCAGCCTCCACCGGAAAGTTAGAAACCAACGGCTGGACTTCCACCATCAGGAAGCCCGGAAGATCGTCAACGCCTTTGGCCTGATTGTGGCAGAGGATCTAAAGGTCAGAAACATGGTGCGAAACCGTCATTTGTCAAAGAGCATATCCGACGCAGGATGGGGAAATTTTCTCTTGATACTGGCGAGCAAAGCGGAAGAAGCTGGCTGCCGGTTCGAGAAGGTTGATCCCCGTCATACAAGCGTCAACTGCAGCAGCTGTGGCGAGAAGGTCCCCAAAACCCTCGCGGTCAGGACTCACCGTTGCCCGACTTGTGGCCTGGTGATGGATCGTGACCACAACGCTGCCATAAATATTCTGCAAAGAGCTACCGCAGGAACTGCGGAAAGTTACGCCTGGGGAGAGCCGGTGCTGTCAGGCCACTCATTGAACCAGGAAGCCACGTCGCTTGCGGCGTGGTAGTTCACTGCTTCTTCTTCACAAGAAATAGTTCAGAGAATAGAAAAGGGCTATCAGTTGTTTTTCAAATATACAAAAAACCGTAAATCTGGTGTTGCTGTGTCTGGCAAAATAGTAAGACCTCCATCATTCAGAAAAAGGAGTAAATATCAAAGTTTCACTTTGAAACAAGACGGATACTCTGTAAAAAACGATTGTATTATTATTCGTAAACAAAAATACCGTTTCTTCAACTCCCGTGACATAGAGGGGAAGATAAAAACCCTCACCGTCAAGCGAGACGGCATTGGAGACATATACTTCATCATAGTAACCGATGCAGACCATCCCAAACTTCATTCAGCGACTACCGAAATAGCGGGAATGGACTTTGGGCTTAAAACCTTCCTCACCCTCAACACCGGAGAATCAATTGCTGCACCTGAACCATTCAGAAAATCGCTTAAACAGCTTAAAAAGGCATCACGCAACCTTTCTCGTAAGAAGAAAGGCAGTAATCACCGTAAACAGGCACGAAAGGCACTTGCACGACTGCACCGCAAGATAGCCAACCAGCGCAAGGACTTTCACTTCCAGACTGCTGCAACCCTTGTGCGCACACACAATGCCATAGCCATAGAAGACTTAAATCTTAACGGCATGAAAGCATTGTGGGGCAGAAAAGTGTCAGATCTTGGATTTGCCTCATTTGTAAATATCTTGGAGCATCAGGCAACAAAAACCGGATGCACAATAATCAAGATAGACAAGTGGTTTCCAAGCAGCAAGACCTGTAGTGTCTGCGGCTGGATTAACGAAGCGCTATCACTCCGTGACCGTTTCTGGACGTGCGAGTGTGGCACAACTCACGATCGCGACATAAATGCCGCAATTAATATTCAAAGAGTTGGGGCATCAACTCTTGGGCTAGGCGATGTAAGACCGGTAGCAATACCGGCTATCGCTGCTTGAATCCAGAATCCCATGCGTTTTAACCGTGGGAGTATGTCAAACTGACTCGGATGGCGTTGACCTGTACATATTGCTGGACTTCGAGGGATACCCCGTCACAAAATACAACCATCCGACAAAATCAGTTTATCCGCATGGCTCCATATTTGAAGCAAGTCGCGAGCACCCAGAGGGTATGCTTTTCACCAAGGAGCAGGTTTTGGAAAACGGTTGGGAAATAGATTGAAAGGAGTTTCAAGATGTCAGAATGCCCTTGTCCGCACTGTGGCGGACTTATAAATCCAGGCTCCTTGCTTGGCAAAGGAAAGAAAAAAACTATGACACCCGCTGCTTTGGCTGCCAGAAGAGCCAACTCAGCCAAGTCTCGCAAAAAGCGAACAAAGCCTGCTGGGGAGCTAGCATAACAAAACAGGGAGCGGTATTTGTGCCACTCCCTGTTGTCTTTCCTGCTGATTGTCTTTTGGTTTTACTGTTCTGTTGGGGGCTTTGTTGCCATCCACATATCTATCTAAAATCAAGGTGTTGCGCTACAACAGCTAAAGTGTTCCATCAGTTATTACGAAGTTGAAACAGATGCTTTCGTCAAGGTGGCAGTCTGTCGTGTACCCGAATCTGCTCTCGTTCGGCTTAACTCTGAAGCACGCGCCAACACCTTTGTGCATGTTTGCCTCCACATCTGCTGCATATTTGTCCACCAGCTTTTTTGTGATCTTGTTTTTCATCCGCCTTTTCAGGTTCTCCTGCAAATATTTTCTGATTTGCATTCTTCCTTTTCTATTCACCTTGCACTTCCGTACCAGCATGTCTTTTTAGTTCCTTTTTTCTTCTTTTGTTACCCGTCCCGCAGAAATTATTTTTTGAGGTGGTTTTGCCCAAAAACCCAATCACCAAAACGCGCCACAAGCTGTTTTTATCGCCTGCCCCTACTTGTGGTATGGGTTCAGATTGAAAATCCTTTAAACGGGTTTTGTTTAAAAACGGGTTGTCTTTTTTGGTGTTTTTTTGGTGTTGTGTGGTCAGTAAAGTGGTCTGTTGGGATGGCGTTGTCGTGATTTGCTTTACAATATCAATTTGTTAGGGCTTTCGTTCGGGGAGGGTTCCTCCCCGTTTCTTCTTTTTCCGAAACATCAAAAAACTCAGTGATCCAAAAAAAACACTCCCACTCGCGTGGGGAAAATTTATGACCGTCCATGGGTGACTAGATAGCACCAGAAACACTCCCACTCGCGTGGGGAAAATCTTTCTTCAGAAGAAAAACAACAAAAGAAACACCCCCACGGGCGTGGGGAAGGCTTTTGTTGCTATAAAAAGGGTCTCCTGAAAAAAAGAAACACCCCCATGCAATGGGGAAACTGGAGGCTTTTGAGCGACCGGCTATCAAAAAGCGACCTATTTCTGATAAGCTAGCTCTCTTTTTTTGGCGGACACTTATCAAAAAAAGCCCAGTTTTTGATAAGCCAGCTCTCATTTTTTGACAAACGAAGTCCTCGTCCGCCAAAACAAGTCACATCCACACCGTGATTTTCTTGCCTTCTTTGTCGGTGAAGCTGCCGATTATGATTAGTATCAGGTCTATTGCGACCCAGATTCCAAGCCCGCCGAGTGTGAGTATCTGCAAGACAGCAGTTCCAGTTTTCCCGACGAAAAACCTATGTATCCCCAAGGCACCAAAGAAAAAACAAAGCAAAAACACCGGCAAGATTTTCTTTTCTGATAATTCTGTTTCGGTTGCAGGCAAACTCATTTGTTTTTTTCCTTTCCTTTTTTTGTCTTCCAATTCAAAAGCCAGCCCCCTTCGCCCTCCTTTTGGGTTAAGAAACACCCCCACGAGAGTGGGGAAAACTATCTTCCGGAATTTTCTTAGCGAGACGATACGGAAACACCCTCACCTGCGTGGGGAAGGCACTTATCGTTGCTTTTACGTACAGAACCACGCAGAAACACCCCCACGTGTGTGGGGAAAATTCCTGATCCGCACCCGGAAACACCCCCATGTGGGCAGGGAAAGACCATTTTAATTCCGTCGAAATCGACGGAATTAAAAACACCCGTTCCGCAAATGGGGAACCTCAACAGTCGCGTTTTCTCGCAGATGTGCGCGTTATCTCCACAACGAGGGCTGCAACCAGCAAGACCAGGGCGATGCAAATAAGCCCATGCACGAACGGAAGCGAGTCGCCTGGAAACACAGTCGGCAGCCTGGTGGTCGGACATCCTGAAAAATACCCGCACCACAAACTCCCGATCGCCAATATAGAAAGTGAAGCCGTCACTGCCAGAACCAAAATCATAGAAACCTCCGGAAACACCCCCACGTGCGTGGGGAAAATCTACCTGAAGTCGAGTTTTTTTTGCGCAAAGAGGAAACACCCCCATGTGGCATGGGGAAAACGCTAGCAGCCTGCACTCGCCTCAATCAAACCATCAGCAAAAAACAGGCAAGCACTCCAAGGCTGCACGTCTGCACAATGCGCTGTGCAGTGTCGTTCTGAAAAAACATAATAAATACAGCAACTACAGCTACAATCCGTCAAGCAATCCTCCACTTTCTTCTCCTATCGACTCGGCAATCCGCCCAAAAGCAACCGCCGACAAACCCAGTACTTCACTTGTGAATAAAAAGGACAGCCTTGGCTGCCCTGCTATGTCGTCCAACTCTTCTGTGGGCTCGTTGTGCTGTCCTATCGAAGCCCATCGCTCAATATCTTCAAAATGCTGCCACCAACGCTTTCGTCTCCGTTCTGTCCACATTGGCAATCTCCTTTTTAAATAGCTGGAGCCTCAAAAAGCTCTGGCTTGTCCCTGCCGATCCTTAAAAGCTCTGCGTTAAGGGCTTGGTACAGCGCAGCATTCCACTTTTTTTCTTTCTCCATTATGCTTCGACCTGCTTTGCTATTAAGGAATTTAGCCAGCTCTCCCAGTTCTTCGGCACTGTAGTTTTCGCCTAAGAAGGCAACCAGGTCTCGCTGGATGTTCGCCATGTCGATTTCGGCTTTAATGCGCTTGCTCATTTCTCCGTTGTGCAGCACTGCCATCAATCCCTGCTCAATGTTCTCCCCCAGGCTTGTCGTTCGGTGTTTTACGATAACGCTTGCCACGCCTTCGTCAGCCTTTGCCACTCCTGTTCCTCCCGCTCCTAAAGCCATAATGCCTACTCCCACAACTAGAGCCTTTGTAATCGCTTTCAAGTCAGCCTCCCTTTCCGTCGTTATTTGTTCTGTCTGGTGTCAGGGATCGGCATGTCTTCAACCCGCCCCTGGATGTACCCAGGCTTTTTCTTTCTTATTGGGCGAATGTCTGCTCTTCTGATAACAATCACTTCGCCCCCTGCTTTTTTGGTCTTACGCTGCTTTACCCTGGTTTCTCGCTCTTCCTCTTCATCTTCCTTGGTTATCTGGTGGATAAAGAAGATCACAACTGTGATAAAGATCATCCCAAGCACAACCGGTATCAATTTGTGTCCTTTTTAAGCTGCCCGTTGTCCATGACTAGGCAGGTGCTTACCTGGTCGCACTGAAGGAACGCCAAGGCACTTGGAGCAAGCAGGTTTTGAGATTGCCTGAACATGTATGTCGGCATTTTGATAAGCGTGGTGTTTTGTCCTGCGCTTTTAACTTCAACCTGCCCGATGCCTTTGAAGTCCACTTTTGCCCAGCCTTCTGGCGCAAACAGTTCCTTTAGACCTCTGTTCATCTGGAATACCGGCAGGGTGGATTCGTCTACCTTCTTTTCCACGATCATCATTTCCGCTGGCTTGGCTTGAAGCTCTTTTATCGCTTCGCCCGCAACCTTGAGTGCGTTGTTTTTTAACTCCATCGCATCTTTTGATTTCTGGGCGGCGGTTTGCAGGTCGCTCATAGCCGCTTTTGTTTTGAGCAGCTCCTGGTCTACGGCGGCTTTTGCAGCTTGGTTTTGATCTAGGGCTTTTTGAAGTTTGCTTATCTCTGCTGCCAAGGCGTTTCTTTCTGCCTCTTTTGCAAGCAAGAGCTTATCTTTGTTGACCGCTTCGCCCTTTAATAGCTCTGCCGCTGCTTTGGCTTGCTCGATTTGTCTTGCGGCGTTTTCTCTTTCAGCTTTTGTTGCAGCAAGGGTCTCGTCTCTTTCAGCGATCTGCTTTTTGAGAAGTCCGATTGTTTCGCCAGAAGCCAGGGAGTCTTTCTTAAGGGCAGCTTCTGCTTTGCGCGTAAATTCAAGGTCTTTTTTAAGGGTGGTTATTACTGCGTTTTGGTTTGCAGCTTCGTTCTTTAGTTGCGCGTTTTCTGCTTGAAGTCTTTGGGTTTCCTCTGTCAGGACTTTGTTTTTACCGTCCTTTGCGACAGCATCAACTTTCAAGAGGGTTATCTCTTTTGCCGCGTTGTCCAGAGCAGTGTTCTTTTCGGCAAGCTGTTTTCCAATGTCCTTTTCCCACTTTCTCAAACGCTCAATGTCTTTGCTTGTGGCGGCTATGGTGGCGTTTTTCCGCTCTATATCTGCCTGCATTGCTGAAACAGATTCGTTAAGTTTGGTGATTTTGCCTTGGGCTTCCCGCAGTTCGTTCTCTTTGAAGGTTATTACATCGTTTTTCCTGGTTAAAAGTACGTTTAGCCTGCCCATCATTTCCTGCTGAATGGCTTTCATGTCTTCACCATCAAGGTCAGGCTGTCCTTCTTTAGGCATGGTCAGGACGCTTTTTTGTTGCACCTGGTTTGTCGGCGCTGGCACAGGCTTCTTCTTCGCAATTAGCTCTGCGTCTGCCCCGCTTGCTGCAAGTACCACCAAAAGCCCTGTTATAAAGTGTGTTTTAAAGCTCATTTTCCCCCCTTATGCTGATATAGGTTGTCTAGTTGTTGTCCAGCGCATCCTCTATCATTTTGAGTACATTATTGCTGTCCAGGTTCTGCCCGTCTTGTCCTTTACCAGCCAAACCAGTCTGTGCCGGTGTCGGTGCTTTCACATCCCTGGGTTTTATTTGCTGCTGCGTGACCGGTGCTTTCTGCACAGGCTTCATGGTCGGCTTTGGGACGGGTTTTGGGGCTGGTGTTACTACCCGTTTTTTTTTAGGAGCAACGGTTTCTACAGGTGGCGCAGCCTTTTGTGCAGGCACTTCTTGCACTTCTGGGCTCGGCTTGGTCACAGCCTCTGCGGCTTTTTCTGCCTCCTTTTCTTTGTTGCACCCCAGCTTGTCGATAACGACAGCGGTGTCAGCATCCAGCAGCTCCAGTGCGTAGGGGTCTGATATTGCAGCAGGGTTTTGGTTTGTGGTTTTTATCTGCTTGTTGAAGTTGTCTATCGCTTCTTCAAAAGCTCTTTTCTTTTGTGTCAATTCTTCACTGTCCGGTATCCCTGGAAATTCGACATTTGGCTTGCCCCAGTTGCCGCTGTAAATGGTGGCAACCATAAAACCAGCCATAAAAACCCCAGCCAGGGTTAGTCCTGTTTTTGCATTGACAGCCTTTTTAGGCTTGGGCGGTTCAACCGCCTCCCCTGCGCTGTAGTCAAAGGGCTTTTCTTTGCCACCTGCGGTTTTGTCTGTATAGTCAGTTATATGTTTCGGCTTTTCTTCAGCAGGAGTTTGTACCTCTTCTTGCACAGCCTCGGTGTCAGGTTGTGTAGGTTCTTCCTCTGGAGTGCCTGTAGCTTCCGTTTCGGGTTGGATGGTGTCGTCTGTTGCGGGGATTTCAGGCTCAGTTACTTCGTGCGGCGTTTCTGCTGGTAACTCTTGCTGTTCCAGCGGCTGGTCAGCCTCAGAAGGGGCAATCGGCTCTTCTTCGTACAGCAGTTCAACCGGCTGCTCCTGGTCGTGCTGTTGCGCCTCTTCGTGGGCGGCTACTTCTTTTGTTTGGTTTTCTTCTTGCATAGGTTGGTGCTCCCCCCTTGCGCTCATTAAATTACCTACCCAGCGTCAACTACCCTGCCGCAAGCAACAGGGCTTGTAACTAGAGGCTTCATGCTTCCTCCCCCACCTTGCGGAAGGGGACTCCTGCGGGGTGATGTTGACTGGGCAGGTAGCGGTTTGTTGTTCAGGTCATTGGCTCGTCGATGCAGACCATCAAAAAGCCAAATGCCAGGATTAGCGGGTCAATGACGGCACCAGACAGGGTGTGACCATGAAAAAAGCCCCACCCTGCCCACATGACCATCAGCCAAAATAGCTGCTCTCGTCTGAGCAGAATGTCACGCTCGCCCTGGGTCACTTCTTTTTGGGAGCCCCTAGAATTTGGGCGATCCCTGCAACGTCTCGGCTGTTTACCGCTTTGCCATCTTTGTCAAACATCGAAGGAGTGCCGTTAATACCGGCTTTGTTTGCAAAGTTCATGATTGCCGTAATCTTGTCTTTAGCGTCTTCACTCGTGTTGTCTGGGGCTTCTTTGCCTTCAAAGATGTTGTCCAGAGCAGCGAAGTCTTTTGACGCAAAGACGGCAACGGATTTGTCAAATGCAGCGGGGTGTAGTGAAGGGATCGGCATCAGCATGATGTTGACTGCAACGTCATACTCCGAAGCCAGTTGCTTCAAGACGGGGTGTAGTTGCCGACAAAACGGGCAGTCGGGGTCGGTAAAGACATACAGCTTGTTTTTTGACTTGGCGTTACCCAAAACCATTGCAGCGTTTTTTGGAGCTTCGCCTATGTTGATTTTTTGCACCGGCCCAGCCTGCTCCGGCAGGTCTTTGGCGTGTAGCAACACTCTTTCCTTTGTTTCAACATCAAAAACAGCCCCTTGCAGAACGAACTTCTTGGAACAGTCAATGTACATCGTTCCCTTCTGCTCGCCCTTTTGCCCTAAAACCTCAAACAGGTATCCACCTACGGGCTTTACAGACAAGATGTTTACCGACGGGTTGCCCAACAGTTTTTTCGCTTCTGAAAGAGTTAGTGTCTCAGGACACTTTCCCTCTCCCGCGATTGCACCACCTGCTACTCCTACAGTCAGCATGGCGGCAGCAAGGATTCCAGTGAGCTTTCCCTTTTTCTTACCCAACATAAAAGTACCTCCCTTTGTGAATTATCTTTACCTGATATACACTTTATCTTGCCGGAAAGTCAACTTTTATTTTGTTTTAAAGTCAACTTTTATTTATGTTGTGTACATAATTTTTATCATAGCTGGTAATTTAGCTTGTCCTGAAAATAAGTGTTGACAATCAACCAAAATTTATGTATTTTATCGTATATATTATTGTGTTTACGCGAAAAAATCGCCCAATACAGCGGCACTAAAAGGAGAGCAAAGTATGAATGTAGTTAGGTTTCGTTTGATGGCAGTGACAATGTTGGCAGCAGCTTTGATGCTTGGTGGTTGCGGTAGTAGCAGTTCTGATCCGGCGAAACCATCGCCGCCACCGGCTGGTGATAGCTCTGCCCCCCCCGCAGGTGATGGTAGCAGTTCTGGTGGCGATGCAAGCAATGACGACAGCCAGCCTGCTCTAACGCCAGCACAGAAGGACGCCATTGCAGTGGATATGGGTAAGAAGTGGATTGGTACATATGAAATCACTGACCCCTCGACTAAGACTACCTACACTTCCGATGTTGCGCTTGATCTGGTGCGAACCTCCCTTGGGGTTGTTGGCGGAAGCGCAAAATCAATACACTTTGAGGGGCCAGCCATAGGGCTTATTGGAGACCAGGGCAAACTGGAGTTAAAGGTTACTTCCAACGGCACGTGGAGGTTGGTGTTAGAACTTAGCGAAGATGGTACGCTTCTTGGTATTACAGAGATTTATAGCCCAAATTACGGTCAATCCCCTGTTGGCGCTGGTTCATGTACCGCTGCACCGCCAGAACCAGATGATGATGGCGAAATCGCTCCTCCACCCGCACCACCTGCTGGCGACGACGACCTTGAGTTCATTTCTGGTGTTGTCAACGAATTTCGGAGGTTCAACATCCAATCGGACTCCTTTTCTAGGGTCGATAACGACGTCTCAGCCGCTTTGGGCGAGTACCGCTCATCCGAAGATTACGATATTGTTTTTAAAGTAGGAGGCAAGCCCTTTACTGCAAAGGTTAGCAGGGGCGAGTTTACTTACCTGGAGGATAACCAGAATGGTACGTTCCCCCCCCGTACTATAGTCACCTCGCTTGTTACGGTTGAAGCGGGTCAATACATAGGCGATAGACTGCTCACAGAAAGGTATGTAGGTGCCTTCAGTAATTACAATAGGTCGCTTGAAGAACTTTCAGATAGTTACGACGTTAATATGGTTTTTGCTCCTGAATCAGCAGGGCTGATTGCTTCGATGACAGGTGATTTGATGTTCATCACCGGCCCTGACGACACCTATCTGGTGGAGATGTTCCCGGGGATGCTTTTCACTGACGGCGACTAAGTAAAACCCTCGTTTTTAAGTCCTTTAAGCCCCTGTCCGGCATTTGTCTTTCAGGGGCTTTGTCTTGCCCTTCCCCCGCCAGAAAAAACCCCTTAAAACGCAAAAAGCGGCCCCCCAGTTAAGGGAGACCGCTTTTTCTATCCGGTCAAGATGCCGGAGACACCCAGTCAATGGAATATGCTACTTTCCACTGACCTTCGTGGAGCACCTGAAAAATATTGTCGCCTATCCAGCGACTTTTCAGAGGCTCTTTCCCGTCGTAATAATCATCACCAACGGGTACACCCAACTCCTGCTCTTGCAGGTCTGGGCGTATTTCTACCAAGCTCTCCTCGGTTTTAAGACCGAGAGAGTCGGTAAATTTTACCATTGCTTCGGCAAGTTCGTTCCTGTCTTCGTCCGCAAACTCGTTAAGTTCAAAAAACTCATACGATGTTTTGCTGCCGCAATAGGAATAAGCCGAAGGCCTTGCGAAGTACCTTATACCTTCATCGTCCGGTGAGGCAATAAGGTAAGAGCCGCAGTAGCCGATGTCCACCCTCTTGCAAGCACAACCCTCAAGGTTGTTCAGCGCAAGAAAGATGTCAATACCGCTTTCAAATACACCTTCTGCCCCTTCTGCGATTTCGTTCAGAAGCCTGGCCGGAAAATCAGCCCCATCGCATGAGTGTTGACTATCCGGGTCGTTTGGAAGCTGAAGGTAGACGTCTTCAAATGTCTCGCCATTAACTTCCACTACGGCTCTGAATCCAGAACACTCAGGGTCAGCCGTGACACTCAAGACCTCAATCCCGTAGGGCGTTCCTGCCACCCTCCATTGGTCAAAAGTATCACGCACGGCAAGAAAAATCTCTGCATCTTCGCCGTCCTCGCCCTCATTAATGGCATCTGATATGCAGTCGGCAATCTCTTCGTTTGCCGACTCTACGTCACTTGTCAGTGCGTAGGTTTCGCCGGTGAAGTCGCCCTCACCTTCGTACCGCCAGGTGACTCTAAAAAGGTCGCCTGCTTCCGTGGTGTAGGCAACAGCTACTTCGTCCCATTTCCTCCTAAATGCTGCCACGAAGGAAATTGGCAGTATGCCTTTTTTGATCGACATTTCTGCCAACCACTCCTCAACCTCCTTTTCGAGGCCGTATCGCTCCCCTGCAAGCAGGAGGGCTTCTCTGTCGCTCTCGCAGGTGGGGTCGTAGACCTCGAACACCCTACCGTCAGATGCGAGCTTCTCCACAGCCATACGAAAAACTTCGTCAGGAACGAAGTCACGGTCGTAAACTACTTGACCGTCTTTCTCTTCGCTCCCAATCCCTGCCATCTCCTCAAAGCTGCCGCCTTCGCGGTTCAGCTCTTCCTGGGCAAAGCTGATGATTTCGTCCTTGGAAAAGTATGTGACTTTGCAGGATTCTGCCCGTCTGCCGGTAATAACGATGTAGTTTTTCATGTTTTCTCTCCTTTTGGTTGGGGGGAATACACATCAACCCGTGAGGGTTTGTATATTCTCCCCTTAGGGTTAATGTTTTGGATCACATCCAGCCTTTTTGTGCCATGCTCACCGCATTGCCACCAGCCACAATAATGTGGTCAAGCAGCCTTACATCAATGTACGACAGCGCAGCCTTGATTTTGGCTGTGATGTCTCTGTCTCCAGCGGATGCCTCTGTGCTCCCACTGGGGTGGTTGTGACACAAAATGACACCACTTGCGTTTGCCTCTATGCAAGCCCTCAGTACCTCCCGAGGGTACACAGTAGCCTGGGCAACGGTGCCAACAGACAAGGTTCTGCTTTCGACCAGCCGGTTCTTGATATCAAGAAACAGCACCGTAAAGTGCTCCCTGCCGTCGTTTGGCTGGTGCACCAGGCAGTAGTCCTTTGCCGCTTCTGCGCCAGAAAAGTCGTAACCGCCTTTGCGCAAACGCCCGTCAAGGATGGCTTTGGCTTTGGCAATAATTGCCTCTTCCTCTGCCAAGTCGGTTTCGGCTGGAACCACTGTCTCCGGCGCATCCTCCGTGACTGTCTCGTCAGGTTCTGGTTCGACTTCCTCTTTCTTGTCGTTAAAAAGCTCCATGGGCTTCTTGACGGCAAGAATGAAATCCCCGCAGCAGTTGCTCACGCAGATGCCTTCGTACTTCTCGTCTTCGTAAAGCGAGAAGTAATCCCTGCCTCCGCCAACAAACCAGGCATATTCAATGCCCAGGCTGTTTCCCAGGTGTCTGGTCGTGGGAATGGCAGGTGCAAAATCACCGTCCAGTTGCGCCACGCAGTCCTGCATCCCATCAAAGCGGGACGTTACTCGAAGGTAAAGCTTACCTTCATTTCTTTTCAAGAACCCCTTGACGGTGGTTCTTGTTATTTTTTTGCCTCTCACTTTTTCCACAACTGCCTCCTTTTGGTTTTTTGTACCAAGGAGACACCACCCCTCAAGGGGAAGCAGTATCCCCCTGGTAGGGTTAGAATAAAATGGCCTAAGCGACAGCCCAGGTAGTTATTACAGTGGGTGTTCTGTCAGGGTTTAACCCAACAACAAACACAGTATCTTCCACCTGTAGGCGCGTCTTGATACAAGACACGCCTTTTTTGTCAATATAGGCCGTAAAGAGCTTCTTGCCTTTGCGGAAGTTAAGCTCCTTACCGGTCAGACACGGCTCTACTTGCTGTAAAACCGCGTCCATAACCTCGCCCTCTGCTGCAATGGCAGACAGGTGGGTGAATTTAAAGCCACGGCTTAAAGCTCTGTTTAGGCCGTGGAGGGAAAAATTGAATTTGTTTCCTTTATTTCCTTTGTTTTTCACTTTTGTGCTCCTTTCGTAGTCCAGGATTGTCTCTTGCTCCCTGTTAAGTTCGCGCCCCGCAGGTCAGCCATTGAGAAGTCTGCGCCTATCAAGTCAGCACCAGTGAAATTAGCCCCACTGGCGTCAACACCTCTTGCCCGCAAGTTCCGCAGGTCAGCGTTCGTAAAGTTCGCCCTGCGGACATCGCCTAACGACAGGTTGGCGTAGTAGAAGCAGGCATCTTCGGCAATGGCGCCTTCAATGCAAGCTTTTGATAGGTTAGTGGCAGTCAAGTTCGCCCTGGTCAGGTTTGCTTCTGCAAGGATTGCTCCCCGCAGGTTCGCACCTGAAAGGTCAACCTTTGTCAGGTCTGACCGCCTAAAGCTGGCTTCAAAAGCCTTCGCTCCCTTCAGACTTGCGCCTGACAAGTTTGCGCCTGTTAAAGTCGCCCAGGTCAGGTCAGCCCATTCCAGGTTCGCCCTGGACAGGTTTGCGCCCCGTAGCTTAGCCCCTACCAAGCACGCGCCTGTCAGGTCGGCGCCCGAAAGGTCAATGCCGTTCAGGTTAGCTCCTTTCAGGTCAGCGTCTACAAGGCTAATCCCTTTTTGCAGTGCCTCTTCCACCGCTTCCTTCATGGTGTAGAAGTCGGACAGGAGAAGAACCTCACCGCTAGTGCGGCGCCTTATTTGCGAGGCAAGCTCGCACCAGTTGGCGCGAACGCTTACCCCTAGTTTTTCCGCCTTTCTCATGGCATATGCTACTGCCTCTTCCTTGGACTCTTCTACTCTCTCAACGCTGCCGTGTTGTTCTACACATCCTGCTATTTCTATTTCAATGATTCTGGTATCTTCCATGTCTTTCTCCTTTTTGTGGTTTGTATGCCAAGGAGACACCACCCCCAGGGGAAGTAGTATCCCCCTGTCGGGTTAAAGTGATCTAGGCAAGCGCCCAAACGCCTCTCTCAACGTTTGAGAAGTGCTTTTGGAGTACCTGCCTAATCTTAGCTTTCCAGCTTGGGTTTTTTTCTATCAAGTTGGCCGCCACTTCTTCTACCTCGCGATAGATGTCAGACAGCTTTGCTTCCCCAAGCTTCATAAGTGCAATGCGTATCGCACTGCGCCAGGTTGTTGCTACCCTGGCTTGCTGTTCTGCTGCTACTTCAAGGGCAACAGCGAACATGCTTTTTCCCGCCTTTTTCCAAAACAGGAGATACTCGTGCAATATGGGAATAAAGTTCCCTGCATACTGGCGGGCATCAGATAAGCAGTTGTGCTGTAGTTTGATGACTACAGATAACAGTTCGCTGCTGGGCAGCATCTTGATAAAGTCCGCCTGGTATGAGCGAAATTGCCCTTTACCAAGCGTCCCACCCCGCTGGTCGCCAATGAGGGTGCAGTAAATGCCTCCCTCACGGGTTGCTTCTCTTTGGTTGAGAAGCATGACCTGGCTTTTCGCCAGAAACTCTTCCGGCGTTTCGCACCTGGAGGTGTCTGAGGGATGGGCGTTGTTGCCCCATACCTCCCCACTGTACTTGATCATACTGTGGTACGGTGGGTGGCTAAAAACCACGTCAGCAGGGCGTGGAAGCGACTTTAAGATGAAGTCGCGGGTAAAGTCTTGCCCGTTGTACAGGTCAAGACCTACATACTCAATGCCTGCTTCTGCGCAAACATCTCTCGATGTCCCGCTTCCTTCGCAAGCGTCTACAAAGAGACTTGGCTTTGCAAAGTCAAGAATCTCTTTAATAACAAGGCCGGAGGTGTTGCCTCTCCAGCCTGATTTTCCATATTTCCCTCTTTCAGGGAATGACAAGACTGATTTCAATGTTCTCGTCTCCTTTGAATACACTCCCCCCATTGGGAGTGTGGTTAAAACTCCCGAATGGGCGGGTGATCAAAAAAAGATCAGTCTTCCAGCAGCCACGCCCCGTTGTCTTCAATAAGACTGTCGAGGCTTGCCGTTTGCTGGACTCCAAAGAAGCCAACGAACTTCCGTACTGCTTCCAGTTCGTTGGAAGCAATAGCGTCTTCAAGACGCTCGGCAGCGCGAATAAATTCACCGCTGTTACCAGCCGCGATTTCTTCGCGACACTTCATAAGGGCAGCTATTTGGTCAGCTGCCTTTACAAACGGTTTGTATTCAGCCGGTATCGCAAAGGCTTCCCTGTAGTCTTCCCGCATTTCTGGGGGAAGGCTGCTAATCAGCTTCTCAATACCTTTTTTCTCGATGGTATCCAAAAGCGACTTTATCTCCCCACCTCCGAAGTATTTGATCGGGGTGGGAATGTCGCCCGTGAACACTTCCGGCATGTCGTGGTACATGGCGTACATCACAACTTTGGCCGGATCGACTTTCGCGCTGTTGGTGCAGTTGTTGTTAATAACTGCCAGCGCGTGGCCGATGGTGGCTACGTCAAACGAGTGCTGCTTCAGGTCTTCCCTGACGCGGCACTCCATTAGACTCCACCGAAACATCTTTCTCATCCGGGCTAAAAACCCGAAAAATTTAAATATTTTCATTTTTTTCTCCTTTGGTTTGTGCCAAGGAGACGCTACCCCCCAAGGGGAAGTAGTATCCCCTTGGAGGGTTGGTTTTTCAGTTGTTTTGGAACCTCCCCCCAGCTATGGAAAAAGCTTCTATCCATTCTGGGGTATCCCGCGTGTCGCGGACATGCGTTGTTTCCGTAAAACCGCTTGTTTTGATCCCGTACTGGCTCCACGCCATAACCCGCGCACTGAAAATGCTTTTTCTGGTGTTTAGGCAGTGAACCAGGGCATCAACCTCCTGCTGGTTTATTCTGGGAGGGGTGTTAGAGCGCAGGCTCAGGTCTTCAGGAACGCAGCCTCTCAAGTCAGCACCCGAGAAGTCGGCTCCTTCCAAAGCTGCATCAGCGAGGTTTGTCCCCAGCAGTCGAGCTCTTGACAGCCTGGCCTCTTTCAGGTCAGCACCCGCAAAGTCTGCGTGCGCCAAGTTGGTGCTCCACATGTCCGCGCCCGCAAAGCAGGCATCATCCATCCGCGCCCATGTCAGGTCAGCCCAATTAAGGGCTGCCTTGGATAGGTTAGCTCCATCACCAAGAACACCGGATAAACATGCCCCTTTCAGGTTTGCGCCCGAAAGGTCTGTTCCCTTCAGGTTGGCGTTTTGCAGGTTTGCATCTGCAAAATCAGCCTTTGTCGCTGTCATGCGCTTAAGGCAAGCACCAGACAGAGTTGCTTTGAGGAAATTAGCATAAGGAGCTTTCGCCACTTCCAGGTCTGGTGCAGGTGCTGGCTGGCGCGTGTGGATTGCGCCGAAGGCAACGCCCATGGCAATCCCCGAAGGGGCGGCGTTATTTTGTGGCTGGGTGTTTGCGGCTGGCGCTGGTGTGCGCGTCTTGGGTGTCGGCTGGGTTGTTCTGCCCCAGTTCCAGTTGCCGCCTGCCTGTTTCCCAGTCCGTCCAGTAGCTCGGCTGCGTATTCATCAGCGCCAGCTACTCGGCTCTGGTGCTGGGTAGGCTGTTTAGGTTTACCCTGAGCGCTGCGCACAAAAAAGCCGCCTTGTCGGGGCGGCTGTCGTGTTGGTGCTTTTTTACCAAATGTTTAGGTGTTCAAAAGCGTTTACTCGTTTGTTTTGGGCTATAGCGTCAAGAATGGGTTTAAGTTCTTTTCGTAGCCAGTAGGTGTGTTCTGTAAACTCGGCGCTACTCCAAGCATCATCTTTAATGTTTTGGCATGGGTTGCTGGTGTTTCTGTATTCCAGCTCATAGCGAGCTAGTTTTCCATCCACTCGCTTTAATGGCTTATCCAGCTTGTAGATAGCTACAAAGTGCCTGCCAGCGCCTTGTGCCAGCACTGGCTTAATAAAAGGGTAGTTATTCTCCCCAAACTCCCCAGCCGCTCCGTAGTCGATAAGCGGCAGTTCTGCAATTGTTTTTTCATGGCTCATGATCTGTTCCTCGCTTAGTTTTCTTGTAGCTGCTTAAAAAGGTTCATCAGTTCGCTGCTCGCCCACGCTTTGGCTGTGTAAAAATCAAAGTTTGCGCCTGTCAGGTTCGCACCCGAAAAGACGGCATTTGTCAGGTCGGCCCCTTCCAGGTAAGCACCTGAAAGATTTGCACCTTCCAGGTTTGCACCTGAAAGATTGGCCCTTCTGAGGTCAGCGTCCGCCAGGTTGACACCGGGCAGACTTGCGCCCGTCAGGTCTGCGCCTTCCAGCTCAGCCCCTGAAAGGCAGATGTAGTGCTTCGTTGCCTCCTTTTGTTTGTGCCAAGGAGGCACCACCCCCGCAGGGAGGTTAATGTCTCCCTGGCGTGGTAGCTCACTATCAAATTCAAACAGCAACGAGGGCGTTCAGAACACCCTGTATGTCTGCCAGCCAGCCATTGCCAGCCTTTTCCAGGTCTGCCCCTTCCAGCTCAATTCCCTTAATCACCGCTTCTTGCACAGCCTCTTTCAGGCTTGCTGCGGTGGTGGAGGTGTAAATAGTTTCGTCGCTAAAGCGGCGACGGATAGTAATCTTTTCCATGTCTTTCTCCTTTTCGTTTGGGGAGAATACACAAAAACCCATACGGGTTTTGGTCTTCTCCCGCATGGGCTTGTCAGCGTATGGTCAGGCGTACCGCTCCTGCTGCTTCTTGCGAAACTTCCTCAAAAATCTCAGCATAAAGCGAGCGCAGCAAGGCTGTGTCAACCTTGTTGTAGGAATCCCCCCTGGATACCTTGATGGCTACGCCATCGGCTTCACCAGAGAAAGATTCGCCTGTCCATTCTTTTATTTTGTCAGCCATCAGGTCGAGAGTTTTCTTCATCTCTCGTTGCTGCTTGGCCAACTCTTTGTACTCTCTTGCGAGAGTTAAAACATCTTCAGGAATGTCAGCTTCCCGCAGTTTGTGCGCAGGGCAGTCATCCTGGAAAGGACAAAAACTACACAAAAGAGAAGGCTCCGGCTCCGGCAGCTGTCCACTTTCGTGAACCGCTGACCAGATGGCAAGAGCCTTCTCAGTCATGTAGTTGTAAATGCTTTCGTTCGGACTGTATTGCCCGAACTCTTTTATGTGGCCGCCTACCCTGTCAATCGCCAGGATGCTGCCAACCACTTCCTTGTCAGGGTACATGGACTTTGCCATGCCCATCTGCACATGAAGTTGATTCACCCATGTGCTGTAAGGCTGGCTTGGTATGCCCTTTGAGCTTTTAAGCTCAATTACCCTGACCTTGGTTTCTGCCACGACGATAAAGTCAACGTGGCAGGTAAACCATTCGTGGTCTTCATGGCGTAAGGTCTCCTCACGCCTGAAAGCGGTAAAACCTCCTGCCACAAAGAGGTCAGCCACATAGTCTTCAATGGCATGACCTAACCCCATGACACACAGCTCGGCGTGTGTCCGGTTGTTTTCAGGAGGTGCTATCTTTGACAAGGCTGCTTTACGACTACAGCCTGCTACGTCGGATGCTCCGACGTAGTTTTTTCTATCGCCCAGGTGGGCTGATTGCCTTCTGGACAAGGCAGGAAAAGCCTTGTCCAGGAAGCTTGTTAATTTTCCGCTCATGCTTCTCTCCTTTGGCTTGCACCAAGGAGACACACTAATCCCCCAGGGGGAAAGTACGTCCCCCTGGTAGGGTTAAATTGAAATTGCTGGTCAAGGTGCCAGCATAGCTCAGAAATCCTTGTAGACTATGCAGCCCTCCTTGAAGCACACCACCGTAGTGTGCTCTTCAAGGGCGTTTCGCACAGCCTCAAAAACAACTTCTTTAGGAAATCCGCTTTCGAGAATACTGGTGTTGTCCCAGTCTTCTTCGTTATGGGTCTCCATGTATAGGTCGTACAGGCCTATGTCATTAAGATCCCATGACATTTCGCTGACAACCTCCTCTACGTCAGCGAGCTCTCTGAACTGGTCACAGAGCTCTCCAACGCAGAGTTCGTAATCTTCCTCGAAGCTGTCAAGCCACTCGTAAAGGGCTTTATTTTTCATTTATTGCCTGTAAAACCAATCTATTAGGTAAACCAGATTGTGAGTTACTTAACAATAATTACTTTATGTCATTCAAAACGGAATATCGTCGTCGCCAAAGTCGTCAATATATTCAGGTTCGTTACGAACCTGAGTTGCTGCTGCGGCGTTGGCAGCGGCAGGCCGAGAGGTGTTTCCACCTTCTGAATCTCCGCCTTTGCCGCCCAGCATCTGCATCCGCTCACCGACAACCTCGGTGGTGTATCTGTCGTTGCCGTCACGGTCAGTCCATTTACGGGTCTGCAAACGACCTTCAATGTAAACTGTGCGACCTTTCGCCAGATACTCACCGGCTATCTCTGCCTGTCTACCCCACAGAGTTACCCGATGCCACTCGGTTTTTTCTTCGAAGCCACCGGTTTGCTTGCTTTTGTATTTCTCCGTGGTGGCAATGCTAAAAGAAGCCACTGCCGTTCCCGAAGTTGTGTAGCGAAGTTCCGGATCTTTTCCCAGGTTGCCGATCAACATTACCTTATTAAGACTTGCCATTTTGTGTCTCCTTTTTGGTTTTTTTGGTTTTGTATACCAAGGAGACGCACTAATCCCCCAGGGGGAAAGTACGTCCCCCTGGGGGGTTGAGGTTGTTGTTTTATGCCTCAAGGATCGTGTTGGTCAGGTTTGCTCCTGTAAAGTCCACGCCTTCCAGGTCTGCCCCGACAAAACTGACACCAGCCAGGTTTGCTCCGGAAAAATCAGCACTTTGGAATTTCCAACCTTCTTCAATTCTCATGGGACATGCCTCCTAATGCTTGCCATGCTATTACCTCAAAATCGGCATGCATGCTATACGGGAAATTATATTCTATGTGGTGATACGCATCCTCTACTGTAGACATCAGGCAATAATTCCGCCCCTTGTATCGGATCATACCATTTCCTTTTACATCCATAACTATGCAATCCATTTTCAACCGCACCCCCATCAAAATTTCAGTTTTCTTCAAGTTCATATCCACGTGTTCCTACCAAAAAAAGCAAGGGGCCGAAGCCCCTTACTACTGCTCCACTTCTACTGCATCAAAGCATGCTGCTCGCCCACGCTTTGGCTGTGTAAAAATCAAAGTTTGCGCCTGTCAGGTTCGCACCCGAAAAGACGGCATTTGTCAGGTCGGCCCCTTCCAGGTAAGCACCTGAAAGATTTGCACCTTCCAGGTTTGCACCTGAAAGATTGGCCCTTCTGAGGTCAGCGTCCGCCAGGTTGACACCGGGCAGACTTGCGCCCGTCAGGTCTGCGCCTTCCAGCTCAGCCCCTGAAAGGCAGATGTAGTGCTTCGTTGCCTCCTTTTGTTTGTGCCAAGGAGGCACCACCCCCGCAGGGAGGTTAATGTCTCCCTGGCGTGGTAGCTCACTATCAAATTCAAACAGCAACGAGGGCGTTCAGAACACCCTGTATGTCTGCCAGCCAGCCATTGCCAGCCTTTTCCTCTCTTTCTTTCAAGGAGAGGTTTGCCCAGCTTGCAATGCTGTATGACAGTGCTCCTACGTGGACGGCATCACGCCATGTGATACAGTCCCGTCCTTTAATGGTAAGGTTTTTCACTTCCCGACCATTTCCTTGCAGGCTGTCCAGGTTCGCACCTGAAAAGTCTGCATCTAAAAGGCTTGCCTCGGAGAGGTTCGCCATAAAAAGCACGGCATCCCGCAGGTCAGCCCCTTCCAAGTTTGCACTTGAAAGGTCGGCCTCGGACAGGTTGGCGTCTGTGAGGTCAGCACCCGCAAAGTTGCTCCCTATCGCCACAACGTATTCCATTGAGGCGTTTACGAGGCTTGCCTCGGATAGGCTTGCCTCGGACAGGTTGGCACCTATGAGGCAAGCACTGTCCAAGCAGGCCATCTCCAGATTAGCCCCTATAAGGCAGGCATCATCCAGTCTGGCATCATCCAGACTGGCGGCTGCGAGGTTCGTCCCTTTCAGGTTTGTACCCTCCAGGTTGGCATCTCGCAGGTCTGCGTCCGCCATGTATGCGCTCTGTAGGTCAGTTCCCGAGAGGTTCGCGCTCTCAAGGCAGGCCTCAGCAAGCCTTGCTCTAATGAGCAAAGCCCCAAAAAGGTCTGCGCCAAAAAGGTCTGCCCCCGAAAGGTCAGCGTCTGCAAAGCAGGTGCCTCTCAGGTTTGCACCCGAGAGATTCGCCCTGACTAGGCACGCCCCCTTCAGGTCAGCACCTGAAAGGTCAATACCCTCCAGGTTTGCACCTGAAAGGTTGACCATTCTCAAGTCAGCGTCTTTCAGGCTAACCCCTTTTTCAATAGCTTCTACCAGTGCCTTTTTAAGGGCAACTGTGGAAGCTTCAAAAATAACGTCACCGCTAATACGGTGACGGATAACTCTTTTCTGGGGGTTTTTTGTTTTGGTTGTCTTTTTCATTTTGTGTCTCCTTGTTTTTTGTTGTTTGTGTTTCAAGGAGACGCACTACTCCCCCAGGGGGAAAGTACGTCCCCCTGGTAGGGTTAAATTGAAATTGCTGGTCAAGGTGCCAGCATAGCTATCAGTAATACAATGACAGCCATGCTGATAACGGCGAAAAAGCCCATGAGTAGGCTCACAATCGCCGCCCCAGTCCTAAACAATATCTCTTCAGCGACCTTGCGTAGGGGGGAAACCCTAACGCAAGGCCGGTATATCCTGCTGTAACAGATCATTTTGCGCTCCTTGTTTTTTGTGTCCCAAGGAGGCGCACTACTCCCCCAGGGAGGTAAGTACGCTCCCTGGGGGGGTAAGTGTTTTTGTCAGAAAACCTGGTAGACTATGCAGCCATCCTCGAAACACACCACCGAGGTGTGGTTTTCGAGTTTTTCCTTGGCCGCTTCAAAGATGACGTCTTCGTCATCTTCGTCGTCATCCAAGCCGAGATCGTATAAATCCCAGCCCTGGTCTTCCATGAGCTGCTGGACACTCTCGACCTCGCTGTATTCACAGCAAAGGCCGATTACATCCAGCTCGATTGGCTCTCCGATGTCGTCGGAGAGGCTGTCAAGGTGGTTGTAAAGGGCTTCTAAGCCCTGGTAGGAGAAATTATCTCCCCTGCCCATGGCTTTGAACATTTCTGCAAACTGATGAAAACCAACTTCTATATAAAGCATAATATTTCTCCTTTTTTGTTTTGGGGAGAAGATACAAAAAACCCATGAGGGCTTTGTCTTCTCCCTCATGGGTTGATTTACAAATCTTTTATATCTATCTCTTCCTCGCCCTGTGGCGAGACTCCGGTGAACCGGAGATAGCCCAGGTCTTCCTCGTAGACCTCGCCCATTGAGGTTAAGGTTACGGGGCGGTGGTATCCCATCACCCGTGTCCATACCTCACACCTTTGGCGCAGTTCTTCCGGAATTTCCACTTGCTTCTGATTTGTTCCCATTTTGATTGCTCTCCTTTCAAAGGGCTAATACCCCCCTGACCGCTGTGGGGAAGTCACATCCCGCCAGTTCTTGGTAGAGGGCAATGCTATCCCAGGCTTTTGCTTGGGATTTTCGTGGCGTACAGCCCGCAAAGCAGACAAGTACACCCTTCTTGACCGATGCTGATTCGCTTCGGTCTTTGTGAAATGGGCATTTAAGCATCCCGTTTGGAGATACCTTGTGCCCAAATGCCACCAGGACATCTTCGATGGGAACCTGCTTGGCTCCTTCGATGTCCAGGGCTTTCTTGTTGGCAGGCTTCTTAGAGAAGAAAGCCTCAATGGAAGCGATCTCTCTGTTAAGCCTTTTGATAGCCATGTTGATAACTTCCCAATCTGCCATCAACACGCCCTCTCTTAACCGCCGCCGTATGTCGGAGGCAGTTATTAAAAAGTTAGGGCCGCAACCGCAGCCCGCGATCCTCTTTTCGAGGATCCATAATTTCCTGCCAAGGTTACGCTTTTCAGCGTGTAAAAAACGCATCCTGGCAGAGAAGGCAGAACCAAGGGAAACTCCCATGAGTTCTGCTGCTTCCTTGATCTCTTGGGGTTTCATTTGTCCCCCTCCTTTCTTTTCGTATAAAAAAGCCCATGTCGGAAAAACCGACATGGGTCTATTTGACAAGAAGACACAAACACCCCTGACAGGGGGAAGTTGTGTCCCCCTGTCGGGTTGTCTAGCAGAGAAGCTGTTTCCAGCGTGGCATCCTAAGCCACGCCTGCAGCTCCTCCTCAAAATCCCTGTCTCGGTTGACAGGGAAAACGTCAAGGAAGCTTAAAGCCTCCTTGACAATTCTTACTTCGCTTTCCTCTGGCGTCTCGCCGTCCCGGATGTCCAGGAACTGGAGAGCTACTCCGCCAACGCGGAACAGCCTGCGCAAGCTTTCGCCTGCGTAAGCCAAAGCGTCCCGCTTGCTCTGCCCAGGGGCAGAAAAGGTCACTGTTGCTCCAGTGATCTTGTTTGTTAAGGTGTGCGTTCCTGCGCACCTTGTATGTCTTATCTGTCTCATGATTTTCGTCTCCTTTTTTTGGTTTTGTATGCCAAGGAGACGTACCACCCCCACAGGGAGGTATGTACGCTCCCTGGCAGGGTCAAATGTGAATGCCCTCGCATGGGCAGAAGTCGAGCTCATTTACGATAATGTGCTCGATTAGGTACTCGTCCGTCAGTTGGTACTGACGGTCTTCCGCCCAGGCTTTTAGGCCTGTTTCAAGAGCAGCGTTAAACGCTGCTCTTGCGTCGCCAGTGCTCTTGAACTCTTCGTAAAACGTTCCCCACAGGTCGCAATCAAGACAGTACCCTGTGGGCATGTATTCGGGGTCAAAATCTGTGAGCTTCATACCCCGAAAGTAAGAATTGTCCTCCACCTTGTTGAAATACCAGTGGTAGGTATCCAAACTCCAGTAGGTATCAATCCCAAAATGGGCCATGAAAGTCAGAAGGGAGTCTCTTGACTCTGACTCCCAGCTAAAGCCCCATGTCTCTCTGATTTTTTCAACAGCCCGAGCTTTTTGCTCGGCGTTTAACTCTTCGTATTTCATAATTTTTCTCCTTTGTCTTTGCGACAAGGAGACACCACCCCCAAGGGGAGTAGTATCCCCCTGTCAGGGTTGGGTTGATAGGGTCAACGACTATAGGAACTTTGCCCAATGCTTCTGGTTTGGTTCCCACTTGAAGCCTTGCGACTTCAGGAACTCCCTGCCTGCTGAGTTTTTGAAGTCAGGTTTGGCGATAACTTCGTTATCCCTGACTTCGAACTCAATCTGCCTGCCTTCAAGAGCGTTTAACAGCTCTCTGGGGTCAGTTATTCCAACAGCCTTGTCGGTTGCTGGTGCAGGTTCGGGCGCCTTCTCTGCCACCGGTGCCTGTGTAGGTGCCGGAGCAGCAGGCTTTTTGCCGTTGTCCCTTATGTAGGTCAAAATGCCCTTCATGTGGCTTTGCTTTGCCTCATAAAGGGCACCCAAATTAAACGCCTGACAGATTTCAGCCTGGTCAAGCCCAGCTGCCTCTGCCTTTTTGAGCAGCATTTGAAGCTGCTGCTCGGAAATCCTGCTGTCCTTCGGTTTTTCGCCGGAGTCAGCAGGTGTGACAGATGAAACAGGTGCAGGAGTGGCAATACCACTTCCTATCTCTATTTCATCCGACGTATATGGCATACCGCCCAATTCACATGGGAACGCCATGCGAAATCCCTGGGCTATTGCCACTTTTTTAATCATTGTACGTGGCTTGGTACGCCACATTGAGTTATTCTGGGTGTACTCGTCAAAGTACACCTCGTGCCTAAACTCTGACGCCCAGTCCTTGCGGCGTATCTCAACGATACCCCTCAAGGATGAGCCGGACCCTTCCGTCCATGCCCGCCAACCGGCAAGCATTCCTGAGCGTTCCGCTCTTTTCAGGTAAACCTCATAGCCAACGATAATGTTGGCGGTAAGGTTACCTGTCTGGCGGTCACGATAAGCGACCGCGTAGATTTCCCGCAGGAAGGGGTTAAGCCCGAAGGCTTTTGCGACTTGTAGAAACTCTTGCTTCTCCTTCACGGGTAGGTTTCCACCCACCCCTGCCAAATACTGCTCCAGCATTCCTGTGGTAACAGGTGCTGTGGCAGGTGTTACAATTGCTTCAATATTTTTGATTTCCATAATCTTTCTCCTTTTCTGTTTGGGAGAAGACACAAAAAAACCCATAAGGGTTTTGGTCTCCTCCCTCATGGGTTTTTCGTGGGTATAAAAGTAGGTCAGGTCTCTACCGCTTGCGCTCCTGGTAGATTCCACTAAGCAGTTCTCCTGCCCAGTCAGCAATCGCTACTCGATCGCGTATGGCTTCCGGATTGGGAAAAATACCACCCTCAAGCCCTTCATCCAACAACTCCTCCTGGTAGTTTTTAACCAGGTATCTGTTGAAGATGTGAAGGTCGGAGATAAGCGCATCGTGCGCATATCTCCGGTGGCGGTCTAGTTCTTCGGTTAAGTGCCGAAGCTCCTCGCCTTCCAGTCTGAACCGTGCTGTTGCCAGCCGGTTCTCCATCATCACTACTCTACCGAAGTAGCGCAGTGCAGCCTCCAATAACCCATCAAGCAGCTTTACAGCAACTTCGTCCTGGGCTACCAGTGTCATGACCTTTTGGTAGCGCATTACTACCTCCTCTTTCCCTTGAAAGTTTTTCCCTGCGTATGCCAGGATGTTCTCTGGCATTTTAATTGTTGTTTTTTCCATTTTTATCTCCTTTGTCTGGGTAAGACAAGGGAGACGCACTAACCCCACAAGGGGAGTAGTACATCCCCCTGTCGGGTAGGCCTCAATGGAGGCAAAACAAAAAAAGCCCCGAGAGCGTCCTGTAATCAGGTCACAAATCGGGGCTTTTCGACTTTCTGAAGGGAAAGGATCCGCCTAAACATATATCTAGGGGGGCTTTCCCTTATAACTCTTAGCATAGACCTCGTCGATATTCTGCGAGGTCTATCTCGTATATTCCCTTGTGGAGGATACGAGAAAGATTACTGCCTACAGCCCTGGCTTTGCCAATTCTGTAGGTCAGTTTTAACAGAATCACCAAAGCAGCTCTCGCTGCGTTGGTGATCACAATCCCACCGCTTTCGCGAGGGATGTGAGTCCCACCAAGGTGGTGAGACAGGAAGCAGCACCCATGATGGATGCTATTTTGAAATCAATTATCATGTCTTTCTCCTTTGGTTTGTATACCAAGGAGACGCACCAACCCCACAGGGAGGTGTGTACGCTCCCTGGTAGGGTAGGCCTCAGTGAGGCAGGAACGAGAAGTGCCAATAACTACTGTACGAGACCTCGTACAGCAACGATGTGACCCTTCTCGTTGCGGATGGCATCCGCACCTGTGTCAGGTGCGAATACGTCCGAACGAGACCCCGCCAGGGCCGACAAGACCATGGCGGAAACGATTAAAATCACCCCTTCCTGCGGCGCAGGAAGGTTCTCAACAGAGCCGAAGCTCTGTTGAACGACCCTGACCCCAGCTACTGGGGTCAGTACCTCGCGCAGCGAAGCTACGCGAGGAACAGTGCCCGAGGGCTCGATGGTGCCGAGCCCTTCAATGGTCAGGGGATGTGGGGTCAAATTCTTAAATTCAACTTTCATGGTCTTTCTCCTTTTTTTAAATAATTTATTTAGGGGAGAAGACGCAAAAACCCATACGGGCTTGGTCTTCTCCCGTGTGGGTTATGTGTCGCTTGGCGGTTCGATCTGATGCACTTTTTTCAATGCATGCTCGATCAAAACCGCCCTGTTTGTATCTGGCTGCTCATCCATCCAATTCAGCAGCCATTCCGGCAAACGGATGCTGACCAGACGCTTTTTTAAAAGCGGGTGAGCTGGCTTCCTGCCAGCTCCTTCGCGTTTGCCGCCTTTATTCGCAGTCATTAGCAACAGATTCGATAGCCGCCAGCTCTTCCTCGGTTCCGATGCTTGCTACCAATATTTCATCAGATCCAATCTCAACAGCGTTCAAAATATCAGCTATGTCGGTTACTTGTGCATCAGGAAATCTGTGCGTGTTGATTGTAATTTGGTTGTTTTTATAATTTGCAAATTTGTTCATTTTAATATCTCCGGTTTTCTCCTGCGCGATTTTCTTCCAGCCTCGCCGCCAAAGTGGCGGCGTCCTCGGGGATTTCTCCCCCAAAGCCGGAGGCGTCGTGCCCCCGGAAATACTTGGCCGAGGCGCCACCCTCGGCCCAGGTGGTCACGTACCCACCGCCCCACGCGGGGCTGGTGATTTGCGCCTGATAGCAGGCGCGGGCGGCCTCTTCGGCCTGGTGGAGAAACTCCACCTCGGCCACGACATCCCCCGCGCACTGCGGGGACCACTCTTGGACGGTGTAGCAAGTAATCTTTTCCATGTCTTTCTCCTTTTTTTGTTTGGGGAGAAGATACAAAAAACCCATGAGGGCTTTGTCTTCTCCCCCGTGGGTTAATGAAAAATGGTCAATTTTTATATGCGATGGCTGCAAGACGCAACTGTCCTGTAGTCTTGAAAAAAATAATTTCAATCTGGGCGACCGCAAGATTGAAGTGTAAACCACAAAAGCAAAAAGTACATTACATATGTCGCTCTTTTGTGGTTCCAATAAGTACGTAAACGCTAAACATTTACGTCTTTCACAAGAAGCCTCCACAGTTCTTGCTTTTTTCTATCGTCCCTCTTAATCGCTCGTTGCCATAAATGGAAACAAGGGAAAAGTGGAAAGAGGTTTTGTTAAAAAACAAAAAGAGGATAGAAAAGATAGATGATGCAAGTATCCTCTTTATGTTTGGAAAAAGCAAGAAGTTTTTTATGGGGGCTCAATTTTTTTTGAGGACTGGAAGGATATATACAGCAAAAAGGCGGCCCTCCAAAGAGAGCCGCCTAGAGGGGAGGGCTAATCCTTGAACATGTCCATGTCGCGCAGTTCTTCCGCCCACTGCGCCCCCGATCCGGCCACAGCAGGGTCGTTATCGTTGCGATCAGAAAAGCAACCTTTTCCTCTCAATGGCTGTACGTCAAGCTTGTCTCCAAGCTTGGCAGCGCACCAAAGTATTCCACCAATGGCCGCCCCAGCAAGAAGTGTGAGTAGTAACGCAGGCACCGGCACGGGCGGAGCCCCTTCGC
>Ga0265295_1001693_pt1 | contig 37693 bp, 33 predicted proteins | sample Munlansysbiofilm_FD_192503 | JGI IMG/M metagenome (GOLD analysis project Ga0265295, IMG submission 192503) | Leachate microbial communities from a municipal landfill in Southern Ontario, Canada - Methane capture system biofilm | ecosystem: Engineered > Solid waste > Landfill > Unclassified ... | reverse complement strand
GAGAAAGCTGTTGACAGTGTGAAGCGCGCCTGTGTACATCCTGCGCTCTTCGGGGCGTAGCGCAGTTTGGTAGCGCATCGGTTTTGGGAACCGAGGGCCGGAGGTTCGAATCCTCTCGCCCCGACCAGGAAAAACAAGGACTTAGGTGTAAAATCTAAGTCCTTTTTTCTTTGCTACATCTATTCCCCCACCGTATCCCCCACCTCAACGACAAAAAAAGCCCTCATCATGTTGCTACAGTGGAGGACTGAATCCTGAGGAGATGAGTTCAAATTCACTCATGCGATCGGGTAGTTCAATCCTTCGGCGCTGAAGGGGTGCTGTTCGTCGTACATTGCCTAATTCTTCGATGAGAAATTTGTCATGGATAGCACCTTGGCAGGGAGAGTCATGCGTGACCGCACTAAGTTCCTTGTCTTACAACTTATGCGGATTGCGAAACCTACCGCCCTGCGGTATGAGTACGCGAAATTTGTGGAAGTTGTTGCCGGGAATGGCATGCTAGGCCGACAGACCGTTGAGAAGCTCGAGTAACTGCGGAATAATTCTCGTCTTGGGATAAATGCATCACTTTATTTTTTCGTGTTGTCATTTTCGGGCAAATGTCCCGATGACGACGGCAGCAAACTTCTCAAATGCATGATATTTAAGTCTTATAAAAGATTTACTCGATGCTTATTTTTAGTGGATATGTTTCGAAATTTTTCGCTATTCATACTGTCTTGCGTTATGAGGTTGGCCTCTATGTTTGAAGAGCGGCGATGACTCTTAAAGGCCTTGAAAATGAAAAAGACATAAAGATGGGTAAATTATTCACGTTATGCCATACGACGATTTGCAATTTCTCGATGCCATGAAGCCACTAGGGCAGTTCCGGGAAATTGTCGAAAGTGGCGGGGGACTCTACAAGCTCGCTTTAGTTGCCGATTCTCTCTGTCGCACATTGGATGCGGCGGAGCAAGATGGCTTACGCGCGAGAATAGAGATGCTTCTTCTTGACAAGAATTTCATGCATCGAGCCAGTCATTTCGATGATTATGGCCCATGGCGAGCAAAGAACAACAACGCTTACGTTGGTGAATGGGTCCATGCGCGTGGTTTGGCAAAGGACCGATTTAAATCACTTCCGAAATGCTTAGATAATCTTAAGTGGTTTGAGAGCGGAGTCACGTCTACGCTTGATCATTTCTCGTCACTAGAGGACCTCATTCGCGTCAGTGTGGCTCTGAGCAAGGTTGTCGAAGAACTCAAATCGAAAAGGGGAGTAGAAACTCTCATATCGCCTGCCATTGAAACGCGAGACTGTGCCCTTTGCATTGACTGGTCAGGGAAGAAACCTAGCGTGGATTTTGAAATGACTACGCTATCGGATGTATTGGGTAGCTATGAGGCCGCTCGGTTGCTCTCGGCGCGCGCGGCAGAGAAGGCGGCCGCTCAATATTATCAATCGCTTGGAGAACGAGTTGAAGACGTATCGGTGACCCAGTTAGAGGGATCAGATGGACAATGGAAAGACTTCGATCTTCTCGTGGGACAGCGCCCGATTGACGTCAAGAATGCTAGAAAATCGTTCTCTAGCCCTAATACCTATGTTGAGCACTGCGTGTCGAAATTTAAAATCGAACGCAAGTACAGCATCACTGTATCTATTGCAGGTGTTCTTTCTGACTATGGCGAAGAGGATCAGATATGGTCACGAAAACTCAATTGCCGAATTCTTGGAGAGGTAAATGTTGCGAGCATCAGGAAATTATATTCGTGGATGCGTCGGCGTTTCGGTTCGCTACTCGATCTACAAGGACTATGGCGACAGGGTTACGTGCCGGGTTGGATGTTCGAATACCCATCTTCACACTATGAAGATCGAAGAGCCACACTTCTTCGGCTGGAAGACTTGCTAAATGCTGCTATAGGAGTGTGCAAATCTACTGAGCCAATCCCTGGATGGATTCTGACGCTAGCCGCAAACAAAGAATTAGTCGAATCTCTTAGTCTCTCTGAGACAAAGCGTAAAATTCTCCGCGATCTTCATCAACTCAACAACGAAGTTGGATTTTCCCGCCCCTCATTGTTTCTCTATTCAATGGGCGTAATGTTGGAGTCCTTGTTGGTCGAAATAGAACTCCTGCCCCTATCGCAGATCAATCGCCACCCTGGAAGATGGGGGCGATTGAGCGGTTACGAACCTTCATCAAATCGAATTGAGAACACCCTTAGGGAACTGCTCTTTTGTAATGAGGACCAATCGCGCCCGCTCTTCCTCTTAGACACCCAGATGTACGTTGCTAACCTCATCAACCTACTGCCCCGTGTTCGCGATGAAATGGTAAGGCAGAAGGTCCGGTTTACGGGCTTCCTGATGCCACATCCTTCTATCCTTCGGGGACTAAGGGAAGGTCTTCCGCCAATTACGCTGATCGCCTATTGCGGTGGCTGGCGGGAAGTTCCAACGCACATCAGGTGCGGTGCAGCACCACTTTATTTCGGCAAGCATCAAAACTGCCCATCTTGTGGTCGTCTAGTTTGTGATATCTGTGGGTATTGCGCGGATGGTTGCTCTTTGGTCGTTGAACGTCAGGCGCGTGTTGCGAAGACGTCACGGCGCTCTCGCTACTGACAAGTCAGCCCACCACAAGGGCATAAAGGGATCGGTAAATTCTTCCGTTTCTGCGGCCGTCCAGGAAAGGAAAAGGCTTTGTAGCGTATATGTGGCTATACTGATGAAATGCCGGCCTAATCGGTGGTGATTTGGGATAATATTACTGTTAAATGCTTGAAGGAAGACAGATATGCCCGTTGTTTCTGAAATAGTTGAGAGCTACAAGAATTTTTTGATGGTGAAGTACCCTGCGCACCTTGGCCCTTTCTGCAAACGCCTACGAAACAACCGTGAGAGTGCAAGAGCGGAAGCAGTCACTTTTTCTCTGCTTCGGCCCATAGTCGAAGAGATTACTATCGCAGAAGACGTTGTCGAGGGAGGCGTTGACTTTCTCTGTTCAAACACAGATGTGAAGTTTATCGTCGAAGTCACCTCTCTGGAGAGCGAAGCGGTCGCAGCTCAATCCCGATGGCCAAATACAATTGCGGAAGATGGTACCGGCGGCTCATTCGGGATGATAACGCACATGTTAAGAACAAAGGCGTCCGATAAGGCTTCCCAGTTGTCAGGCTATGAAATGGCCCGTGTGCTAGTTATTGCTTGTGAACATATCGCCGCTGATGTCCTGCTGGGACCACTTGAGGCGGAAATGTTCCTCACAAGCGAAACGAAAATAGCGGTTCCAATTTCCGCCGGAAAACCTATCGATCCAAAAGTCTATTTGACAACGGACCTGAAAGACTCTGTTTTCTTTAGGTTCAAGAATGGCATTTTGGAGCCATGTAGAAAAAGCATTTCCGTCGTCATCCTACTCAGTGTCCTTGGCGATAAGTGCCTTGCTGTGGGCATCCTCCACCCTGACCCGCAACATGTGTTTTCAATCGGGCTGCTGCCTTCAGTTCCATTTCTCAGAATGAAGCGATGGCCCCCCGAGAACCATCATATCGAAACAGAGTGGGTAATCCACAGTCCCAAGCAGGCCGAGTTTAACCACTGCAATGTGGTTTTGAAGGACAAGGAACTAGGAGATACATAACCCACGGATCTAACGGGCAACGACGTTCACTGTTTCCTTGTCGGAATAATAAATTAACACTTGTTTTTTTTGACTTCTGGAATTGCAACGTCTTCGGGTAGAGAGCCGTTCTCATAGGCAACTTCGGCCACTGTTTTACCCCACATGTCGGCTAAGCCCCATTGATCAAAGTCGGCAGGTAGGTGCCCATGCTTCGCAGCCACATGGGCAACGGTCCAACCTCCGTGGTCCTTCAGATCCCAATGGTCGAAGTTTTCTGGTAGGAGTCCATATTCCGCCGCTACGTGGGCAACAGTATTGCCATCATGGTCCGCCCACTCCCAATGGCTGAAGCTTTCTGGCAGGTGCCCATATTTCGCCGCTTCATGGGCAACGGTCCAACCTCCGTGGTCCTTCAGATCCCAATGGTCGAAGTTTTCTGGCAAGTGCACACTATACGCCAAATTATGGGCGACGGTCCTACCCTTTTTGTCTGCCCATTTCCACTTGCGGCGATCTGCGAACAGAAGGCCAGCTTCTGCCGCTTCATGCGCCACGGTACTTCCATATTTGTCCGCCAATTCCCACTGGTCAAAGTCTTGTGGCAGATTTCCATAATACGCCGCAGTATGTGCCACTGTACTGCCATTATTGTCCGCCAATTCCCACTGGTCGAAGTCTTGTGGCAGATATCCTAAAAACGCCAAAACATGAGCGACGGTCTTGCCCGTTTTGTCCGCCAACCCCCAACGGTCGAAGTTTTCAGGCAGGATTCCATGCTCCGCCGCTTCATGGGCAACAGTATAGCCGAGGCCATTTCTCAAGTCCCACTGGTCAAAACCCTCGGGCAGCGTCCCTAAATGCACTGCAGTGTGGGCAACAGTATAGCCGCGGTCATCTCTCAAGTCCCACTGGTCAAAACCCTCGGGCATTTTTCCTGCACACGCGACATGGGCCACGGTCCAACCTTCGTGATTCTTGAGAGCCCACTGATTGAACCCTTGAGGCAAGTTACCATGTTTCGCAGCCGCATGGGCCACGGTCCATCCATTTCGGTCTGCCAATTTCCACTGGCGGAAATCTGCGGGCAAAAGGCCAGTTTCTGCCGCGACATGGGCTACAGTACAGCCATTTCGGTCTGCCAATTGCCACTGGTCAAACCCTTCTGGAAGTGCCCCATCCGTTGCCATCTTGAAAAGCTCTTGGATATCCACTTCTTCCTCCATTAATACTCTAATATTACAAAATATTATTAGATTTTCAACATATCTCTCATAATCATTCAACGATCATTTAAATTTTTCAAGCGCGAAATATCCACAAAAATTTTAAAATTTCCCTTTTTGAACTGTACATTGTTTCAATTTGAGATTGAATAGCAGGGAAAAAAGCGGTTGAGGATTCATGTCACGCTCCAGTTTGATGGGAGTAAAATCTATGGATATTTCATCGGCCTTGGCGGTGCCTGTAGCGCAAAGCCATGCGAATGTCGTCACGTTTAATACCAGGTCGGGGGCAAATTGTTCTTGGGATTCACGTATGGCTCCGCCTTGGTTTATCCGCCGCTCGTATGACAACCGTCTGGAAATAAAAGATCCTTGTCTTGATTGCGTGAAAAAGTTAGCACCGCATGAATTTTAAGAACCAAAGCCGCAAAGGAATCGGTCCATGAGCGTTTTTGGCTTGCCTACCCTGCGACATTCCGGGATTACCTATGACTGAGCAGCAAATTGAAGAAGCTCTGATCGAAAAGCTGGTCGATCTCAAATATTCGTACCGCCCAGACATCCGTGACCGGGCGGCGCTTGAGCGGAATTTTCGCGTGCAATTTGAAGCACTGAACCGCGTCCGTCTCACGGATACCGAGTTCGCTCGGCTGCTGGGCGAGATCATCACCCCAGATGTCTTCACCGCGGCCAAGACCATTCGCAACATCAACTCATTCACCCGCGACGACGGCACGCCGCTCAACTTCACCCTGGTCAACATCAAGGACTGGTGCAAAAACCACTTTGAAGTCATTCACCAGCTCCGCATCAATACGGATTATGGACACCACCGCTACGATGTCATCCTACTCATCAACGGTGTGCCCTGTGTCCAGATCGAGCTGAAGACCCTCGGCGTCAATCCTCGCCGGGCCATGGAGCAGATCGTCGAATACAAGAACGACCCCGGTAACGGCTACACCAAGACGCTGCTCTGCTTCATGCAGCTCTTCATCGTCAGCAACCGGGACCGCACCTACTATTTCGCGAACAACAACGCCCGCCACTTCGCCTTCAATGCCGACGAGCGTTTTCTGCCCGTCTATGAGTTCGCCGACGAGGCCAACAAAAAGATCACCCACCTCGACGACTTCGCCGATAGTTTTCTGAAGAAGTGCGACCTTGCCCGGACCATCAGCCACTACATGGTGCTCGTCGTCAGCGAGCAGAAGCTCATGAGCATGCGTCCCTACCAGGTCTATGCCGTGCAACATTTGGTGAAGTGCATCGACGATGACAACGGCAACGGCTTCATCTGGCACACCACCGGCAGCGGCAAGACGCTGACCTCCTTCAAAGCCTCCACGCTGCTGAAGGAAAACGACCACATTCACAAATGCGTCTTCGTCGTGGACCGCAAAGACCTCGACCGCCAGACCCGCGAGGAGTTCAACAAGTTCCAGGAAGGCTGCGTCGAGGAAAACACCAACACCGCCGCCCTTGTCCGTCGCCTGCTCTCCGACGACTACGCGGACAAAGTCATCGTCACCACTATCCAGAAACTCGGCCTCGCGCTGGATGAAAACAGCAAGCGCAACAAGCAGCGCAGCAAGAACGGCCAGTCCACCTTCAAGGAGATGCTGACCCCGCTGAGCGACAACCGCATTGTCTTCATTTTCGACGAGTGCCACCGCTCGCAGTTCGGGGAGAACCACAAGGCCATCAAAGAGTTCTTCCCCCGCGCCCAGCTCTTCGGCTTCACCGGCACGCCCATCTTCGAAGCCAATGCCTCATTGCAGAAGATCGAGGGCACCCAAGCCTCCATGCGCACCACGATAGACCTCTTCCAGAAGCAGCTCCACGCCTACACCATCACCCACGCCATCGAGGACCAGAACGTCCTGCGCTTCCATATCGACTTTTTCAAACCAGAGGGCAAAAACCCGCCCAAGCCCGGCAAAGCCATCGCCAAGAAAGCCGTGATCGAGGCCATCCTCGGCAAGCACGATGCCGCAACGGGCGGACGCCGCTTCAATGCAATCCTCGCCACTGCGTCCATCAATGACGCCATCGAATACTTCGAGCTGTTTGCCGATATGCAAAAAGAGAGGGTAGAGGCCGACCCGGATTTCAGGCCGCTTAATATCGCCTGTGTGTTTTCCCCTCCCGCTCAACTCGCAGAAAATGCGGATGCCAAAAAGGACATCGAGCAGCTTTCCGCAGACCTCCCGCAAGAGCAGGAAGACAACAAGGTCGAGCCGGAAGCGAAAAAAAAGGCCCTTGAAGCCATCATGGCTGATTACAATTCCCGTTACGGAACGAATCATCGTCTCAGCGAGTTCGATCTCTACTACCAGGATGTACAGAAGCGCATCAAAGACCAGCAGTGGCCCAATGCCGACTACTCCCCGACGCAGAAGATCGACATCACCATCGTGGTCGACATGCTGCTCACAGGCTTTGATTCCAAGTTTCTGAACACGCTCTATGTGGACAAGAACCTGAAGCACCACGGTTTGATCCAGGCCTTCTCCCGCACCAACCGTGTGTTGAACAGCACAAAACCCTATGGAAACATTCTCGACTTCCGCCAGCAACAGGTGGAAGTAGATGCCGCTATCGCTCTCTTCTCCGGGGAGAAAACCGGCGAGCAGGCTCGGGAAATCTGGCTCGTGGACCAGGCCCCCGTGGTCATCAAGAAACTGGAGGCTGCCGTACAGAAGCTGGGCGAGTTCATGAAGTCCCAAGGCCTGGACTGCACGCCTTCAGCCGTGGCCAATTTGAAGGGCGACGAAGCCCGCGTCGCCTTCATCACTTCCTTCAAGGAGGTCCAGCGGCTCAAGACCCAGCTCGACCAATACACCGACCTCACCGGGGAAGACAAAGCCACCATCGAACAGGTGCTGCCCGAGGAAAACCTGCGCGGCTTCAAAGGCCAGTATTTGGAAACCGCCAAAAAGCTCAAAGAGCAGCAGGGCAAAGGCGGTGATAAACCCGGCTCCAACGATCCCGTGGACCAGATCGACTTCGAGTTTGTCCTCTTCGCCTCCGCAGTCATTGATTACGACTACATCATGAGCCTCATTGCCAAGTTCTCGGAGAAAGGGCCGGGCAAGTCGAAGATGACCCGCGAGGAACTCATCGGCCTCATCAGCGCCGATGCCAAGTTCATGAACGAGCGCGACGACATCGCCGAATACATCGGCACACTCAAGGCCGGCGAGGGCCTCTCCGAGACAGCCATCCGTGAGGGCTACACCCGCTTCAAGATGGACAAGAACGCCAAGGAACTCGCCACCATTGCCGCCAAGCATGGCCTCACCACCGAGGCCCTGCAAACCTTTGTGGATGGCATCCTCGACCGCATGATCTTCGATGGCGAACATCTCGGCGACCTCATGGCCCCGCTTGACCTCGGCTGGAAAGCTCGCACCCAGGCTGAACTTGCCCTCATGGAAGACCTCCACCCCCTCCTAACCAAACGCGCCGGGGGGCGCGACATATCAGGACTCAGCGCCTATGAGCAGTAAGAAAAAAAACACGGCGACGAAGGAAGATGCAAGGCCCGCGCTGGGGCCTAAGCGGCGGTTTCCTGAGTTTCGAGAGGCCGAGGGGTGGGATGTCGATCTTCTCGGAAACGTGGCGGAGTTCGTGAACGAGAAAATCCCTCTCGAACGAGTTGAGGTAGAGAACTATGTCAGCACCGAGAACATCCTGCCAGACTACGGCGGAATCGCCAGAGCTTCAAAACTGCCGGCAACGGGATCGGTGACGCGGTTTAGGCCAAATGACACCTTGGTCTCTAACATCCGACCATATTTGAAGAAGGTCTGGGTCGCAGACAAAGAAGGCGGAGCGTCGAACGATGTCATCGTCATCAGAGCGAAACAGAGATTGCTACCGCAATACTTCTCCTGCCTTTTGAAGAACGATGCTTTCATCGACTACGTGATGACAGGCGCAAAGGGAGTGAAGATGCCAAGAGGCGATATTGCCTCAATGAAGGTATATCCCGCGCTATACCCCACCAAGCCCGAACAACAAAAAATCGCCGAGTGCCTAAGTTCGGTGGACGAGCTGATGGCCGCGCAAGCGCGGAAAGTGGACGCGCTCAAGACCCATAAAAAAGGGCTGATGCAGCAGCTTTTCCCCCGCGAAGGCGAAACCCAACCCCGCCTCCGCTTCCCCGAATTCCAAAATGCCGGGGAGTGGGAGATGCGTGAACTCTCCGATTTCATTACTGAACGAAATGAGTTTCCCACGGAGAAAGTACCGCTCTTCAGCCTGACCATAGAGGCCGGAGTGACGCCAAAAACTGAACGCTATGAACGTTCCTTTTTGGTTAACGACGAAGCAGACGCATATAAATTGGTTCTGCCGAATGATTTTGCATTCAACCCTATGAATTTGCGGTTTGGAGCAATCGGACGGCACTCAGGAACTGAAAAAGTAGCTGTCTCGAAGTATTACAACATCTTCTCGTGCGACAAATCCGTGGATTCTAGGTTTTGCGAAATATACTTCAGGAGCGAGGGAATGGTTGCCTTCTATGACGACAGGGCAATTGGCTCCCTGATTGAGAAAAGGCGTGTCCACTTTGCGGCATTTTTGAAATTCAATATCCGGTTTCCTCGGTTGCCCGAACAACAACGCATCGCCTCGTGCCTGAGCAGCCTCGACGCCCTGATCACCGCCGAGGCCCAAAAACTCGCCGTCCTCAAGACCCACAAGAAAGGCCTGATGCAGCAGCTTTTTCCGACACCGGAGGAGGTTGAAGCATGAGTCATGACTTAATCGCCAAGGAACTTGTGGGCGCTAAAGAGCAGATCGTGCTCATCTATGCTTTCAACGCGACTGGCAAGACGAGATTGTCTGTTGCATTTAAGGATGCCACCAAAGACGATAACGGCACACATGCTGGGGTTTATTACAACGCCTACAGCGAAGACCTTTTCGTCTGGGACAACGATTTAGAGAACGGAGAGACGAACGTTCGTCTAGATATCCTAAAAAGCAGCTTGAACCGCTTTCACAGTTCGCTCTCGGAAGACGATATCCGCGATAAGCTCCTCAGATTTCGGCCCGACTACAGGTTCGAATTTATTCCTCACGAAAATCCGGAAGACGGGATCAGGTCCGTTCTGTTCTTCGACGAAGTCTCCGACCCGGAAGATCCAAACATCATTTCAAAAGTCCCGCGCAAGATTTCGCGGGGTGAAGAAAGGATTTTTGTCTGGTGTTTTTTTCTCGCTCTTTTCGAGGTCGAGGGGTGGGCAGACAAACAATCTTCCCACTTCTTTATTGATGATCCAGTCTCGAGTCTTGATGATCACAATATCTTCATCACCGCTTCAACTCTCTTTGACTTGATTGAAGAGCACTACGAAGAGAGAAAATTTGTCATCACCACCCATCACATCGGCTTTTTTTCAATATTGGCAGACTGGCTGAAGAAGGGCGAGAAGGCGGCAAAGTTCAAAGATCGGACACGAGTTTGCACCCTCAGCTTAAAGAAAGGCGAAGCTTCGCTGGAGAACTGCCGTAAGGATGTCTTCCTCTACCACCTCCGCCTTCTTCAAGTTTTGGAGCAGGCACACACCGCAGGTGAAGTGAAGGCCTATCATTTTGCCCTTCTCCGGCAGGTTCTGGAGAACGTGGCCTCGTTCCTCGGGGTGGGACAAATTAACTATGTCCTCAGGCAGATAGGAATCCCTGACTTTGACAGGATAGCTGCCATTGTGAACACGCTCTCGCACAAGAAAGTATACTATTTCGAGTCTGACGAAGTCGTGCCAGACAACTTGGAGATGTTTGAGACGATTTTTAATGGCCTCAAAGAAAAATACAATTTTGTGCTGCACGCATAGCACAAGCAGCCACAGGAACAACCGCATATGAACGACACCAACCAAAAACAACTTGGCAACACCCTCTGGAGCATCGCCGACCAACTGCGCGGGGCCATGGATGCGGACGACTTCCGCGACTACATGCTGTCTTTTCTCTTCCTGCGCTACCTCTCCGACAACTACGAAACTGCGGCGAAGAAGGAGCTGGGTCGGGATTACCCCGATGTGGGCGGGGACACCCGCAAGGTGCCCTTGGCGCTGTGGTATGCCCACAACGTGGACGACATTCCGGCCTTTGAAAAGCAGATGCGGCGCAAGGTGCATTACGTCATCCAGCCGCCGCACCTCTGGAACAGCATCGCCAACCTGGCCCGCACCCAGAACGCGGAGCTTCTGAACATGCTGCAAGCGGGCTTCAAGTACATCGAGGAAGAATCATTCGAGAGCACCTTCCAGGGTCTGTTCTCCGAGATTGACCTCGGTTCCCCTAAGCTGGGCAAGACCTACGCCGACCGCAACGCCAAGCTCTGCACCATCATCCAGAAGATCGCCGAAGGCCTGGCCGAGTTCTCAACGAGCATCGACGCCCTGGGCGATGCCTATGAATACTTGATCGGCCAGTTCGCCGCCGGGTCCGGCAAGAAAGCTGGCGAGTTCTACACGCCGCAGCAGATTTCCGATATCCTCTCCGGCATTGTCACCCTGGACAGCCAGGAACCGAAGACCGGGACGAAGAAGCGACTGGAGAATGTGCTCGATTTCGCCTGCGGGTCCGGCTCATTGTTGCTCAACGTCCGCAAGAAGGTGAACAGGGCGGGCGGCACCATCGGCAAGATCCTTGGCCAGGAAAAGAACATCACCACCTACAACTTGGCCCGCATGAACATGCTGCTGCATGGGGTCAAGGACACGGAATTCGACATCTTTCATGGCGACACCCTGCTCAACGAGTGGGACATGATGCGCGAGCAGAACCCGGCCAAGAAACCGAGCTTCGACGCAGTGGTAGCCAATCCGCCTTTCAGCTACCGCTGGGAGCCGACCGACGCGCTGGCCGACGACGTGCGATTCAAAAGCCACGGCCTCGCCCCCAAATCCGCCGCCGACTTTGCATTCCTGCTGCACGGCTTCCACTTCCTCAAAGACGAAGGTGTGATGGCCATCATCCTCCCCCACGGTGTGCTCTTCCGTGGCGGTGCTGAGGAACGCATCCGCACCAAGCTCTTGAAAGACGGCCACATCGATACCGTCATCGGCCTGCCCGCTAATCTCTTTTATTCCACCGGCATTCCGGTCTGCATCCTCGTGCTCAAAAAATGCAAGAAGCCCACCGACGTGCTCTTCATCAATGCCGCCGAACATTTTGTGAAGGGCAAACGCCAGAACCAACTCGCGCCTGAGCACATTCAGAAGATCATCGAGACCTACCAACACCGCACGCAAGAGCCCCGCTACTCCCGCCGCGTGGAGATGGCCGAGATCGAGAAGAACGACTTCAACCTGAACATCTCGCGCTACATCAGCACCGCCCAGGCAGAAGAGGAGATCGATCTGTTTGCGGTCAATCAGGAAATGAAATCTCTGGAACAGCAAATCAACGAGGCCAAAGACAAGCACAATGCTTTTCTGAAGGAGCTAGGCCTGCCGCTTTTACCGTGATTCGTGACGCTGCGGCTTAAGCATCAGAGAACAACGAAGTGCTTTATACTTCCCAGTCATCCAGGAGTTCTTTGTATCTATCGCCAAAACTCCGCCGAAGCATTCTGAATCGCACCATCAGAGCGCGGCTTTCGAGCATCTCGATTTTTTCATGTAGCTGCCAGAACTTATTCCAGTGCATTCCTTTGGGCCGACGCATAGGTTTATGAAGGCCATAATCAGCACCAAGGCGGTCTCGCATCTTGTTCGCCTTGCGCAGCATCCGATCCGGTAAGTTTTCGGACTTTGACGAGTACGCCACCCTTGAGCAATGCCGACACAAAAAGAGACCTCTGAAGTACAGCACGCCAACACGTTTGAAGCATTGGGGACAAATAAGCCACGGTCGGGTCCCTCCGAAATTGCACTCTGTGTAATCCAACCTGACATGCTGGTGCCGGTCCTGCCAATCTTCCCCAGAACTTCTGACGCGGTAACTTAGCTCAAGAGCATTCTCTCGCGTGATAATGGTAATGTTTGAGGACTCCCCGCTGTTCCATGTCCAACGCCATGTGAACGAGTATCCAGGTTTGAGGTCGCAGTGTTTTTTGAGCTGGTTGATATTCAGTTTCAGCGCCTGCTCCGCCTTGGCCCGCCACCCCATCCGTCCAGATCCACATCCGCCCATGTTGTGTCTCCATTTTTTTCATACGAAATCATTAGGTAAAAAACACCATCAAGTGTTTATCTGTCTGTATTAAAAAAGAAAATGTTTCAATTTTATCTGCTATGAGTCTTTTTGCTTTGGGCGTTTACCAAGTCGATATGGATGCAGAGGACAGTCCGTCAATTCACATGACCGGATTTCCGCCGTGCTGCCACATGAGCACTCCCGGCACTTGGCCCGGATGCTTTGAATGGGCGTGAGTAGCTTTTTTCCGGCAAAACTACCCTCCTTGCCGGGCAGTTTTACTTCTTCGTCTTTTGTCTCGATTCGCACTTCGTTCATCAACACCGCCTCGCGCTTCTTGCGCCATCATAAGGGTTTTTGGCTTCGGTCAGTTCCCTGACCTGGCCCTGTAACTTCACGATCTCCGCCCATAACTTCCGCGTCCTGGCGTCGAACATGGATTCGAGCCCGGCGGTTTCGTCTTCGAGCCTTTGGATACGTTCGTGCAGGTCAGGCATTTTCATGCGGCACCACCTTGGAGCGGGACATGCGCCGGGCCGGGATGACAGATTGCACAAATCTTCAGCCCATAGTCCGACATCCAGAATTCATGATGCCGGGCGTATCCTGACGGACATTGCCAAATGGCGGGAGCGGAAGCGCCCAAAGGCCCTCCGGTCAGTTCGGTGATAATGGCGGTTTTGTTGTCGCGGACAAGAGCCAGGATTGCGTTGACGGCGGACTGTTCACCCCGAAGCTTCAGGTTTCCGTCATGGATGGCCAGGGTCACGCCGTAGGATTCAATTTTACGCAGGATGGAGGCGACGGTCATATCGTCACCTCCACGAATGTTCCGAAATGGTCAGCAAGGGGGGCATCATTTCCCCACGTGATATTCTTGATCCTCTTGCTCTCTTGATCCTCTTGCGAAGGCTGAGAGCCCACGCCATTGCCCAAGGGGATCAAGGGGGTCAAGGGGACCATGTTATTTTGAGTTGAGCTGGAAGACTTTGCCGATGATCCAGTTGATCCACTTGGAAGTGCCCAGGTCCATGCCGTTGTGGAACCCGGCACCCGCTCAGACACGACGCCCATTTTTTTCTTGGCACGCTTCAGTGTGGTGGTGGACACTCCAGCCTCACGCGCGGACGCCTGCATATCCTTCGCTGGCACGGGGCCATCTGCTAACATTTCGCGGATGAACTCTTCAGCCTCGGAAAGGGCACCGTCCTGGCCATCGTCGGGTGCCTCTGCTTGCGTCAAAATCTCCGTGGCAGACCCATCTATTGCTTCTCGCCACACGACACGGGAAGCATACACGCCTGGGAACCGTTCCAGTTCTATCTGTTCAAGGTCGTATCCGAAGCCGCCCTGGTCGCTGCCGATATTGGATTTGGCCCGGAGGAATACCCTCGCTGCGCCTTGGTCCGTATCCTGCCGCTTGGCCGCCACCATGACCACGCGAGCCAGCGCAGCGAAGGCGATGCTGCCCACGATTCGTTCGGTGGCGTCACGGCCCTGGGAGCCTTTCGAGAAGTGCGTGATGCCCAAGATTGCCGCGTCTGTCTCCGCTCCCAGCGTGACCAGCGGCTGCAGGCTTCGACGAACCTCCGCGTTTTTGTGACTATCCCCTTGCACCGCACTCACGATGGGATCGACAACGATCAGACGCACATCACCTATGTTGTGAACTACACGCACCAGTTCCGCCATGTCTTGGGCGGGATCAAAGGGGCGTGTCTCCGTCCCGTTCGTCATGCCGGACAGAATATGAACTTTGGACAGGTCGGCTCCAGCCGCCGTCAATCGCGGCACAATAGTGTCTGCCGGGTCATCCTCGCCGGACCAAATCAGGACCGATCCGCGACGGCTCAGACTTCCGTCAGGATACCTCCCGCCGCGCGACACAGTGCCACTGATACTGAAGGCCAGCGTGGTCTTGCCCGTGCCAGGAGCGCCCCCCCAAACGTGAAGCTTCCCACTAGCTATATACCCATCCCAGATCCAGGATATGGCCTCTGGCTGTATTGTATCGGCACGCAGAACCACAGCGCTAGAGGATGGCGTGGACGTGGCCCTCTGTCCGCTTTCAATGTTCCAATCGCTTTCACCGTCTCGATCTCCGTATCCCTGTGCGGCTAGATCCCTGGCCGCCTCGGCAAAATCGCCGTCATGCTCTAGCAAGGCATAGACTGAAAAAGGCGAATAGGCTTTGTCTGTCTCGAAAGGATGGCTGTTTGAACTGAAGGGGTAGAAGATACGTTCGTCGGTCAGCGTGGCGCTTGTGCCGCCCGTCTTGCCCGGCCTGGCCAGGTGAAGGCGGTCTCCTACTTCCTTGGATACTGTCCACCCATGCTTTTCGAGAATAGGCAGGATCTCGCCTCGGGCGTTGAAGTCGTCGCCTGGTCGATCTCCATCCGCCGCCCGCACCTCACGCTTGAGCCTGGGTTCTTTGGGTTCGGGGAAATAGGTCTCGAACTCCCTAGCCAAAGATAGCAGGTAATCAACCTCTTCATCTTCGAGCAGGGGCATCGACAGGATCTTGCCCTGCAACAACTCGTAGCCAGGCGATGGAGCACAAACACAATATGAGCCCATGCCCTTGGTTGCGCCACGGGTCTCGATGGCATCAGGATTGATAATCCATTTGCCGCGATACTCGAACGACTTATAGTCCTTGCCGCAACTCTTGAACTCTCCGGGGCCTTCCACTTCAATGACGTTGTGGGCAAGTTTCTGGGTCATGTAAGGGCGCTTGGTCCTGATCCAGATATGATAGCCGCCATTCATAGACCGCTCTATCGTGAGGCGTGCCCATAACTCGGGCCGCTCTGCAATTACCTTGGCCTTGTACGCGTCGAAGAATAATCCGGCCTGGTCAAAGTCGATGGCGAGCACCGGGTTGACCTCGTTGCCACAAACTAAGCCGACCTTAGGACACGACCACCCTTTGACCTCTGCCGGAGTTGGGATGCGGTCATTGGTTGCGGATCTGACGGTGATCGGCGATTTATCTCCTTTGCACCCAAGAGGATGAAAAGCACGATCCAGTGCTGCCGAAGCAAAGTCCTGCACTAGCGACCTCATGCCCACCTCCTGGCTACCGTGTCCCGGGCCATGAGCTTGGACCCCACTTGACTACCCACCTGTTTTGTGAAACATCTACAGAAATTAACACGACGTTTCACAAGTCCCATTCCCTGGCCACGGTCCCACCCGTGGCTTTTTGTTTTGGTCATGCTACCCCCTACGCTACCGGGTTGATCGTGGAATTTTCCTTGAACTGATCCAAGTACTCAAACGTATAGCGAACTGCCCGGCCTATCTTGAGGTACTTTGGCCCCTTGCTGTAGAAGCGCCACGCCTGCAACGTCTTCACGCTCACGCCTAGGTACTCTGCTGCCTCCTTTTCCCTCAATACCCTGTACGTGTTAGGGACGTAATCAACCTTCTTCTCTGGTCCATGAATTACTTCCATGTCGTCTCCATTTGGGATAAAAAAAGGTCGTGAACCGCAAAATGCAGCGCACGACCGGAGAACTACAGAAGAAGAAAAATACGTTTGGCGAATTCGGAAAAGTAAAACCGAATTCGGTTTTACCTACCTTTGCCTCGCCTCTAACGAGTCCGGAATTTCCTTTAATATCTTTCGGATAGTTTCATCATCAATTGGCACGCCGATTTTTTCCAATTCGATCATAATTTTTCGAGATGCTCCTCTTTCGTTAAAATCAATTTTGCATTTGGCACATAGCGCAGCGATGATAACTTGGTGTGTTCTTCGTGAGTTTGTACTCATGGGTTTGTTTTTTGGAGTCCCCGCAGAAAGAGACATAATTTCATTTTGAAGACGAATAATTTCGTCTTGTGATTTTTTCCATGCGCTGAAAAGATCTTTTTGTTTTCCGCTCCTATTTTTATGTATAATGTCCCAAAGAACACCGGTATCAATTTTTTTAGCCTTTTTTAGTGACTCTATTTCTTTTAAAATATATGTTAATATTTCTGCTTCAGTTTGTTCCCAATCATTAAAAGCATCATTAATTTCTACTCCATGCATCTCTGCCCATGAAGTTAAATCTGAATGTTCAATATATGTCTCATTTATATTGATTAAATCATTTAAATCTCTCATGATATATTCAGAATCAATTTTTCCAGAATCTACTGAACGAACCAATAGGCGCTCAATTTCTTTTATCTTTGGAGAAAGATATGTTAGTAAATCCTCTTTAGATACAGAATCGATATCCATATTTTCAAAATCATAAGAAGGATCAAGTTCACCTAGTTGTCCAGAGTAAAACATTTCCAAGACAACAAGTTCAGCGGCTTCAGAAATAGAATGTGACCAAAGACCTAGTGCATTGAGATTTGCAAATGCGTCGTAACCCATACAACTTGCCTCCGATTGCATTCTGATAATATCAGAGCCAGAGGGTCAGGTTCACCCCTTTTCGCCGCCGATGATCAGTCAGTGGCTAGGCCCTGGGAAATTTTTTATCTGACCCGATACCCGGATCACTTCCCGTTGATACTGACCACCTTGTTTTGTTCTATGGCCATCCCATTGAAAATATCATCCAAGACTTGCCCGGCCCGAGTCAGGCTTTCATCACGCAAATGCGCGTAACGCTGGGTCATGTCGGTGCTCTTGTGAGTCATAAGTTTTTGGAGCGTGTACATGTCCACCTTGCCGGAACTGGCCAGCATGGAGGCGTACACATGCCGGAGGCCATGCAGGGCACGGAAGTCTTCTGGCAAGCCTGCTTTGCGCTTGATGGTCCGCACGGCCTTTTTGATGTCGGTTCGTTGCTGGTAATTTCCGTCCCCGTCTTGCTTGCCGGGAAAGATCCATTCGCACAGGCGGGGCATGGTCTCAAACAGTTCCCTGGCCCGAGGGTTCATTGGGATGGTCTGGTCAACTCCGCCCTTGGGATCTGTCAATGTGATGAAGCCCCGGACAAAGTCCAGTTCCGACCACTTAAGTCGGAACATCTCGCCGCGCCTCAAGCCCGTGAACAGCGCGCAGAGCATCATGGGCCCGGCCACAGGGTGCTTGCTCCTCTCGATGGCCGCCAAGAGTGCCTGCAGTTGCTCCGGGTTCAAGTCTTCGGTGACGATGTTGTTGCACTTTGGAAATTCGATTTTGAATGGAAGGGGCGAGCACAGGCGGGCGTTGACCCCGAAATTGACGACTCTGCGTAATAGTTCCAGCGTGTTCTTGACGGTCTGCGGGGCATGGGTCTTCAGCATCTTAGAGCGAAGACGGATGACGGCGAGTTGGTCAATCTCCTGTGGCTCTCGGCCTCCGAAGGCGGGGGCCAGGAACTTGTTGAAGCGGCCCTCGTCGGTCTTGATGCCCTTGATGGGTCTGGCAGTCTTATACTCGGTCCAGAGCTTGATGAGGGTCCAGCGCCCGGACTCGGCTTCCTTGACGGCCTGTTCCGCAGCTCTGCGTTCAGAGTTGGTCATATCCTTGCCACGCATCCGGTCAGCACGGACCAAGGAGGCAAGCTGGGCCGACCAGTACTTCTTTTCGTTTGGCTTAGGAGCTTTCTCGGTTGTGCGTCCCAGCCGCTCCTCGGTCAATTTTCCAGCGCGCTTGTACCGGATGTAGACGATGTGGTCAGCCTCGCCCGTGGCAGGTGAAGTGCTGGCCACAAGGAACACGCCTTTGTATCCATCCGCCGCGATTCGTTTCTGTCTCGCCATGTTTCTCACTCTCCCGGTTAATGCTGGTGAGGGATTTATTCCCCCACCACATCCCCCACCGCACAAGGCCAAACTATATGGGACGAGATAAAAGTCAATAGGCTTTTAATTGTTTGAAATTTAATGGAAATAATGATGAATAGAAGATAATAAAAAATCGTGGTTTAACGAATCCCGGTTTTGGGAACCGAGGGCCGCTGGTTCGAGTCCAGTCGCCCCGACCAGGAAAAACAAGGGGTTAGACGTAAAAGTCTAACCCCTTTTTCTGTCTTGAGCCATACCTGAAATCTTTGGCTATATTTTTTTGACGAATTCGGATTTGAGTTTCATGGCGCCGATGCCGTCAATCTTGCAATCGATATCGTGGTCGCCATCGACCAGCCTGATGTTCTTGACTTTCGTCCCGACTTTGACCGTGGCGGAAGATCCTTTCACTTTCAAATCCTTGATCACCGTGACCGTATCGCCATTTTGCAGCGGATTGCCGTTGGCGTCCTTGATGATTTTTTCATCCGGCCCGGCGCCCATGTCGGCGTCCTTGGACCATTCGTGGCCGCATTCCGGGCAGACGAAGGCCATGCCGTCGTCATAGGTATATGTACAGCCACACTTGGGGCAGGGGGGTGTATCGCTCATGGTGGTATCCTTGGTCTGATTTTGGAAGGTTCGGTGGAGTCGAAGTGATGCCAAACAGAAAAACCCGCTAGCTGCTTAGGGCCGCTCTGGTCAATGCCCGCGTTAAGAGGAAACTGGTCCATAAGTCCTGGAAGCGAGCAACAATTCAGCGCTGCCCAGACTGGTGGACGTCTTGTGCGCGTGACTGTAATCATTTGTTAGAGATAACCCTCAGTATTTATTTCATGTTTCAGAGCTTTGCTGGCTGATGAATCATGGCCTTGCCATTCTCTTTAAAGATATTGGCGGCGTTGTATTTTTCGCACCGGGGGAACAATTTATTGCTATATCTAAAGCTAATGTGCTAACGTTTTAAGCAAATTAGTCTTATGTGCCCGACAATATTAATTACTCCGGCCAATTTCTTCATTTTAAAAGGAGGGAATTCGATGCGACTGATTGAAAAATTGCTTCAGACTGTCTGTATTGTTCTGGCAGCCGCGCTGCTTTTCTCGTCCGTTGCTTTGGCGTGCAACGGTGGTGGCGGAGGTGGCGGTGGTGGCGGCGGTGGTGGCGGAGGAGGGGAAGGCAATCTCGGCGTGCGAAGCGCTGACGAGACATCAAAGCCGCCGGACAATTTCACGGAAAGCGTGAGCATCGACCTTGGCGGATTGTCGGATCTCGACCTTGGCGAGCCCGACACCCGGTCAGCGGGCACCGATGATCCGGACCGCCAGCTTGACGACCAGATCGCCGAGGACCGCCAGCGTCAGGAGGAGGCGGACCGGCAGGCTGAAGCCAACCAGCCGCCCAAGCCGCTGAGCCGCATGGAGATATTTAACCGCTCCGAAGAATACCTGAGCCACCTGCCTCCTGATTATGCCCAGCAGATCCGCAATCAGCACACTCCTGCCGAAATTCTGACCATCTCGCTTCTCCAGGACATCCGCCAGCAGATACGGACCACCAAGGATCCGGAAATGGCAGCTGCTCTGCAACGTATCGAGCAGCATACCGTGCAGCGTTTTCAGGAAAACGTCCGGGTACGCCACGCCACCAGGGCCGCCCAGCTGCAGCAGACCATCGATGATTTCAACTACGTGCTGGGCCAGGTGGCGGGCGTGTCCGTGAACCTGGCCACGGGTTGGGGCGCCAGCGCGGGAACGAAGGTCGGGTTGGCTGCGGTGAACATCACCTACAACGCCATAGTGGGCGGAGAAAAAGGCGCTGGAACCGCCTTGGGGGCTACCGTGATCGGAGAGGCCATCAATCAGGTGGCCCCCGGAAACGTTGTCGGCAACGCGGTACGCGACGCCCTGGTCCAGGAAGGTCTGGCTCAGGCCCACACCCATCTCAGCAAATAATAGACGGGGGAGTGCGACATGACACAGACAAATCACATGGCGTCCTGGGACATGATCTTTTTTGGTCTGCCCACGGTTCTCATGGCCACGATGCTGTGCCTTTTTTCCCTGGCGGCTCAGGCGCGGGATTTTTCGGCCCAGGAGGTGCTGACCGCAGGCGTCCTGGTGCCCAAGGCCGTCGGCATGGCCATGGCGGGAGATCCGTTCGATGAACCTGGCATCCGGGTGTCTTTTGCCAAAAAACTCAAAGTCAGTTCGTTTCTAAAAGCCCACGATGCCCATCTGGCCTCAGTGAGTCTGCTTGGGTACTCCGCTACCCAACTCGAAGGCATGTTCGTTTACGAGAACGAGCTGGGTCAGCGGGTCAACTATGGATTTAGCGTCGGGTACAAGTCCACGGGCGAGAACCAATACCAGGTCTGCTCCGTGCGCATCGATCCTTTCGAACCCCTGGCTCCCAGGGTCGAAGCCTACTTTGTTCCGGCGGACAAGGCTTCCCTCAAGGAAATGCGGGCCATGTCCGTGGCCGATCTGCTCCGTTTCGCCAGGGAGAACTCCGATCCGGTCAGGCGCGACGCTCCGGCGGGCCCCATGCGCGATTACGCAGTGGTGGCTTTTTCCATGGAGCGGCTCATGGATGGCGCGGGCTGGGAGGTCATTTCCACGCAAAAGGCCGGAACGTCCTGGTCCAAAGACGGATGGCACGTGTCCGTGGTGGACGCCGCCCTGGCCGTGAACGGGCCGGAACCGGCGGTCTTTCAAGCCTATCACACCATGGCCAAGAAATCGCCCAAGGGCGGGAAGACCTTTCTGGTCGGCACCATCGTCAATCAGTACCTGCCCCCGTCGCCTCCAGCCCCGTCCACGGAGGTGGCCGCCACTCCGGAAGCCCAGGAACTCCTGAATCGCTATCGCTTAAAGGCCCTGCCCAACCTGCAAACCAATGACTAGGCCGCCTTGGCAGCCATGGAGATACCGATATGAAACGCGTTTTGCAGAAAACAGCAATCCTGGCCCTTGTGCTTGCGACCGGTTGCGTTCAGGCCCTGACCGGCGCGAAGACGGGCGTGGAGCCTCTGGCCAGGGATTTTGACAGTATGCCCGTGGAGGCGGCGACCATCGTTTCGGCAATGGCCGTGCAGACCCTGACGCCGCCTCTGGAGGAGTTCGGGAGCGTAAGCTTCGCCCCCGGCGTCCAGGGGCTTTCCGAGACCGGGTTGGCCAGAGAAGGCTTTGGGTTCACCGGGGCGACCCTGTTCGCCTTTTCCGAATCCTCGGCCAACAGGCCCGGCCTTACCGCAGCTGAAATAGAATACACCGACGCCCTGGACCGCCGGGCCACCTTTTTGGCCCGGGCTGAGTACCGACGCGCGGGCAACGGCTACGAGGTCACCCGGCTGGAAGTGCAGCGCTCCTATGCCGATGCCCCCAAGGTTCGGGTGTTCGTTGTCCCGGCTGCGGATATCCCTGCCAAAAGCATAGGCTCCCACGCGCAGCTGACGGCTCTTCTGGCGGACAAGGCCTTGTCACCGGCTGACTACAAAAATGCGTCCAGACGGGCGTACGCCGTTTTCGCCGTGGGCCGGGACTGGGTCGCTCCCGGAGCGGAGCTTGATATCGCCATTTCGGCCAAGAAAGCGGGGCGCAGCGGATACGACAAGGCCACGAAGTCCTACATGGTCAATGGTTGGCCCGTGGCCGTGACCGTGGGCGAGATAGATCCGCGCAAGGCCTCCGAAGCGCTTTACGCCAAAGTCTTGTTCCGCAAGGGCAGCGGCTTTGGCGCCGTGTCGCAGCATGTGGGCACCTACCAGCTCGCAGGCTTCGGCAAATGAAGCGGCCTTCGATGAGACTGCATGCCCCTGGTCGCCTGTGTTTTCTGGCGGCCGGGGGCCTTCTGCTTACGCTCTGGGGCTGCGGCTCTGGGCTGGCTCCCATGACCCGCGAGCTGGTCAACGCGAACTTCCCATTTGATGCCGACTCCCGCATGCTGGAGGAATTCGACGCCTACGCCATGTCGCCGCCCAGCAAGGCATTCGCCGTGGCCATGAACCCGGACGGCACGGTCCACGCCTGGGCTAAGGCCTGACACTTCGAAAGTCTTGGCGCGGCCCTTGCGGCCGCCGTGGACCGCTGCCGGAGTTACCGGCGGGACAATTCGTTGGAATGTCGATTGCTGGCCGTGGATGACGCCATCACGGACCGATCCGCCGTCACCTCTCACTGGGTGACACGCATTCAATTCCTGGGTGAAGGTTTGGCCGGCAGCCCGGACGCGGGCATGAGCTACCTGCCGGATGCCGATTCGGGGTACATCTGGCTGGTGGACCAAAAGCGGGGCCGGGATTGCAAAGGCTGGTGGCACAAGGTCGGTCCGGGCTCGACCTGGAGCATGCTCTGCCAGGACGGTCTCACCGCCGAGGGCGAGATGACCGACCCTTCTTCGGGGCTGGGTTCCGGCATGGGCCGGGATGCCAAAGGCCGGATCGTGGAATTCATCTTTGCGCCGGACCCGGCGCGCTGATCACTCGAACACGAAATCTTTGGTCTTGCCGGTGTTCAGTTTGCGTTCGACGCGCTGGATGAACAGAATGTTTTTGCTGCTGGATATGGCCCGCAGCCACTGTTCGCGGGCCGCGTCAGGCTTGCCGCGCATCCAGAGCAGGTCGCCGTAATGATCCAGCGCGATGGGATGCGGCTCAAGGAGAACGGCGGCCTTCAGGGACGTTTCGGCCTCGTCCAGTCGCCCCAGCCGGGCCTGCACCAACCCTAGAGTATCGTGAAAGGAGAAGAACTTCGGATCGGCGGCCACGGCGGACCGGGCGTATTCCAGGGCCGTGTCCAGATTTTTGTTCAGTTCGGCCCAGTGGTAGGCCAGGGCGTTGCGGGCCAGGATCTCGCCATCCCTGGCCAATCCGGCCAGCAGGGCTTCGGATTCCTCGTAGCGCCCGATTTTCTGGTAAATGGTGGACAGGCGGGTGATCAGATCCCGGCGGTTCGAGGAGGCCAGGGCCAGACGCAGGTCCTGGAGCACGCGTTCCTCGTAGGCCCGCAGCATCTCGGGCAGTCTGTCCCCCGGCGCAACCAAAAGTCCGCCCAGTTCGGTCACTTCGCAGCGCACCGTCAGGGGGCCTGGCGCAAGCTGCTGTGCGCAATAGGCCACGGCTGCGCGCGTGGCCTCGCCTGCGGTATCGTAGTTCCAGGCATATCCAGGTTCGCCGGGTACGATGAGCCCGCCTCGCATGGGTCTGGCCACGGCCCTGAAGTCCTGGCCCTGGCCGGTATTCTTCACGGCGTCTTGGGCCGGGACCGGCCAGGCGGCCAGAAGCGTCAGCGTCGTAACGGCCAGCACGAGCCATGGTCTGCACAGAATTCGGTTGCCCATATGCCTGAGACCGTAGCCCATAACCACGAGAATTTGGAAGTGGAAAACGCTGCCGAAGCGACCCGCGACAGTCTTGCGGCTCGGTTCGCCCAGCTCAGTTTGATCTCAAGCTCATTGTGCGTGGAGCAGGCTTTAATAAAACGGGCGGTGGATAAATCATGACGAGATCCGTTTTTTTGCGCATGCCATTGCAATCGTTTGCGACAGATCAGCCAATCGCACGGGCTTGCTGAGATAGGCATCCATGCCGGCGGCGAGGAATTTTTCCTGGTCTCCGTCCATGGAGTAGGAGGTCAGGGCGATGATGGGAATGTTTGCCTTGTCTGGGGCGTGTAAACTGCGGATTCGTTGCGTCGCCTCGACCCCATCCATGACCGGCATCTGGATGTCCATGAGGATGCAGTCGAAATCTTCCGCAATAAGATGGTCCAGAGCTTCCTGCCCGTTCCAGACGCACGTCACGCTGAACCCTGATTTTTCTAGGAGCTTACGGATGGCGAACTGCGTCACCGCGTCGTCCTCGACCAGAAGAATCCAGCCGGAGGCTTCTCTTGACGCCGGCTGCGGTTTTGCCCCGTCCTGCGGCACGTCTTCGCGCAAGTTGCCCAATGTGGCGCAGAAATAAAGGCTCGTGCCCACGCCGACCTCGCTTTCAATGGCCATGGAGCCGCCCATGAGGGCGACCAGATTTTTGCAGATCGTCAGACCAAGGCCCGCGCCCTGCTGGCTTCGGGTGTAGCCCTGGGTGGCTTGGGTGAACGGCTGAAACAGCGACCCCAAGGATTCATCGGCGATGCCGCATCCCGTGTCCGAAATCGTGAAAAAGACTCTTGTCTCGCCTTCTTTCATAGACGGCAAAAGGTAGGCCTCCAGACTGATCCGCCCGTGCTGCGTGAATTTGAAGGAGTTTCCGACCAGGTTTGTCAGCACCTGCTGCAAGCGGAGCGGATCGCCTGTCACGATTGCCGGAATCCTTGAGTCCACATGGAGTTCAAGGGCGAGCCCGGACTGAACGGCGATGGGCATGAACAGGTCCATGGTTTGCTGCAACGCCTGGCGGAGGCTGAACGGCTCCCGGCGGATATCCATTTTGCCTGCCTCGATGCGTGACAGGTCGAGGATATCCGAGAGCAGGCGTGTCAGACGGTTCGTCGATTGCAGGGCCAGGGTGCAGTACTGCCGCTGCTCCTGATCATGGGCCGTGTTTTCCAGGAGCTGGAGCATGCCCATGATGCCGTTCAAAGGGGTGCGGATTTCATGGCTCATGTTGGCCAGGAATTCGGATTTGGCGCGGCTTGCCGCTTCCGCCGCTTCCTTGGCCTTTATGATCTCCAGTTCCATCTCTTTGCGTTCGTGAATGTTGACGTGGGTGCCGATGATGCGGGTTGGCCGACCCGAGGCGTTCCTGGCCACGACATTGCCCCGGCCCATGATCCATTGCCAGTGCCCGTCTTTGGTTTTGAGACGAAATTCCAGGGAAAAAGGTTTGCCGCGCTCGGTGTGTTCCGCCACGATGCGTTTGGCGGTCTCGCGGTCCTCCGGATGGAGGAGGTCGTTCCAGGTCGAGAGCGACTGCGGCAGTTCGTTTGGCGAGTAGCCGAGCATGGTGGCGTACCGTGGGCTGAAATAGACATCGCCGCTTTCAAGATTCCAATCCCAAAGGGCGTCGCTGGTGGCGTCCAGGGCCATGGCCAGGCGCTCCTGGCTCAGGCGCAAGGCTTCCTCGGCCCGTTTCAATCCGTCGATGTCACGCGATAAGGACTCGGCCATGCCGTTGAAGGCCGTTGCCAGGGTGGCGATTTCCGTGACGTCCGGGTCCGGCTCGACGCGGACGGAAAAATCGCCGTGCCCGAATCGGCTGGAGGCGTCGGCCATTTCTTCCAGCTTCCGGCCCAGCCGCTTGCCGCCAAAGACCCAGCCGCTGATCAGGGTCAAGACGATCGCGGCCAGAAAAATGCCCATGTTTTGCAGCATTTCCTTTTGGGCGCGGGCATGCACCGCAGTCTTTGGGGCCCCGACAAAAATGCTCATGTAGACAGGGCTGCCCGGCTCCAGGTGGAGGTTGCGAAAAGCGATGATGCGCTCGATGCCGTCCGTGCCGACATCCGTCTTGATTCCTTGCAAATTTCCCGAGAGCGCGGCCTCATGCATGGGCTGGCGGATGGGTTTGCCGAGCGGGCTGGCGCTGAGCTGAGGGTACCGGAAAATCCGGGTTCCGGCATGATCGCAGCCGCCGATGAAGGAGTCGGCGGGAAACTGCATGGACTCAAAAAGCGCATTGTAGTTTTCAAGAGGAATGCTGGCCAGGAGTATTCCCTGGACGCGTCCCTGGTCATCGAGAACGGGGCAGGCGAAAGGGAAAAGCTGAATCGGCGCCAGGCGGCCGACGAGAAATTCTCCGGGCGAAAATTTTTTCAAGGTCAGGGCGTCTTTGAAGTGTTTGCTCCCGGACAGATTCGCCGATGCGTTCATCCTGGTGGAGGCCACGATGCGGCCATCCGGTCTGGTCAGGGTGATGGCGCTTATGCTGGGATTGGTTTTGAGGGCGCGATCAAGGATTTGCTTGCATGCCGGGGCATATGCGTTGCGGATTTCGGAGACCGTGGCCAGATTTTCGAGCAGTACTTTGATGGACAGGGTGGTTTTGTCCTGGATCTCGGCCACGTGCGTGGCAAAGCGGAGCAGTTCGTCTTCCGACCTGGCGATGGATTCCGTGCGGCTTTGCAGTCCATAGAGGAAGATCAGGATGAAAGATGGCAGGGCCGAGGCCAGAAAGAGGATGGCAAGCTTTTTGCGGATGGTGCCCTTCAGCAGGCTTCTGGCCATGTCATGCTCCCATAATGAGTTGAGCGAAAACGGGGCGTCCGTCCGTGTCGTTGTTCAATCACGGGATGCTTTCCTTGCACAGCCTGTGTCTTGGCGTTGGATTTTTTGGTTCTGGCGCGGATATGCTGCCAAGCTATTCATGGAATCCCTAAATTCTTTTCCTCCGGTTGAGAAGCGAATAGACCACGGGCACGAAGCCCAAGGTCAGCACGGTGCCCACGGCCAGGCCGCACATGATGACGATGGACATGGAATACCAGAACTCGCCGCCGAATAGGGCCAGGGGCACCAGGCCCACCACGGTCGTGGTGGTGGTGATGATGATGGGCCGCACGCGAAAGATGGCCGCCGAGATGGCCGATTCGTCGATGTCCAGGCCAGCGGCGCGTTCCTGCACGATGCGGTCGATCATGACGATGCTGTTGTTGATGAGGATGCCCGCCAGGGAGAAGATGCCCAAAAGGGCCGGGAATTCGAAATGCGCCCGGAATATATACAGCCCAAGGATTGATCCGACGAGGATGAGCGGGATGGTCGACATGACCAGGGCTGTGTTGCGGAAGGAGTCGAATTGGAAGAGCAGCAGCACGAGCATGGCCAGCAGGCAATGCGGTGCGTAGCGGAACAGCTCCTGTTGGGATTCGGATGAATCGGCGATTTCTCCTGCCGGTCCCAGGGTGTAGCCGGGCGGCAGATCGATGGCGTCAAGGCCAGGAGCCAGGACCGCGTAGAGTTCTGCCGCGCCCAAGGCCGGATGCTTGGCCGCGATGGTCACGGTGCGGGTCTGGTCCAGGCGGCGGATTTGGCTTGGTTCGACCACGCCCTCGAGTTGCGCGATTTGCACTAGAGGGATGGGCGTTGATGACTTTTCGGAATAGAACTCCATGGAGCGGAGGGTTTCGAGGCTGGACCTGCGCTGCGCATCGGAGCGGATGATTACCGGGATGACGTTTTCCCCTTCGCGGTAGTCGGTCACGGTGTATCCATCCAGAACCGACGAGAGCGTCCGGGCGATGGTCTGGCTGGAAAGTCCGGCCCTGGTCGCAAGGTCCTGGTCAATCTGCACCCGCACCGACAGGATCGGGTTTTCCCAGTCGCTGCGCAGTCCCGCGATGCCATCGATGGCGAGGTATCGGTCTTTGACCTGTTCCGCCAGCACCTGCAGCGTCCGGATGTCCGGTCCGCTGACCCGTGTCTCGACGGTTCCGATGGGCGACGCGCCGAGAAAGAGCGTTTCGTAGCGCCCCCTGGCCTCGGGCAGTTGCTCGGCCATGTAGGCCTCGGCCCGCGTCATCACGGCGGGCAGCTGTGCGTATTCCTGCACGTTGACCACGAAGAAGGCCGAGTGCGGCAGGGGATCGGGCGGCTGCAACGCCAGGAAGAAGCGTGGTCCGCCGGAAGCGATATAACCGACATTGATGGTGATTTCCGGGTTTACGCTAGCGTTGGACAGAAAGTTGGCCAGGCGTTGGGCGCAATCCTGTGTTTCCAGGATGTCCGAACCCGCAGGCAGGGAAAGATAGATGGTGAACTGGTTGCGTTCGGAAGGCGGCATGTTGCGCTGCTTGACCTGTCCCATGAGAAGCACGGATCCGGCCAAGGCCAGTACGACAAAGACCAGGAAAAGGACGCGGTGGCCAAGGAGTAGACGCAGGGTGCGTTCGTACAGCGCATAGGCCGGACCCGTGGGCTTTATCTCGCCCGCGGATGTCGTGGCCGGAGGCTTCAGGAACCAGAAGCACAGGGCGGGAATGACGGTCACGGCGAGCAGCCACGAGGCCAAAAGCGCCAGGATGACGACCTGGGTCAGGGACGCCAGGAACTCGCCGGAAGTGTTGCGGGCCAGCATCAGTGGCAAAAAGGCCAGAATGGTGGTCAGGGAGCTGACCAAGAGCGGAAGGGCCAGGGACGAGGCCGAATCCTCGGCGGCGCGCAGGCGGTCGTCGCCGGAGGCGAGACGGCGTTGGATGTCCTCGGCCACCACGATGCCGTTGTCCACCAGGAGTCCCAGGGCCACGATGATGGCGGCGATGGAGATGCGGTGGATGGCGATGCCCCACAACGACATGCCCACCAGAACGGCCATGATGGTCAGGGGAACCCCCGCGCCGACTATGAGACCCGTGCGCCAGCCGAGAAAGATCATGACCACGAAAAGCACCACGGCCACGGTCTGCCAGAGGTTTTCGGTCGCCCCGGCCACGGCTTCGGCGACAAGCTCCGGCTGGTAATTGACCACCGTCAGGCTCATCCCGAGGGGGATTTCGGCCCGCGCTTCGGGCAAAAGATCCTGGATTTGCCTGTCCAGTTCCGTGATGTTGGAATTTTGGACCATGGAGATGCCAAGAACCACGGCAGGCACTCCGTTCAGCAGCGCGGGGGCTTCCGGCGGTTCGGCGTAGCCGCGCCGCACTTCGAGGAGGTCCCGGAGGTACACGAGTCCTCCGTTTTTGGGCAGGAGAATGGAAACATTCCGGATTTCCTCGATGGAGCGGAAATCCCCCGATGGCTGGACGATGATCTTCATGCCCGTGGCCATGACGCTTCCGCCGGGAATGATGACGTTCTGGCGTTGCAGTTCGCTCACCACGGCAGCGGGGTCGATGCCCAGCCGATTGAGCAGTTCGGGGTTCATTTCCAGCCAGATGCGCTCGGTCTGGATTCCGTAGAGGTCCACCTTGGCGACAAGAGGCAGCTCGGCAAACCTGTCGCGCAGTTGCCTGGCCGTCCAGCGCAATTCCGCCGGGGTGAAACCTTCGCCCGTCAGCGCCAGGGTCACGACCGCGACGCGGCCAAAGTCGTCGTTGACGTCGATGCCCAGGGTGCCTTCGGGCAGCGTGCCCTCAAGGTCGGCCATCTTGTTGCGCAGCCTGCTCCAAATCGGTTCGAGATCGAAGTATTCGTCGCCCAGTTTCGGCATGATGATGGCCAATCCGCTGAGGGCCGTCGATTCGATGCTCTTGACCTCGGGCATGGTCTTGATTTCGTCTTCGACGGGTTTGATGAGCAGCTGTTCGACCTGTTCGGCAGAGAGTCCCGGAAAGTGCACGACGACTTGTGCCTTGCGCATGGTGATTTCCGGGTCTTCCTGTCTGGCCTGGTTGAAGAATACTCCCGCCGCGGCCACGATGGTGAGCAGCAGAAGAAAGACGGTCAGGCGAGCCCGCGTGATGGTGGCGCGTACGAGGAATTTCATGGGATCACTTTTCCGACTCGCCGGAAGGGCCGGACACGGACATGACGATCCCTTCGCGCGGAGTCTCCGGCTCCCATCGTCTGACGGTCATGCCATCTTTGAGAAAACTGGCTCCGGCCACGACCACTTCGTCGCCCTCGGAAAGTCCCGAGGTGACGGTCAGCATGTTGCCGCTGAAGTCCCGCACCTCCACAAGGCGCAGGGACACGATCGATTGTTCCGGGAGAAAGACAAAGAGCGGAGCGCGTCCGCCCGTTCCCTTGTCCGCCGCGAGACGGGGGATGTCATTCATGGCCAGAGCGGAAAAGGGTACAAGAAAGACCGGACTTTCGTCGCCGCCCCCGGAGGCGAACTCCACGTTGGCGGCAGCACCGACCATGATACCTTTGTCCGTGGATTGTGCCCGATCCAGGCTGATCAGGACCGGGTAGGCGTTCCCTGCTTCGGCCTGCGCTCCGATTTCAGCAACCGCGCCGTTGATCCGTTCTCCCTGCAGCGTTGCGAAGCCTACGGACACCGGGCTTCCGGTCCGCAGGGAGCGCACCAGTGCTTCCGGGACAAGGGCCCGGGCCTTGAGTCCGTCTTGGCCGATCATTTTCAGCACGGGTTCTCCGGCTCCGACCTCTTGAAAGGCCATGACGCTTTTTTCTGAAATCTTGCCGTTAAAAGGGGCCATGATGATGGTGCGCCGCAAATCGTCCTGGGCCTTGACGCGCTGGGCCTGGGCCACTTCCAGCGAGCTTTCGGCATTTTTAAGGGCCGCGCGCTGGTTGTCCAGTTCGACTTCTGGAACAATGCCCCTGTCATAGAGGGTCTTGATCCTGCGGTACTGCTCTCTGGCGGCCAGCAAGGAGGAACGGGCCGCGCTTTGCTGGGCGTCGGCGGACCGTAGCGCGATTTCGAAAGGAGTTGGGTCGATTCGGGCGAGTTCCTGGCCTTTGCTCACCGTGTCGCCGAGTTCCACGCTGATCTTCACCACCGTGCCGCCTATGGGGAAGGCCAGGGTGGTCGATGTGCCAGCCTCGATCACTGCGGAGATTCGTCGCGCGCCCAGGCTGCTTTCCGGGGAGACGACCTGGGTTTTGACAGCAGGAATGCGGTTCTTGACTGGCTGGGGCGGCTCCGAGCAACCGCAAGAGAAAAGATATGTAACAGTAAGTAGAAAAAGCGGGACGCATGTTTGAAGCGTATTCATGGCTTTTTTGTTCATGTATTGTCCTCGCTCAAAAGTGAAAGAGAGATGTGGACGGCGAGCGCCGCCTGCTTGTTGAATCCGTTCAGTTTGATCTTGCGTCGGGCGTTGCGCGCCAGAGTTCACCGTATATGCACCTTGGTTAGTATGGTGATTCCCATTATTGGCCTGGAAGTCAATATGAATGTTGAACAATGTTAGCGGATCACGTTTTCCTGCAGCTGAAGGCGGCGGGAATGCGAGCCTGACGCTTCCACAGCGGCTGCGTAGTGTCAGGCTCGGCGGTTGCGTGCCCCTTAGTGGCATGGGCATCCTTATGGTCCCGCTTTTTTGAATGACAATTTGCAGGATAGTGTTTGATATTCGTTTCGAGATCGCGGAGTTTTTGGGAACCATCGTTGAGATCATGAAACAGCGAGAACCTCGCCTGTAAGAATCTGGACGAGATCGAAGCCATGGAGTACCGCCTTGCGGGCGAAACCTCGGCCCGGACCGAGGCAAGTGGGGCGCTGGGTTTGGATGGACGAGATGGACGGCATGGACCATATGGACGGGCCAAGCCGAGCCCTTCTTGATGGGGTGTCCATTTGGTCTATAAAGTCCATGGCGTCCATTTAGTCCATTGCCTTCCCCCCAAACAAGGAGCCAGCCATGCCACGCTCATTTTCCCTGCCCAAAGTCTGGGCCCATCGCGGGGCGCGCAGCGTGGCTCCCGAGAACACCATGGCCGCGGCCCGCGCCGCCCTGGCCCAAGGCGCCCACGGTTGGGAGCTGGACGTGCACCTGACCCTTGATGGCGAGGTCATCGTCACGCACGACCATGGCCTGCGCCGCGTCACGGATATCGCGGCGAGGCCGGGCATGCCCCCGCGCAGGCAGCATGTGGTGAACCGGCTGACCCTGGCCCAGATCCGCAGCCTGGATGCCGGAAGCTGGTTCGCGCGGCGCGATCCTTTCGGCACGGTGGCGGCGGGGGAGATTGGAAAGGGCCAGCTTAAAGCGTTCGCCGGGGAGCCTGTGCCGACTCTGGCCGAGGCCCTGGCCTGGACCCGCGAGAGCGGGCTGGCAGTCAATGTGGAGATAAAAGACATGCTCGGCGGTGACGACGCCGGGCTGGTCGGGGCGGTTGTTTCTCTGATCCGCGCGGCAGGCCTCCATGAACGGATGTTGGTCTCGTCCTTCAGACAGAAGTCTTTGGAACTGTTTCGCGAACTCTGTCCGGAAGTGCCCGTGGGCCTGCTGCTGGACGAAAAAGCCATGGCCACCTCCACGCAGGACATCGTGGCCCGGCTGCGGGATCTGGGAGCCGTGGCGGTGCATCCGGCGCAAAAGGGCCTTTTTCCGGGACGCATCGCGGCTTTTGCCGAGGCCGGATTTGAAACCAACGTGTACACCGTGAACCGCGAGCACGACATGATCTGGCTGGCCCGCGAGGGAGCGGCCGGCATCATCACCGATTTTCCGGCTCGGGCCAAGGCCGTGCTGGGCGCATGCAACAAGGAGGAAAAATGAAGTTTGTGAAGCGGCCCAAGGCTGTTTTCTGGGATATCGACGGCACGCTCATCACCACCGAGGGCCTGCACTTTGAAGTCATCCGCGACTGGTGCGCGGGGCATGGTTACATCCTGACCGAAGAGGCCAACCTTGAGCTTCTGGGCAAGACCATGCCCGAGAAGTGGGCCATCCTGCAGCGGCGATTGCCCGCCGGATTGACCGAGGACGATTTTCGCGCCGATTGCGCCCGCGCCTACATGGCAGGCTTGCGCGCGGACATGATGCGTCCCGGCCCCGTGGACGCGGTCAAGCGCCTGCACGAGCTGGGCGTGCTTCAGGCCGCCGTGTCCAACGGCGAGGCCCCGGTCATCGAGGCCAACCTGCGCGTGCTTGGGCTGTGGGAGCTGATGGCCTTTACGGTCTGCGGCAACGACGTGGCGAGTGGCAAGCCCGCTCCCGACCCGTATCTGGAGGCCGCGCGGCGGGCCGGTTTCGCGCCGCAGGAGTGCATGGCCGTGGAAGATTCCATTGTCGGCGTGACCTCGGCGGCCAGGGGCGGGCTCATCACTTTGGCCTGGCCCGAAGCGGCTGCCGGAGCGCCGGTGGAACTGCCCGGCGCTACACTTACGCTTCTGGACGACAGCGACTTCCCCTGGGCCGTGTTCGAGGCATAGCAGGCCGCCCCAAAACGGCGACCTGCTGCGTCAGCGAAAAAATCCAGACCGCTTATCGGTGTGGATACACCGCGCGCCCTGGATTTTTTCGCTTCCTTGCATCTCACCATTTTGGAACAGGCTGTGAATTTTGAATTTTTTGGGCAGCCAGCTGACGCCTTACTCCTGTTTTCAAGGATGGCGGGCTCTGCCCGCCGCGCCGTTTTCAGCCCGCCAGATAGCTGCGTGCCAGTTCGCGAAAAGCCCCCACCTGCTCCTCGATCCAGTCCTTGTCCATGTCCAGTTCGCGGGCCATGATTTCGGCCACGTCGCGGGCGATGATCATGCTGACGCCCGCGTCCAGGATCAGGGCGCGGGTGCGGTGCCTGAGCACGTCGGACAGGGTCCGGGCCCATTCGCGGCGTACGGCCCAGACCACTTCGGCCCGCAGGTAGGGCAGCTTGTAGTGCAGGGGCTTGCCCAGCTCCGGGTCGCGTCGGATCATCTCGCGGATTTCCTCGATGTCGCTGCCATAGACCGAGAGGTGGTCGCGCGGGTCCACGCCGCTCAGCCAGCCGTGCAGGGGCAGGTTCTCGGTCTTGCAGGAATGGGGCGGCAGGCCCGCGAAACGCGCGGCCTGGGTCACGGCGTCCTCGCCCATCTTGCGGTAGGTGGTCCATTTGCCGCCCGCGATGGTCACCAGGCCGCTCTGGGAGATGGTCAGATGATGGTCGCGGGACAAAGACGAGGTCTTGTCCTCGCCCTCGGCCCGGATGAGCGGCCTGATGCCGGCAAAGACGCTCAGGATGTCACTGCGCTTCGGGTCGCGGGTCAGGTAGCGTCCGGCGTGTTCGAGCAGGAAGGTGATCTCCTCTTCCATGGGCCGGGGCTCCGGACTTGACGCTTCCAGGGCCACGTCTGTGGTTCCGACCAGTACGCGCCCGTGCCAGGGCACCAGAAAGATGACCCGGCCATCGTCGGTGTGCGGCACCATGATGGCCGTGTCGCCAGGAGAGAAGGACTTGTCCAGAACCAGATGGATGCCCTGGGACGGGGCGATGAGTTTTGCCGCGTCATTGTCGTCCATGCGCCGGATGTCGTCGACAAACACGCCCGTGGCGTTGATGACGATCTTGGCTTTGAGTTCGCGGCTTTCTCCCGTCAGGGAGTCCCGCGCCTGCACGCCGCAAACCAATCCGTCCTCATCTTTTAAAAGTCCGCTGACGCCCATGTGGTTGACCGGCAGCCCGCCAAGGTCCGTCATGGTGCGGGCCAGGGTGATGGCCAGGCGCGAGTCGTCGAACTGGCCATCAAAGTAGATGACCCCGCCGCGCAAATCCGTGGGTTCGAGGTTGGGGATCATGTTCAGGGTTTTGGCCCGTGACAGGACTCGCGAGCGGCCGAACCCGAGCTTTCCGGCCAGCATGTCGTAGAGCTTGAGGCCCACGCCGTAGAAGGGGCGCTCCCACCATTTGTAGTCCGGCACGACAAAGGCCTGGTTGTAGACCAGGTGCGGGGCGTTGCGGAGCAGCACGCCGCGCTCGTGCAGGGCGTCCATGACCAGGGCCAGGTTGCCCTGTTGCAGGTAGCGCACCCCGCCATGGACCAGTTTGGTGGAGCGGCTGGACGTGCCCTGGGAGAAGTCGCGCTCCTCCAGGAGCAGGGTCTTGTACCCCCGGCTGGCCGCGTCCACGCCGCAGCCAAGGCCCGTGGCCCCGCCGCCGATGATGATCATGTCCCAGGTTGCCGTGGAACTGAGCTGGTCTAAAATATCCGATCTGAGCATGCTTGCCTCCAGGGTGTTTTCGTTTGTGTCCTGGTTCGTATCACTGCCAGGCCGGGAGGGCCAGAGCCCAGGCGTTGACCTTGACCTTGAGGCCGGGGCTTCATAGACCGAAAAAGCGTCCACTTTATCATGGAGAATCCGATGACCCAGCCATCCGTCGGCCCTGTCCGCACCCAGTCCTTCACCTTCGCCCATCCGCCCAGCCCCATGGTTCTGGACAGCGGGGTGGAGCTGGGGCCCGTGTCCCTGGCCTACGAGACCTACGGCGAGTTGAACGCCGACAAGTCCAATGCCGTGCTCGTCTGCCACGCATTGACCGGCGACGCCCACGTGGCCGGATACCACGAAGGCGAGGACAAGCCCGGCTGGTGGGAGCATTACGTGGGGCCGGGCAAGCCCATCGACACGGACCGTTATTTTGTGATTTGCTCCAACGTCATGGGCAGCTGCATGGGCTCCTGCGGGCCATCCTCCATCAACCCCGCCACGGGCCGCTACTGGGGCCTTGATTTTCCCCTGGTGACCATTCCGGACATGGTTCGCGCCCAGCGCGAGCTGGTCCGCTTTCTCGGCGTCGAGCACCTCCTGGCCGTGACCGGCGGCTCCCTTGGCGGCATGCAGACCCTGCAATGGGCCGTAGCCTATCCGGACATGATGGACGGCATTCTGGCCCTGGCCACGACCAGCCGCCACTCCCCCCAGGCCATCGCCTTCAATGAGGTCGCCCGGCAGTCCATCATGAGCGACCCGAACTGGAAGAACGGGGACTATTACGACGGCGTGCGCCCGGACCTGGGCCTGGCCGTAGCGCGCATGATCGGGCACATCACCTATCTTTCCGACGAGTCCATGCACGTGAAGTTCGGTCGCGAGCTGCGCGGGGGCTCTTTTGCCTTCAACTTCGAAGGGGATTTTCAGGTCGAGAGCTACCTGCACCATCAGGGCAAGAAATTCGTGGAACGCTTCGATGCCAACGCCTTTCTCTACGTGACCAAGGCCGCCGACTATTTCGACCTGGACCTGGCGAGTCAGGACAGCCCGGCGCGGCGCGCCCTGGCCGGGACAAGTGCTCGATTTCAGCTCGTGTCCTTCACCTCGGACTGGCTTTATCCGACCTATCAATCGCGCCAGGTCGTGGACGTGCTGAAAAGCCTTGGACGGGACGTGAGCTTTTGCGAAATCACCGCCCCTTGGGGGCACGACGCCTTTTTGCTCCCCGACGAGAGACTTGAAACCGTGATCCGGGGGTTTCTGGGAGGTTTGCATGGCTGCTGAACACTGCGCCGGGGACGGACACGAACTGCGTTTTGATCTGCGCGTCGTGGCTTCCTGGATCAAGCCGGGCAGCCGCGTGCTGGACCTTGGCTGCGCCGACGGCAAGCTCCTGCGTTTTCTGCGCGACACCAGGGAGGTGAGCGGCCTTGGCATCGAGCACGACGAGGATGAGGTCGTGTCCTGCATTGCCCAAGGCCTGTCGGTCATCCACGGCGACATCAACAAGGAATTGCCGGGCTTTCCCGACAAGGCCTTCGACTACGTGGTCGTTTCCCAGACCCTGCAACAGGCCTTTGAACCGACGGTCCTTTTGCAGCAGATGCTCAGGGTCGGCCGCCGGGGCATCGTCAGCTTTCCCAATTTCTGTTGTCTGCCGGTGCGCTTGCAGATGGCCTTTTCCGGGCATGTGCCGGTCACGCCGGAGTTGCCCTATCAGTGGTACAACACCCCCAACATCAGGGTGCTGAGCCTGGAGGATTTTCGGGCCTATTCCCGGGCCGTGCCCTTTTCCATCATCCGCTCCCTGGCCGTGAACCCGTCCGGAGACGGGAGCATGCGCGAGGTCCGGTTTTGGCCCAACCTTCTTGCATCATACGGAATCTTCATGATCCGAGACCGATCATAAGCCGTTCTGGACTGCGTTGCGACCTGATTTTGGCGGGCTTATGTAGGCGGCTACACCGCGCCCGCCAAAATCGGCTCGCGCCTTGCCAGAACGGTTTTTGAACGGTCTCGGGGAAATATTGTAATAACCGTTCTGGACTGCGTTTTTCACCGGTTTTGAAGGAATTATGTAGACGGCTACACCGTGCCGGCCAGACACTTCTGGAAAAGTCGCGCGAGAATCATCGGTGTCATTCCCGCGAAGGCGGGAATCCATTCTTTCCAGATCAAACCGCCTCAAGATCGACGCGCAGTCTGGCAGAGTCCAGACAGGAGGAACCATGCAACGATTTGAAACCAAGGCCCTGCACGGCGGCTATGCCCCCGACGCCACGGGCTCCCGCGCCGTTCCGGTGCATCGCACCTCGGCCTACCTGTTCAAGGATGCGGATCACGCCGCCGACCTTTTTGCCCTGCGCCAGATGGGCAACATCTACACCCGCCTGGGCGGGCCGACCCAGGAGGTGCTGGAGACGCGTCTGGCCCAGCTTGAAGGCGGCAAGGCCGCCCTGGCCCTGGCTTCGGGCACGGCGGCCATCCACTACACAAT
>Ga0265295_1001692_pt1 | contig 37705 bp, 31 predicted proteins | sample Munlansysbiofilm_FD_192503 | JGI IMG/M metagenome (GOLD analysis project Ga0265295, IMG submission 192503) | Leachate microbial communities from a municipal landfill in Southern Ontario, Canada - Methane capture system biofilm | ecosystem: Engineered > Solid waste > Landfill > Unclassified ... | reverse complement strand
TGCAAGCACAGGTGCTTAAACTTTTTCAAATGAAAAAACAGGATATGGAAGTAGGAATGTAGCAATTAATCAGGTAAAATAATAGACCATGTTACTGATATTGTGCATGTTAGTTAAGTAAAACCCGTTATAAATGAACTTTTGTTTGGATTACTCTAAATACAAGTTGCCAAACCGAAACACTTATACGAAACTTGTCTTTATGTGTAGCAAATCCCCGGTTTGAGTAAAGCGTTACATTACATATATGATTACCCGGAATAATGTGTTATGAGACTAATGTATTGGTAAACACGTGTGTATCCTTTTTAACCCGGCAAATTATATAAAGTTCGTATTATCCGTGCGCACTTTTCGAAAGCTTTAAAGTACGGAATTGTGATGGTATAGATTTTGAACAAGGGATCCGTACACTAAAATCGTTCAAAATATGCATTCACATAAAAAGTTTTATAAACGAAAGGGTTTTATTATCCTATTGGCATTGGTGGTGGTACTTATTGCTTTCAGATTGTATTTGCCTACTCTGGTAAAAAATTACGTGAACAAAGTCCTGTCGGATATTCCGGGATATTATGGTCATGTAGATGATATTGATCTGGCCATTTACCGTGGAGCTTATGTTATCAATGGGCTTTACCTGAATAAAGTTAAAGCAGAGACACAGATTCCCTTCCTGAATTTTCCCAAAACAGATATTTCAGTGCAATGGAATGCGCTGTTTAAAGGTAAGATTGTGAGTGAGATATATATGCATGGTCCTGAAATTAACTATGTTATGGAAGATCAGCAGGGCATCGGAGATACTACCAACCCTGATGCCGGTGACTGGACGGAAGCGCTTGATGATCTGGTTCCCATTAATATAAACCATTTGGAAATAACCAATGGTACGCTGGCTTTTAAAGAAGTTACTGTTCAGCCGCCCATCGATTTGAGCATAAGTAATTTTAATTTAATCGCTGAAAATTTGCGTATGGTTAAAGGGAAGGAACGTACTTTACCTTCGTCCATTACTGCCAATGGAACTTCTATCGGGGGTGGTCAACTTTCCATCAAAGGCAGGGTAAATCTGATTAAAGAAATTCCTGACGTGGATTTATCGCTCGCGCTGGAAACGGTTGATGTCACTTCACTAAATGCATTTACGCAGGAATATGCCAAAATTGACTTCAAAAAGGGCGAATTCAACTTCTTTAGCGAAGTAGCCATTGCAGACGGATACCTCAAAGGTTACCTTAAACCGCTTATTAGCGATGCTGAACTTATTGAACCCGAAGAACCTTTCCTCTCCAGGGTTTGGGAAGGATTTGTTGGATTTTTTGGATTTGTACTTAAAAACCAGCGTACCGATACTCTGGCTTCCAAGGTCCCATTGGAAGGAGATTTAAACGACCCTAATACAGAAATATGGCCGGCAATAAAAGCAATCTTCCGCAATGCCTGGATAGAAGCATTCAATCGCACCGTTGATAATGAAATAGATTATAAAGATGCGTTTGTGAAAAGGAAAAAGAAGAAGGAGTAGCAGATTCAGATCTCGCTCGATTGAGTTAAAAAAAAACAACCATCTCCCCCCGGGATGATGGTTGTTTTTACAGGAAACAGGTAATGTTAAGTTAGTAACAGGCAAAGACTGCATTATTTTTTCAGTCATAACTTTTGCCATTTAACAAATCAGAGATATGCGTAGTAAGGTTTAGATCATGTTTCCCATTCTCGTTTTAATTCATAGTTGCCAGTACACTGTGACTGGATTATTGCCATTTTCTTCACTGAATGAAAGTTGCTACAAAGTTAAAGAGTTTTAAAGGGAAAGTCAAGTTTTTTTAATTAATTATTTTAGCAGTAAATAAAGTTTACAAATCTAAAAATATAAATAATGTAAGGTAAAGTAAGTCAGTAGTATAGCAAATTGTATCAGGTAGCTGAAAATTACAAAAATTTACTATGTGTAATTTTAAAGTTTAATATTCTATTGTGCTAAAGTATAATGAGCAAAAAAAAGAGAGAAATTAACTTATAATCCATAAAATAAGACTCCCGATAAACAATTAAATTTGATATCGGGAGTCCGCTAGATCAAGATTGATTCTTCCGCAGACCGTATTTATCAATTTTTGCATTCAGCGTGGGACGGGTAATTTCAAGTATGCGCGAGGCTTCAAGTTTGTTCCATTTTAATCTGTCGAGCACCTTTTTAATGTGTACCTTTTCCACATCGGCAATAGAGCAGAGTTCATGATCTTCGGCAGGCGTATGGCGGGTGGCCAGAACAATGTTATCTCTTTCAAGCACATCGCCACGGGTCATTATCATAGCTTGCATCAGTGTGTTTTCCAGTTCACGTACATTTCCGGGCCACTCATGTCCAGCCAGTAATTCAGAGACTCCTTCGCCAATTTTATGTACTTTTTTATTCAGTTTTTTATTGAGCTTCTGCATCAGATGTGCTATGAGCAGAGGGAAGTCATCTTTGCGGCTTCTCAATGCTGGAAGGGCAATCGTAAAAACCTTTAAACGATAATACAATTCTTCCCTGAATTTTCCGGCTTTTACCATCTCTTCTAAATCTTTGTTGGTAGCAGCAACAACCCGGGCATTTAAAGGAACAGGACGATCGCATCCGGGTTTTTCAAATTCCATTTCCTGCAGCACCCTTAGCAACCGTGTTTGCATACCATCGCTGAGTTCTGAAATGTCATCCAGGAAAATGGTTCCCTGACTGGCCTGTTCCAGCTTGCCTACCTTATCGGTAGTAGCTCCCTGAAAAGCTCCCTTGCAATATCCAAACATCTCCTGCTCAAAGAACGCTTCATTCAATGAAGAGCAATTCACTATCACCATAGGGAAATCCCTGGTGATGCCACTATAATGAATGAGTCTGGCTATCAATTCCTTACCAGTTCCGGTTTCTCCGGTTATCAGTATGTTTACTTTATTTAATGAAATGCGCCCAATATTTTTGAATATCTCCCGCATAGCAGGTGTTCTGCCAACCAACAAATTGTCTTCAATGCTTTTCCGGATGTCTGGTGAGATTTCCTGAGCCAGGCTGCGACTTTGATGAGATACTTCCAGACCATTGCGTATGATGGATAAAAGCTCGTGCATCTGAATGGGTTTTTCAATAAAATCATAGGCTCCTACCTGTATGGATTTTATTGTCAGCGCCACATCACCATGGGCAGTAAGTAAAATAACGGGTAAACCCGGATGGGATTGTTGAAGTTCAGTAACCACATCCAGTCCCGAAATACCTGGCATCTGAAAATCGGTGATGACCAGATCAGGCTCCTCTTTATTTACCATTTCAAGGCCGGTTTCACCATCCGCAGCAAGCAAAACCTCATAACCTGCTTTGGATAAACTGTTGGAAAGGAGAGTGCGAATGATAGAGTCATCATCAATGGCTAAAATCTTATTCATGGCATAATGGTTTAAAAGGTTGGTGTATATATTCTTTTTTCCCGGGAGAGGTGGCCAAAGTTAAGTAAATTATTTTAACAGGTAAATTTACAATAAATTAATATAAATATACAAATATACGTGCATTTTTTTAAAAAAAAAGTGCAAGTTGGCCGATAATTATTTAAAAAGTACCCATTTGGATATATTGACAGTTGTTTCAATCAGTTTATAGGAATTTGTCAGGGTGGGTGGAAACTATCTTTATATAGACACCTAAATCTGAAAATTAAATAAACAAAGGCCTGTCAGTTTTACAACCTTCAAATTAACCATGCCCAAAAAGGGAAAATCAGCCCACATTTTGTAGAATGTTATTTCATATGAAGCTGGCTTTCGTATGATTTATATTGTTACTTTTGCCCGAAATTTGCTAATCTTAGAACTTTAGGGGTGCGGATATATTTAAACGGGCGCAAAATCAGCAATAAAAAAGATATTCAGAACAAAACTGACATAAAAGTTGTCTGATTTTGTCCTGTTGGATCAATGAAGATTTTTTGGAACGCTTTTTGATTATTCTTAATCCGTCTTTAATATAATTGAAGATAAACAACGCAAGAAACTTAACCACTCAATAATCATTTTTTAAAAAGAAAACCTATGAAAAAGTTGAATTTCCTATTGATGGCATTGCTTATGTCAACTGCCACATTATTTGTGACCTCTTGTTCTGATGACGATGATCCGATTGACCCGGGGCCATCATTGACACTTAAAGGCGGCGCAGATTATACCTCTGATACTAAAATTATCAATGTGGACGAAACCATTAAAATTGGGGTTATTGGTAATAAAAGTAGTGTTTCCGGAAATAAACTCACCCGGTTTAAAGTTGAATTTATCACCAACAACCTTCCACAAACTATTTTTGATACTACTCTAAATTCAGATTCTTTCAATTGGGATCGCACCTTATCCTTTGATGGTGTTGGGGAAGGTAATCTTTCTTTTCAATTAACGGATAAAGGGGCAATGACCACAACCAAGGCTTTTACTATCACCATTGAAGATCCGGGATCACAAATCAACAAGTTTATGGATGTTGAATTCGGTTCATGGAATGATGCTGCAGGCTCTTTCTTCTCCTCTTCAGAAGGATTACTTTACACTGTAGGTCAAACTAAGGGTACTCCTGCCAATCAGGTAAAGATTGATTTCGTATTTTTTAAAGGAGTGCAGAATGGTAACGCCATTGCTTCTCCTGATAATGCTGATCTGCAGACTATAACCACGCTTCAGGTAGCAGGCTGGACAACCCAAAACCAAACCCGCTTTAACACTACCAATATTTCAGTTTCACAATTTGATGCTATCGGTGATTCATATAACTTTCCTAACTTTAATTTGTCCGGCACCAAGGATATCATCAACCAACTGATTGACACCGGTGAAAACGGCCGGGTATTCCTTTTTAAAACCAAGGACAATAAGCTTGGACTGATAAAGATAGATGACCTTTATAGCCGTGGTGATCACGCCAAGGTGGACATCATTGTTCAGAAGTAATCACTGATTAATCAAACTTTTCAAAGAGGCCATTCATTCGAATGGCCTCTTTGCTTTTTCTTATCCGGATGAAATGTTTAAATTTGCGGGAAATTCATCAATATTAATACGCTTAAGTATGGTTTTGCCGGCTTCCCGTTTACGGATACTTTTTCTTGTTAACCCCATTTCCGGGGTAAATCAGGAACGTAAATCGGTACTGATTGACCGTATTCCTCAGGTAATCAACCGGGATCGCTTTGAATGGGAAATCCATGAAAGTATTTCGGCTGAAGATTTGTATGAAACCAGCAAAAAAGCGGTATCCGACGGGGTGAATATAGTAGTTGCTGTTGGAGGCGATGGTACCGTAAACCGGGTAGCCAAAGCGGTTACCGGGAGTGAGACCATACTGGGTCTCATTCCGGCCGGTTCGGGCAACGGACTGGCTCACCATCTTAATATTTCTCTGGATCTTAACCGTAGTCTGGAACTTATCAATCATATAAAAGTAAAGAAGATTGATACCGTTAATATCAACGATGAATTCTTTGTTTCCATTGCAGGTATCGGCTTTGATGCCCTGGTGGCCCGTAAATTTGCCAATGCCGGTCAACGTGGTTTTTTATCCTATTTTCGCATCATCACTGCGGAATACCCTGATTATCGTCCCCGACATTATAGTTTGGAGATTGATGGAAAAATGGTGGAACGGGAAGCTTTGTTTGTGAGCTTTGCCAATACCGACCAATTTGGCTACAATACGGTTATTGCACCACAGGCCAGTATAGATGACGGATTAATTGATGTGTGTATTGTTAAAAAAGTGCCCTACTATTATGCCCCACAGGTATTTGGTTTGTTACTGAGAAAGAAAATTGATCATTCAGAGTATGTGGAAATTATAAAAGCACGTGAAATCAGGCTTACCCGTAACAATAACCGAATCGTTAATGTGGATGGTGAACCTATGGAATTGGAAAAGGAGTTGTTTATCAGGGTAAATCCCCGTTCATTGAACATTATTGCACCGTGAGAAAAAAAGTGAATCATGCTAAAGCACACTGATAAAAGCAACAAGCACGAAAGTGTTGTTTATTCGACCAACCCCGATTTTAAATATGCCCAAAATGAGGAGGTAGAGCCGAAAACACTTCCGCCACAGCAGCAAGACCTTAGGATTATGCTTGACCGCAAAATGAAAGGTGGGAAGAAAGCTACCCTTATTACCGGTTTCGTTGGCTCCTCTGCCGATTTGTCAGCGATGGCCAAACAGTTGAAAAATCTATGTGCTGCCGGGGGTTCTTCAAGTGAAGGAGAAATTCTGGTACAGGGCGATTTCAGGCAGAAAATTATGGAATTTCTGCAAAACAAAGGGTATAAAGTGAAACTTTCGGGTGGGTGATTTCCCTGGTTAATTAAACCAAAAGCCACGCAAGGGCGCAAAGACGCAGAGTTATTTGTATCCCTTTATAAGATTAAGATACTTCTACTTGCATACTCCAATGGTTGAAAAAATACTTCAGTACTTTCGTCAGAACCCCTGGTTTTTTTATGCCTTTAGTATTGCCATGCTTTTTCCGGCTCTGTTATGGCACCTGGGTTTTCTGGCCATCAACTTTCCCACCGATGAGCCAACACGCGCCATCGTTGCCCTGGAGATGATTATCAGCAACAATTACATCACCCCGACCATCAACGGGGAGTTTTATTACAACAAGCCGCCACTCTACAACTGGATTATTGCCGCTTTTTATAAAGTAACGGGCAATTACTCTGAATTCACCCTCCGTCTGCCCATGGTGATTTCGCTTTTGCTTTTCGGACTGACCATTTTTCAGTTTGTGCGCCGGGAGTTGGGCAATAAGCAGGGATTTATTGTGGCCATGCTTTTTATTACCTCCGGTCGCATTTTATTCTGGGATTCTTTCCTGGGATTGATTGACATTACTTTTTCGTGGCTGGTTTACAGCTCATTTATGCTAATTTATCTTTTCCATAAGCGAAAGCAGTATCTGGCTTTGTTTCTTGTATCCTATTTGCTTACCGCCATCACTTTCATGATGAAGGGATTGCCGTCACTGGTTTTTCAGGGCATTACCCTGTTGGCCTTTTTTAGTTATAACGGGGAGTTCAAAAAGCTTTTTAACTGGAGGCATTTTGCCGGAATTGGTCTTTTTTTGTTGATTGTGGGAAGCTATTACCTGGTGTATATTCGTTACAATTCGCTTGAAAGTGTGTTTTCCACCTTGTTCAGTGAGTCGGAAAAGCGCACCATCATTAACTATGGCTGGCAAAGGTTCGTCACCCACCTGTTTACCTTCCCCATAGAAATGTTTTACCATTTCTTTCCCTGGTCGGTATTGTGGATTTTCTTTTTCCGCCGTGATTTCAGAAAAACCCTACGTGATCATCCTTTTTTGCGATTTAACTTTATCGTATTCATTTTCAACATTATCATTTATTGGACTTCGCCTGAATCTTATCCGCGCTATATTTTCATGCTCTTCCCGCCCCTCTTTACCATTTTGGTTTATATGTTTTACATTGACAAGGAAAAGAGCGGCCGATACAGCCGAATTGTAGAAAGTTTTCTGCTTGGTTTCATTATTTTGGGTGCAGTAGCGGCTATACCGATGCCTATCCTCAAACAGACCGGATTTGTGGATTACGCCTGGATAAAGGCTTTCGTTATGCTGGTTGTTATGGCCTTACTTGGATGGTTTTATTTTCATTTGAGGGAACAACGGCTGATTATTTTTGCGGCAGCCATGCTGATGGTACGTGTTGGTTTCGATTGGTTTATTATACCTCCGCGTTATGATGATTTTCAGGTACATAAGGTGGGCGCTCTTAAGGCTGCAGAAGTTACCGGCGATAAACCATTGCATATTTTTAAGGATTCCGAAACCGAGCATGCCACTTCTTTTTACGTTACGCTCGGTAAGATGGAATTACTAAAACATCAGTATGAAGGGTTCAATTCCTCAGATTTTTATTATCTTGACCCGCGGCTGTTGCCGGATACTGCATATATTTCGGTACACGATTTTAATCTTTACCGGCATGATCAACCATTGAAGATTGTCAAACTAAAAGAGTCCGCCGTGCGCGATCTCAACAAACATTAAAGCTTATGATTTTAATTCAAGTTGGAACATTTTTAAAAAACTGGATGACCCGCAACGGCTTTTCCCTTCATCAGGCCGGCATTGTGCGGGATATTACTGACTTTATCATAGCTGTATTGATAATAGTTGTGGTATATTATGTGCTGAAGTACCTCATATTGGGCATTATCCGTAAAATTGTCAGGCGTTCCAACACCACCTGGGACGATGCCTTATACAACAACAAGGTTTTTAATAAGGCCCTGCTGCTTGTTCCCGGTCTTATGCTGGCAGTCACTATACCCCTCACCCTCAGTGAATTTCCAGTTTGGATGGATCGCTTGCTGCTATTCACTCAGATATATATTGTGGCAGTCATCATTTCGCTTTTAAATGCCTTCCTTAACTCCATTTATGATATTTACCAGGGATTTGAGGTGTCTAAATCAAAACCCATCAAGGGCTATCTTCAGGTTTTTAAAATTGTATTGTTCATTATTGGGGGCATTTTCGTTGTCTCGATGCTCATTGGCCGTTCACCGGTATATCTACTCGGTGGTTTGGGTGCATTTTCGGCCGTTCTCCTGTTGATTTTCAGAGACCCAATTTTGGGGCTGGTTGGTGGAATACAAATGTCGGTCAATGACATGGTGCGGCCCGGCGACTGGATTGTAATGGAGAAATCGGGTGCCGATGGAATGGTAACTGATATTTCGCTTACCACCGTAAAAGTACAAAACTGGGACAAAACCATCACCACCATTCCGACTTATTCACTGGTATCTGAAAGCTTTGTCAACTGGCGGGGCATGGAAGAATCAGGGGGCCGACGCATCAAGCGTTCCATAAATATTGACATGAATAGCGTGAAATTTGCTTCGCCCGAACAGTTGGAGAAACTAAAGAAAATTCATCTGGTTACTCAGTATCTGAATGATAAAGAGAAAGAATTGGCCTTATACAACGAAACCAACAAAATTGATGATGAAGTGCTGGTGAATGGCCGCCGGCAAACCAATCTGGGTGTTTTTCGCGCCTATATATCTGCCTATCTAAAAAGCAATCCCAATATAAGTCAGGAGATGACCTTCCTTGTGCGTCAGTTACAGCCTGGCGCAAGTGGTATCCCCATTGAGATTTACGTTTTCAGTAAGGTGCAGGCCTGGGCCCTGTATGAGGGTATTCAGTCTGATATTTTCGATCATTTGCTGGCTACCGTTCCTGAGTTCGGACTTCAGGTGTTCCAGAATCCTTCGGGTGCAGACTTTAGGAAACTGGGCGAACGATTGTCTGAGCAGGAACAATAAGTTTCGACTTTTTTGATCGCAACCACTCATAAATGGTGGTATTCAGCAACAGCATGAACAGTCCGTAAACGGCATCCTCTATTGGGATGGTGCCCAACCTTATGGCCAGGTTTTTCGAGTCGTCATACCAAACCACCGGATCAGCCGTAAACATACCGGTGAGTGCGCCATTTACCAGAAAAAACGGTATCAGCGTAGCAAAGTACATCATGTAAAATCTTCCCAGGTATCTTGATTTGAAAACAAACAGATGCAGGGTGAGAAAAATGGCGGTGGATACAAAGGTAATAAAGGTGTACCAGCGTTCGGGATTAAAGGCTGCCACGATTAGCAGCAATACAATGAGCAGGATCGTAAAAGGCCTGGCATAAGGCGCAAGATAATCTTTACGGATGAGGTATTCGAATGAATGGTAGGTAAACATACAGGCATAGGGGATGGCTATGAAAAAAAGCCATTCCTCAATCGGTAAATTAAACAGATAAATCCCCTGTAAATGATCGGGATTGAATCCCCAAACACCCATAGATGTTTTTGCTGCATCCCAGGGGATGAAAATCAGCATGGTGCCCAAAATGGCCGGGAAAAGATACTTCCAGTTTTGGTAAAATTTCAGGCGCTTATCAAAGGTAACTATAAGAGGCACTGAAATGGCCAGGATATTTATCCATAAATAGTACGACATATATCAGCCTTTTTGCGCATTTTTTGCACGTTTTTTAGAAAATTCTTCTACATAATATTTAAAAGGTGCCACCAAAAAGCCATAATTATAGTGGGCATGAGGGTTGTGATGCTCCAGATGGGCTTTTACCGTAGCTCTGAGGTAGCGGTTCGAGAAATTTTTCAGTATTGGAACACGTTGGTGCACATACACATCATGAAACATAAAATAAGCGAATCCGTAAAGGAAAATCCCGATCCCGATACTCAGTAAATAACTGTTTGGGTTCATCACACCAAAATAGATAAGCAGTATGCTCGGCACGGCAAAAATCACCGCAAATACATCATTCCACTCTAATTTACGTCCATCGCGGATGTGGTGGTCTTTGTGCAGTATCCACAGAAACCCATGCATTACATATTTGTGGGTAAACCATGCCATAAACTCCATAAAAAGGAATGCGGCCAATACCAATAAAATATCAATAATTACTTGCATCGTTTATTGTGTTAAAGTTTAACGGTTTTTCAATTTTTGGTTGGTTTTAATGGGTGCTTTTCAAAATATTCTCTCACCCGGTCGAAGGCTATCCTGAACCAGATGGTGAAATTATCTGGTTTGTCTTTAATCTCTTTGGCCAGTATTTTCATGTCGGCATAGTGGTAATCCTCCACCTCTTCGCGGTTGATTACCGGCAGGGTGTCAGAAAATCCGATAAACACATGGTCTATTTCGTGCTCAGTCAGTTCATTGGTAAATTTGGCTTTATAAAGAAAGTTGAACACCTCTTCGAAGTCGCAATCAAAGCCCATTTCCTCTACCATGCGACGATGGGCTGCATCGGAGGTGGTTTCGCCGGGGCGCGGATGACTACAGCAGGTGTTGGTCCATAAGCCGGGCGTGTGATATTTGCTAAATGCTCGTTGCTGTATGAGCAATTCTCCCTTAGTGTTAAAAATAAACACCGAAAAGGCCCGGTGAAGCTTCGCCTCAACGTGAGCCTGCATCTTTTCCATTTTTCCAACTTCCTGATCATTCTCATCCACTAGTATTACAAAATCTTCCATTTAGATGTTGTTATTATTTACTTAAAATTTGTTTTAAAATTGTTTTTTCAGCCGGGGATAAGTTTCCTGAGTCCATCATGAAACTTGCTATATATCCGGACATCTCTTTATTTGATGGTGTACTTGCAAAGAGGGCAATGTTTTTCAAAATGAGGTTTTTGTCTTCCTGAAGATTATTGTCATAGCCTAAAAATGAAGGCGCTTTGGTTTGTGTTGCAAAACGCAGAAACCTAATCTCTATGTGATTTGGCGATTGCTTTACCGATTCATCAAGCAGGTTTTTCCCTTTGCGAAAATACTTTATTTTTTCTAACGGATTACTTAAGCACTCCGGAGCAGCCGCAAGTGAGGCACCCCAATAGGCTCTGAGCAATGCGTCAGAAGGTTGCGAATTGTCGAACTGCCTGCTCAGCTTCAAGGCGTTACATTTATCAACTTTCATTCCCAGGTAACTACTGCGTGCCTGTGAAAGATTAACTTGTGCTGTGGCCATTGGTAAAGAGGCAATGAACATCATTAAAAAAAATACGAACCTTCTCATTGTTACAGCAGGTTAAACTGATGCCTCAGAAAAGAGGTAAACAGCAATTTGTATTTGGTTCGGTTGGGAATTCTGATGCGTTCCATCATAATTTGTGCAGAATTGGCTCTTTTGATTTTTAGGAAGAGTTTGTAAAAATAAACATAAGCCATATACACTCCGAAGCGTGCTCCTTTGGGTAGTTTTCTTATACCCTCGAGACCATCGGCAAAGTCCAGCGCAATGTCAGCTTCAATTTTTTTCTTGGTGTCTTCGGTAAAATAAGTTAGGTCAACTCCGGGAAAATACGACCGCCCTAAATCTTTAAAATCAGCTTTTAAATCACGCAGGAAGTTAATTTTTTGGAATGCCGAGCCCAGCCGCATAGCCGATGATCTCAATTGCCGGTATTTTTCTTCATCACCTTCGCAAAAGACGCGCAGACACATTAATCCTACCACTTCAGCAGAACCCAGGATGTATTCTTCAAAAGCAGGCTGATCATAATCAATCTCCTTTAGATCCATCTCCATGCTATGGAGAAACCGATCGATGAGTTCATGTTCAATTTTATTGGTATTTACTGCCCATTGGAAATTGTTGAGAATGGGGTTCAGGCTTATGCCTTCCTCTATGGCCAGATAAGTGTCATTTTTGAATCGTTCAAGCAGCTTTGCTTTGTCGAAGCCATGAAATGAATCTACTATTTCATCGGCAAAACGAACAAAACCATAAATGGCATAGATTGGGTCATGGAATTTTTTGCTGAAAAAACGAATGCCCAATGAAAAGGAAGTAGAGTAAGTAATGGTGGCTATCTTACTCGACTTGCGGGAGATCATATCGAACAGTTCTTTCATATTTTAGTTCTTACGAGTTAAATTAATGATTTCATTTGCAGCAATTTGTCCCGAAATAATGGCTGGTGGCATGCCTGGCCCCGGAACGGTCAACTGACCGGCGTAAAACAGGTTTTTTAATTTCGGGTTTCTAACTTTTGGTTTTAAAAAAGCCGTTTGCATTAAGGTGTTGGCCAGACCATAAGCATTCCCTTTGTAGGCATGGTAATCCTGCTCAAAGTCACGGTGGGCATAACTGCGTTCAAATACCAGATGTTGGCGCAGCGATTGTCCAGTATATCTTTCCATGCGCATGAGTACCATGTCGAGATATTTTTCGCGTATTTCTTCGGTATCTTCCAATCCCGGAGCAACCGGAATGAGCGCCATTACATTTTCATAACCTTCCGGGGCCACGGTTTTGTCAGTTCGTGAAGTACAACTCAGATAAACCGATGGTTTTTCAGGCCAGCGCGGATTTTTATAGATGGCGTCTGCATGTCCCTCAAAATCCTCGTCAAACAGTAAAGTGTGGTGATCGAGTTTTGGAATTTGTGTATCGAAACCCAGGAAGAAGATCATGGATGAGGGCGATAATACCCTTGATTCCCAGTATTTCTCGTCGTATTTGCGGTTTTGCTTATCCAGCAATTGTTGTTCCACATGGTGATAATCGGCGGAAGCCACTACAAAATCTGCTTCCCAACGTTTATCTCCGGATAAAACTGCATTTACCCGTCCCTCCGTTGTTTCAAAACCACTGACTTCTGTATTAAAAACAAATGCTGCGCCCTGTTCACGCGCCAGTTTTTCCATGGCAGCAACAATTTCATACATGCCACCTTCAGGATACCAGGTACCTTGTACCATGTCGCTGTAATTCATCAGGCTGTAAAGGGCAGGGGTGGTTTTGGCAGTCCCTCCCAGGAATAATACTGGGAATTCAAGCATACGGTTTATTTTTTCGCTCTTGAAAAATTTGCGCGTGTATGCACCAAATGAGTTGAGCATATCGAGCTTAATACCTGCTGCTGCAATTTTCCAATGAAAGTATTCAGTAATGGAGTGACTGGGTTTGCGCACAAATTCACCTATACCTACGCGGTATTTATATTCAGATTCGGCCAGGAATTTTTTAAGTCCGGATGAACTCCCCGGTTCAATGGATTCATAAAGGGCATAGATTTCGTCGAGCTTCGTAGGCAATGTCACCTCATCTCCCGGTCCAAAATAAATTTTGTAGGAAGGACTGATGCGGTTTAATTTGTAATAATCGGAGACTTTTTTACCAAAATAAGCAAAATATTCTTCAAAAATATCGGGCATCCAATACCAGCTTGGGCCCATATCGAAGGTAAATCCATCGGATTCAAACTTCCGTGCCCGACCACCGGACATGCTGTTTTTTTCAAGTACAGTAACGTTAAACCCCTTGTTGGCAAGGGTGGCTGCTGCGGCCAGGCCCGAAAATCCTGCGCCGATTACAATTGCTTTTTTAGTTGTCATTCAGATCGAATTTTTACCGGGTTGTTTGGTGAAAATTTGTTAACACTATATAAACCGAAATAAATGCAAAATGTTTAATGAAATTGAAAAAAAGTTAAACAAAAGTGTGCAATTCCTAACAGGGTTGGGATAGCCTGCGACCTTGTCAAGGTTAATGACCATTTTTATTTTTCGATTGTTAATACTTTTAATTTTTAGCCCTTTGGTTAAATCATCCTTTAACACATTAAATTATGGCAAAACCCTTTAAGTACGCGGCCAAAAACGAGGCTCCGGTTTACGAAAGTATTTCAAACAACAAAGGTGTAAAAATTATCAATCGGCTGTTGATGGGAACTTACGTTGGAATTTCAGAAGAAGCCGGTGATTTATTCAAAGTAGTGACTGCCGGGCCGGACGGCTGGATGAAAAAATCAGATCTTACAGATAATATGGGTTTGAAGGTTTTTTATCTGGATGTTGGGCAGGGCGACGGTGTGTTGCTGGAAATTGGCAATCTCCGGATATTGATTGATGGCGGTCCGGGCAACCACATGCACGGATACCTCACCAAGTGGCAATATACCTACCTGTTGCGATACAAGAAGCCGGTGCATATTGATTATGTATTTATTAGTCATTTTGATGCTGATCACTATAAAGGATTGATTAAGGTACTGGAAAATCCGCTTTTCACTTTCGGGACCATCTACCATGCCGGTATTCTGAAGTTTGCTGCAAGAAACAACCCTTACAATACCGGTCTGGGCGATGTGGTGAAGGTGGATAAACAAAAATACCTCACTGGAATTTTCGACGATTTGCTTACCCTCGAAAGTGAGGCTGCCTATAACCGTGATGTAAACCTGTTTATGAAAGCCCTGTTGAAGGCGCGTGACGAAAACCGCGTAGGTCAGGTGAAACGCCTGAAATCGGGCGATGTTCCGGTTTCCCAAAACATTGAAGGTAATACTTTTAAGATTGAAGTGCTGGCGCCCTTTAATGAAAAGGTAAATAATAAGGATGCATTCCTATATTGGAACGATGATGGCAAGACCATCAACGGGCACAGTCTGGTGCTTAAGGCTACTTTTGGGCAGCGCACGATGATGTTCGGCGGTGATCTAAATACACAGTCCGAAGAGTATATTATGTCGAAATACCCCGATGCCCATCCTTTTGAAGTGGATGTTGCCAAAGCTTGTCATCATGGTTCTTCCGATTTTTCAGAGCAGTTTATGCAAAAGGTTAATCCTTATGCTACCGTAATTTCTTCAGGTGACAACGAAGGGTTTTCACACCCACGCGCCGATGCTATAGGTTGTGCCGGAAAGTATGCCCGGGGAGCAAGGCCATTGGTTTATTCCACCGAACTGGCCCGTTCAGTGAACAGCCGGAGTAAGAAAGTGCTGTTTGGCATGATCAACCTGCGAAGTAACGGAAACGAAATCTACATTAGCCAGATGAAAGAGGTGAATAAGCCGAGTGATATATGGGATTCCTATAAGCTATAAAGCAATGGCCACTTTTTTTGAATAAACCATGAGTTCTTAATCCGGTCATATTTCTTCAATTTTACCACATTATCATGATGGTTTCGTCTCCCGCATACACTCGGCGATGGTGAGCTACCTATCGGCGGCCAGTGGCATCCATTCCCTCAAGGATTTCTTTATTTTCACGCCAATCCTAAAAGCTGTCGGGATAAGCAACTGGCTGTCGAAGACCTGGGAAATTTTTGAATTTTACGGGTTAGAATGACATAAGCATTTTGTTAATCCTGCAATAAGTAGTGATTTAGTTTTATTCGTATATATGTTTTGTATTAAATTTGCACCCGCTCGTAGCAGCTATTCGCTCCAATAGTTCAGTTGGATCTTATCTGCTTAGCACATATTAAACCGGGATGTTCATCAACCATTTCACACAAGCATTGTTAACCCTGCCTAAAGGATTGCATTGCTGACGCATACATATTATTTTTATTCGAAAAGAAACTCATGAATAAACATTTGAAACGCACATTATCTATAACCATTACGGTGTTAATTATACTGTTTTTGGTTGGTTATAAGGCAGGCTGGTTTTCTGCCCAAAGCAAGGCTGAGAAAAATCCGGCAAGTGCGCAGAATGAAGCACTGCCTATTAATGTCATTATTGTTAACGGGCATGGCTTAACCGATCAGATAGTGGCTACCGGCACTGTATTGGCCGATGAACAGGTGGACATCAGTCCTGAAATTTCAGGAAGGCTCACCTCGGTGCTGTTTACCGAAGGAGCGGCTGTGAATAAGGGCGATTGTCTGGCCACCATCAACGATTCAGAATTGCTGGCTCAGATTGAGAGAAACCGTTACGTCCTAAAGCTTGCCGAAGAACGGGAAGCCAGGCAAAAAGCATTGCTTACGCGCGAAGCCGTTAGCCAGGAAGTTTACGATAAATCATTAACTGAGCTTAATACCGTTCAGGCTGAAGCCTCATTGCTCGAAGCCCAGTTGATGAAAACCCGCATAAAAGCGCCATTCAGTGGCACAGTAGGTTTGCGTCAGGTGAGCGAAGGAGCTTACGTAACTCCCGGACAGCGTATAGCTACCCTTACCCGTACCCAGCCGGTAAAGATCGAGTTCTCCATACCCGAGCGTTTCGCCCAGTCGGTAAGGAAGGGCAGTCGCATCCAGTTTACCATTGAAGGCAACAGTAAAACGCTGGAAGCATCGGTATATGCCGTTGAGCCGCGCATTGACCCACTCACCCGGGCGCTCACCGTAAGGGCATTGTATCCCAATAGAAATAATGAGATGAACCCCGGAAGTTTTGCCCGGGTAGAGTTCAGCCTCAACCATATGGATAATGCCCTCACCGTTCCGGCCCAGGCTATTGTGCCTGAACTTGGCGGAAATAAGGTGTTTCTTTACCGTTCAGGGTTAGTGAAATCTGTTCAGGTTTCGGTGGGTATTCGCACCTCGGATGCGGTTCAAATCATCGAGGGGATTTCTGAAGGTGATACCGTTATCACTACCGGCATACTTCAAATCCGGGAGGGTATGCCCGTAACCATTGACCAATTAACTACCACTAAACCATGAGTTTATCTTCACTCAGCATAAATCGACCGGTGCTGGCCACGGTTATGTCCATAGTTATAGTGCTATTTGGGGTAATCGGGCTGGTATCCATAGGCATTCGGGAGTACCCGAGTGTTGATCCGCCTATTGTGAGCATCAGCACCTCGTATGTAGGTGCCAGTGCCGATGTTATAGAATCGCAGATTACCGAACCTCTGGAAGAGTCGGTAAACGGCATTGCCGGCATACGTACCCTTACCTCTACCAGCCGTGACGGTCGCAGCTACATTCGGGTAGAATTTGATTTGGGCGTGGATTTGGAGACCGCGGCCAATGATGTGCGCGACAAGGTATCGGTGGCCATCCGGCAGTTGCCTCCCGACGTTGACCCTCCGGTGGTTACAAAGGCCGATGCCGATGCCAGTCCCATTCTCTTTGTAAATATCCGTAGCGAACAACGCTCCCTGCTTGAGCTCAACGAAATTGCAGAACGTACCTTTAAGGAGCGATTACAAACCATTCCGGGCGTGAGCCAGATACAAATCTGGGGCGCACGCCGCTATTCTATGCGTTTGTGGATGGACCCTGCTAAATTATCAGCTTTTGGCATTACTCCGGTGGATATCCGCACTGCCCTTCAGCGTGAAAATGTGGAATTACCTTCCGGACGCATTGAGGGCAGCACTGTGGAACTTACCGTTCGCACCATGGGCCGTTTGATTACGCCCGAAGATTTTAACAGCCTTATCCTCAGGCAGGAGGGTGATGAAATTGTGCGTTTCCGCGATGTGGGTTATGCCGAACTGGGTGCTGAAAACGACCGATCCATTCTTCGACGCGATGGTGTCCCCATGGTTGGAAACGTTATTATTCCGCAACCCGGGAGTAACCATATTGAAATTGCAGATGAATTTTACCGCAGGCTGGAACAGATTAAAAAAGACCTTCCAGCAGATGTTACCGTGGGCATAGGTTTCGATACCACTGAATTTATCCGTGACTCCATCAAGGAGGTAGAACAATCTATTTATCTGGCGTTTTTTCTGGTGGTGCTCATCATATTTATGTTTTTACGCGATTGGCGTACCACCATTATTCCCGTAATTGTAATTCCAATTTCATTGATTGGCGCGTTCTTCATCATGTATATTTCAGGATTTACCATTAATGTACTCACCCTTTTGGGGATAGTATTGGCTATCGGACTGGTGGTGGATGATGCCATTGTGGTACTTGAAAATATTTACGCCAAGATTGAACGGGGTATGCCACCGCTTCAAGCGGGAATAGAGGGCTCTTCAGAGATTTTCTTTGCCATTATTGCAACAACCATTGCGCTGGCCACGGTATTTTTGCCGGTTATCTTTCTCGAAGGTATTACCGGTCGTCTTTTCAGGGAATTTGGGATAGTACTGGCCGGTTCAGTAATCATTTCTTCCTTCGTAGCGCTGACGCTTACACCCATGCTTTCTACTAAAATATTAAAGCGTCGCGAAAAGCATAACTGGATATATAATGTAACCGAACCATTCTTTGTCCGGCTCAATACGGCATATGCTAATTCTCTGGGGTGGTTCCTGAAGCATCGTTGGCTGGCTTTTGCCATTAGTTTCGCCTCCTTGCTAATGATTTGGGGTCTGGGTACCTTGCTTCAAACGGAACTTGCTCCACTCGAAGACCGCTCAGGTTTGCGTGTGGTCGCTTCCGCACCCGAAGGGGCAACTTTTGAATTTATGGATAAGTATATGACTGAAGTAACCCAAATGATTCAGAAGAAAGTGCCTGAGACACGAGCGTTGATCAGCATTACCTCACCCGGCTGGAGTGGAGGCACCAATTCAGGATTTGTCCGCATTAATCTGGTTAATCCCGATAAACGGGAACGCAGTCAGCAGGAACTGGCCGGGGTAATATCACGTGAAGTAAAGAAGTTTAGCAGTGCTCGTGCTTATGTGGCACAGGATCAGTCGATTGGTGGTGGGGGAGGAGGTTTGCCCGTGCAATATGTGATTCAGGCACCCAACCTCGATAAACTCAAAGAGATTCTTCCCGGGTTTATGTCGGAAGTGCAAAAAAGTGATAAATTTCAGTTTGCCGACCTTAACCTGAGGTTTAACAAGCCGGAGGTAAAAGTAAATATTGATCGCGAAAAGGCCAGAAATTTAGGCGTTTCAGTTATTGATATCGCGCAAACGCTGCAACTGGGATTGAGTGGTCAGCGCTTTGGTTATTTTATTATGGATGGAAAGCAATATCAGGTAATCGGGCAGATGGAGAAAGCTTACCGCAGCAGCCCGCTCGATTTGCGTAGTCTTACGGTGCGAAACAACCGGGGCGAAATGCTGCAACTCGATAATTTTGTTACCCTTAAGGAAGATGTAAATCCGCCCCAGCTCTTCCGCTACAATAGGTTTGTTTCTGCTACTGTTTCTGCCAACCCTGCCGAAGGTCTCACCATTGGAGATGGCATAGCCGAAATGGATCGCATAGCCAACAAAGTGCTGGATGACAGTTATTCGACATCGCTTACCGGAGCCTCCAAAGATTTTGCCGAGAGCTCCTCCAGCCTGGTGTTTGCTTTCGTTTTGGCTCTGGTGTTGATTTATCTGGTATTGTCGGCACAGTTTGAAAGTTTCCGCGACCCGTTTATCATCATGTTCACCGTTCCATTGGCATTGGCCGGGGCGGTGCTCACCTTGTGGTATTTTAATAAAACACTGAATATCTTCAGCGAGATTGGCGCGATTATGCTTATCGGACTGGTTACGAAAAATGGGATTCTTATTGTAGAATTTGCCAATCAGCGTAAAGCTGCGGGATTAAGCCGCCTGAAGGCCATTAGTGAGGCTTCTGTGAGTCGTTTCCGACCGATACTTATGACCAGCCTTTCCACCATTCTGGGTGCCACGCCCATTGCACTTGCACTGGGAGCAGGCTCCGAAAGCCGGGTGAGTATGGGAACGGCCATCATTGGCGGACTTGCGTTCTCCACCATACTTACCCTATATGTGGTGCCGGCCATGTATGTTTACATTTCAAGTAAAACGCGTTCGGTCTCAAATGTAGATGAGATGCAAGAAAAAGGAGGTACTGAATGAGAAGCTATCTAACACAAAGGAACCTGTTTTTGCTGACGTTAATTTACCTGTTGTCAGGTTTTTCAACGGTCGTTTCTTATGCTCAGATGCTCACACCGGATGATGTGGTGCGTCAGGTATTGGAGCATAACTTTTCCATTCGGATTGTTCGGCTTGACGAAGAGGTATTGCGTAATAATGTGACTTTGGGCAATGCCGGCTTCCTGCCCCGCGTGGATGCTACCGCAGGTACCAGCAACAGCATGGTAAATACCAGTCAGGAGTATTTGAGCGGAGAGAAGAATGAACGTGACAAAGCCAAATCGGGATCCCTGAATGCGGGAGCTGCCATGCAATGGACGCTATTCGATGGTTTGCGGATGTTTAACTCTTATGCTACCCTTAGAAAAGAGCTGGAAGCCGGCGAGATGCGTACCCGACTTCAGATTGAAAATTCCGTGGCCGATGCCCTGGAAGCCTATTACAATATGGTTCAACTGAAGCAAAAAAAAGTAGTGCTCGAAAAAGCGGTTAAATTGGGAGAAGAGCGCCGTGGCATCGCACAGGACATGCTTATGCTGGGTGCCGGATCGCGTTTGTCACTCCTTCAGGCCGAAGTGGACCTGAATACCGATAAATCACAATTGCTCGAACTGGACAACATGATTGCCAATGCCGGTATTGCCCTTAACCGATCTATGGGCAGAGATGCTGCTACACCGGTTGCGGTTAAAGATTCTATCCTGCCCGGGCCGGTGCTCGATTATGCGACATTGAAAACCCAAATGCAACGAACCAATCCAACCCTGCTGTTGAGCCAGACAGATCTAGAAATTGCGGAGCGCAATCTGGATAACATTACTGGCCAGCGACTTCCGGTATTAAACTTTAACCTGGGATATAATTTTAATGACCAGACCAGCGAATCCGGGTTCTTAAAAGCCAGCCGTTCTTCAGGATTAAACTACGGTTTTACCGCCAGTCTTCCTCTGTTTGATGGATTTAATCTGAACCGTCGTCGCCAGAATGCCCGTATTGGCGTGGAACAGGCCGATGTGGCTTACCAGAATTATCTGAATGCACTGGGAGCGGAACTGCTCTCCACATACTCCAAATACACCAACCGCCTGAGCATGGTATTATTCGAAAAAGAGAATAGCTCAACTGCCGGAATAAATTTTGATATCGCCGGCGAACGCTTCAGACTGGGTGAAATGTCGGGCATTGAATACCGCGAAGCGCAGAAAAACTTCCTGCTGGCCAACGAAAGACTTATTAATGCACAATTTGAAGTAAGGCTTCTCGAAATCAGACTGCAGCAATTGAGCGGTTCATTGCTCGAGGGAGAGAGGTAAAGAGTCGAGGGGCCAGCCCTGACCGGGTTTGTCATACAATCTTCGGGAGGCCGATACCGTTGCGGCAGAAACTTTCTGAAACGTTGCCAACCCTGTCAGGGTTTCAGTGTCTCTTGGCCCATGTCATATTTACAGACGCAGTACTTTGAAGTAGGAACAATCCACTCCACGTTCCGATGCGCACATCGTCCCTTTGCAAGACAAATGAACAAAAACAAGATATAACTCTTAGTTTATATAGATTCTGTTTAACAGCCACATTTTCTTAAGCTTTTTAGAATCTGGTTTTATTTCCGGCTGTTCGATGGCTTGCTTATTTTAATATAAAAATCAGAATATTATGAAAATTGCTATGCTTGCTCCAATTGCCTGGAGAACTCCCCCTGAACATTATGGACCCTGGGAATTGGTTACCTCAATGATTACCGAAGAACTGGTTAAACATGGACTGGATGTTACCCTGTTTGCCACTCAAAATTCACTCACACAGGCAAAATTACGGGGCGTGGTTCCTAAGGGATACGAAGAAGATCCAACGCTGGATGCTAAGGTGTGGGAATGTTTGCATATTTCGGAGTGCTTTGAGAATGCCGGACAATTTGACATCATACACAACCAGTTCGATTTCCTGCCCCTCTCTTATTCCCGATTGGTTAAAACACCTGTTGTGACCACCATACATGGCTTTTCGTCGCCGCGTATATTGCCGGTTTTTAAAAAGTACAACGGCCATACCCACTACGTATCCATAAGCAATGCCGACAGATCGCCGGAATTGGACTATCAGGCGACCATTTATCATGGAATAGATTTGGACCAGTTTACTTTCATAGCTGAGCCCCAGGGTGATTATTTGCTCTATTACGGTCGCATTCACCACGATAAAGGCGCCAGTGAAGCCATTGAAATTGCCCGGAAAGCGGGTAAAAGACTGGTAATGGCCGGTATTATTCAGGATGAGCAATATTATGAAAAACAAATCAAACCTCATCTAAAGGCAGGTGAAGTAGAATACATAGGAAGCGTGGGGCCTGAAGAGCGTGACAAGCTGTTGGGGAATGCCCTTGCCCTCCTTCATCCCATAAATTTTAATGAACCATTCGGACTGTCTATTGTTGAATCTATGGCATGCGGAACACCGGTTATTGCTTTTAGCAAGGGCAGTATGCCCGAATTGATTACCTCCGGTTTTGATGGCTTTCTGGCAGAAAGCATACCCGAAGCAGTGGAATATTGTCTCAATATTGATAAAATAAACCGGAACAATTGCCGCAAAACTGTGGAAGAACGGTTCTCGAAACAACGCATGGCTGCCGATTACATTGATTTATACAAAAAAATACTTAAATAACCCTTACTATGTCTATTGTAAAACGATTTGACGGAAATCCCATACTCACCAAAAAAGATGTGCCTTATCCCGTAGCTACGGTTCATAATGCCGGTGTTGTAAAGCATAACGGAGAATACATTATGCTGTTCCGTTCGCACCGCTTTACCGGAAGAAGTATTCTGGGGCTGGCTCGAAGCGACGATGGCTTTAAATTTACCGTTGATCCTGAACCTTTCATGATTCCTTCTAAAGAACCTGGTTTTGCTGAATATGAAGAGTATGGAGTTGAGGATGCCCGCATCACTTTTATTGACGGGGAATATCTGATTACTTATTCTGCCTATTCCCGTCATGGGGTAAGAATTGGACTGGCCACTACCAACGACTGGAAGAGCGTAAAAAGAGTGTCGCTCATTACCCAGGCCGATTACCGGAATACGGTTATTTTTCCTGAAAAAATTAATGGATTGTATGCGCGGCTCGACCGCCCTCATTCTGAAATCAGTCCCTGGTCCATCTGGATTACTTACTCGCCTGACTTGATCCATTGGGGGGAGTCGAAGGTGATTATGAAACCGGAAAAATACCACTGGGACGAAATGAAGATTGGTCCGGGTGCTCCGCCCATTAAAACTGAGAAAGGCTGGCTCAACATCTATCATGGGGTATTCCCAACTATGGATGGCAGCGTTTATCGCCTGGGAGCTGCACTTCATGACCTGAACGATCCATCAATAATTATTGGAGTAGGGGATGAGTGGATATTGGCACCCGAAGAATCCTATGAACTTACCGGCTATGTGCATAATGTGGTATTTACCTGTGGTGCCGTTGCTGAAGAGGATGGAACGGTTAAAATATACTGGGGTGCGGCCGATACTGTAATGTGCGTGGGAGAAGCCCATATAGATGAATTGGTGAATTTGTGCCTGAATAACAGCAGGAAAGCAATGTAGCCTGTATTTCCCAAAGAAGATCTTAATTTTGCCCCTGCTTCCGGAAAGAGGGACTGAAAAAAATATTTTTGAAATCATTGTGCAATCAAAAATAATGTACTATTTTTGCAGCCCGTTTCAAAAGACCATAAAACAAATTTTGACATGTATTTAACTTCTGAAGTAAAGAAAGATATTTTTACCGAGCATGGTAAAACCGCCAATGATACCGGATCAGCCGAAGGTCAGATCGCATTGTTTACCTTTCGCATTCAGCATCTTACCCAGCATCTTAAGATAAATCGCAACGACCTGGGTACCGAACGTTCACTGGTACGGTTGGTAGGTAAGCGCCGGCGTTTGCTCGATTATCTTAAGGATAAAGACATTACACGTTATCGTGAAATCATCAAAAAACTGAACATCAGGAAGTAACTTTCCGCATTTTTCTATATTAACATAAAGGAGGCAATCTGGTATTGCCTCTTTTTGTATAATTTGATGTGGAAATAAAAAAAAACTACTGAATCTCACACCTACGTAATTAAACACTAATTTTGTGGTCGGTTTTCAGCGGATTGCTAAAAATCACGTAATTACCAAATTGACAAACACATATATGCAAGGAATCGTAAAAACTTTTGACATTGGAGATGGCAGAACCATCTCAATTGAAACCGGTAAGTTGGCCAAACAAGCTGATGGCGCCGTTGTAGTAAAAATGGGCAACACCATGTTACTGGCTACCGTGGTGGCACGCAAAGAAGCCGGTGAAAATGTAGACTTTATGCCGTTAACGGTTGAATACCGTGAAAAATATGCTGCTGCCGGACGTTTCCCGGGTGGCTTTTTTAAACGCGAAGCACGTCCTTCGGATTATGAGATTCTCATAGCCCGTATGGTTGACCGTGCCCTGCGTCCTTTGTTTCCCGAAGATTTTCATGCTGAAACCCAGGTAATCATTTCTCTGATTTCGAGTGATGATAATATATTGCCCGATGCCCTTGCGGGATTGGCTGCCTCTGCTGCCCTTGCCGTTTCTGACATTCCTTTCCAGGGTCCCATTTCAGAGGTTCGCGTTTCCCGGATTGATGGCAAATTTGTAGTTAACCCTCCCACGACTGAGCTGGAGAAGGCCGATATCGACCTGATGGTGGCTGCCTCTATGGACAACATTATGATGGTGGAAGGTGAAATGAATGAAGTGAGTGAAAACGAACTGATTGAAGCCATTAAATTTGCCCACGAACATATCAAAATACAGTGTCAGGCTCAGCTCGAACTGGCTGCCATGGTGCAGAAAGCCGCCGTTAAACGCGAATACTGTCACGAAACCAATGATGCAGAACTGAAAGAACGATTGCATCAGTTTGCCTACAACCGTATCGTGCAAATTGCCAGCCAGGCTTCAGCCAAGCATGAGCGTTCCGATGCTTTTTCTGCCATTAAGGAAGAATTCATTGCAACACTGAGTGAAGAAGAAGCCAAAGAGAAGGGATTTATGATTTCGCGCTACTATCATGATGTCGAAAAAGAAGCGGTTCGGAATGTAATCCTGGATAAACGTCAACGCCTTGATGGCCGTAAGCTGGATGAAATACGTCCCATCTGGTGTGAAGTGGATTACCTGCCTTCAGTGCATGGCTCAGCCATCTTCACCCGGGGTGAAACCCAGTCACTGACTACCGTTACCCTTGGCACCAAGCTGGACGAGCAGATGATTGATGGCGCCGTTATTGAAGGGAAAGTTAACTTTTTGTTGCACTATAACTTCCCGCCATTTTCAACGGGTGAAGTAAAACGCATCATGGGAACCAGTCGCCGCGAAGTGGGTCATGGTAATCTTGCCTTACGGGCCTTAAAGCCTGTAATTCCAAATGGAGAAGATAATCCGTACACCATTCGCGTGGTAAGTGATATCCTTGAATCCAACGGCTCATCCTCCATGGCTACGGTTTGTGCCGGTACCATGGCACTAATGGATGCCGGGGTGAAACTGAAAAAACCGGTATCAGGCATTGCCATGGGATTGATTTCTGACATCAAAACCAATCGTTTTGCTGTTTTGAGTGATATTTTGGGGGATGAAGACCACTTGGGTGATATGGACTTTAAGGTAACCGGAACAAAAGACGGTATTACCGCCTGCCAGATGGACATTAAGGTAGATGGCATGCCTTACGAAGTGCTTTCCGAAGCTTTGGAACAGGCCAAACGCGGCCGTATGCATATACTGGGTGAAATGGCCAAGACCATTACTACCCCGCGTGAAGATTATAAGCCGCATGTTCCCCGCATCGTTAAAATGACCATTCCCAAAGAATTTATCGGTGCCGTAATAGGCCCAGGTGGAAAGGTGATTCAGGAAATGCAGCGCGAAACAGGTTCCACTATCGTTATTGAAGAAGTTGGCGATTTCGGTATCATTGATATTGTATCAAATGATAAGGCTTCAATTGAGGCAGTGCGCGAAAAAATTAAACGCATTGTGGCCATCCCCGAAATTGGAACTATATATCACGGAACCGTAAAAAATATCACCGCTTTTGGTGCTTTTGTTGAGGTGCTTCCCGGTAAGGACGGCTTGTTGCATATCTCTGAAATTGATTGGAAAAGACTGGAAAAGGTAGAAGACGCCCTTAAAGTGGGTCAGGAAATTGATGTGAAACTCATCGAGATTGATAGTAAAACCGGTAAATTGAAACTTTCACGCAAAGTTTTGCTACCCAGGCCTGATCAGCCAAACAAATAAAACCACAATTTCAGGATAATTTTCGGAATACGATTCAACCTATTTTTTATTAAAAATAAATAATGAGGCAACTTAAAATCACCAAACAGGTTACCAACCGGGAAACGGCTTCGCTTGACAAGTATCTCCAGGAAATTGGTAAAGTAGAGCTCATTACTGCTGACGAAGAGGTAGCATTGGCTCAGCGCATTAAGCAAGGCGATATGGCCGCCCTCGAAAAACTCACCAAAGCAAACCTCAGATTTGTTGTTTCTGTTTCAAAACAGTATCAAAATCAGGGATTAAGTCTCCCAGACCTTATTAACGAAGGAAACCTCGGATTGATTAAGGCAGCACAACGATTTGATGAAACCCGCGGGTTCAAGTTTATTTCGTATGCCGTATGGTGGATCAGGCAATCTATTCTACAGGCTTTGGCTGAACAATCGCGTATTGTAAGACTGCCGCTAAACAAGATCGGTTCCATCAATAAAATCAATAAGGCTTACGCCAAACTTGAACAAAAGTATGAGCGGGAACCCAATTTTGATGAAATTGCCGGTTTACTTGAGATTAGTGAGAATGAGGTAAAGGAGTCCATGCGTAACGCCGGGCGCCATGTTTCAATGGATGCGCCATTGGTGCAGGATGAAGACAACAATATGTACGACGTATTGCGCAGCGATGAAGGTCCTACACCGGAAACGGAATTGTTGTATGAATCATTGCGCAAGGAAATTGAACGCGCCGTTTCCACACTTACCGCACGTGAGGCTGATGTGGTAAGGCTATACTTCGGATTGGGTGGGGAGCATCCGCTTACCCTTGAAGAAATAGGCGAGCGTTTTGACCTGACCCGCGAAAGGGTAAGACAAATTAAGGAAAAAGCCATACGCAGGTTGAAACAAACCTCAAGAAGCAAAATCCTTAAAACTTATTTAGGATAAAATTCATAAGAGCGGACTAACCTCCGCTCTTTTTTTTGGTATTTCCTGGTTCCGGAAGTGGTCTGCCGTGAAAAACAGATAATTCTTGTAATAATCGGATAAGTCTTTTCATAGGTCATAAAAAAATAGATGAAAATTGAGTATAAAATGTGAAAAACAGGTAAAATTTATCTTTTTTGTGAAAATCAGGTATTGGCGCACGCCAGTGTGGGAATGTGGCAGATTATGGAAAAAGCCATACGCGGTTGAAACAAACCTCAAGGAGCAAAATTCTCAAAATTTATCTGGGATAAAAATCATAAGAACGGACTAATCGCCGGGGTTTTTTATTTTTGTGCAATTATCCATTGGATCGCGTTCTCACCTCAATTGGCGGTACCACACTGACGAAAGCCTGATCATCTCGCATATCAGATTATATCACATTTAAATTTCCCACAATCGTACATAAAAGTCCATTCATGCTTTTTTTGGAGTCAAGGTTAAAGAGTAATTTCTAATCGACTAACGATAGGCGCTTTTACTCAGGAGTGAATGCCTCGGCATATATTTTTTCTATTTTATATATTTCTTCCTCTGAAAGACTGTTAAATTCTTTTTCTTTCGCACGGACTGACAGCACTCCATGATTTTGTTCCAGAAATTTCACCAACAGGGCTATCATTCTGTCCGGCATTTCAAACTCAACTTCAATTCTGTATTTAAATTTATCGTAGCTCAACAAATAGCTTACTTCATTGGGTATAATATACTGAATGGTTTCATTGACACAATCGTATAAAAATTCAGCCAGTGCAGTAGCATCAAAGTAGCGGTAATAATCGATGGTTTCATTCAAAACTTCCACATTATGGTCTTTTGTTTCTTTCCAATCAATAAAATCGAGCAGAGGAAGAGAATAGTACTCGAGTACTTTTCGGTATTCATCAATTTTATTTAAAATAGCTGACGATACCGGAAATATAATTCCCTGTTGTGAGAATTGTTTTCTAGCCAGGGTGTGATGAATGAGGTAACGGTGAATACGACCATTACCATCTTCAAAAGGGTGTATAAATACAAAACCAAAAGCCAATACAGTAGCGCAAAGTACGGCATCCATATGGGATTTAAACAGCAATTTTTCCGTATTGATCAGGCCATTCATCAAAACTTCAATATCCTGGTGTCTGGCAGAGATATGATCGGGCAGTGGTTCACTTGTATTGCGGTCGTGCTCACCCACGAAGCCCCCTTTCTTTCGGTAGCCGGTTTCTATAAATCGTGGATTTTCAATAACAATTTGTTGTAAACGCAGCAATTCTTCCTGGCTCAAATCTCTGGCACCCGCCTGCCCGATGGCATTTCCCCAATTCGCAGCACGTTTACTTTTAGGGCTTTCGCCCTCAATGGTAAAGGATGCTTTGGAGTCTTTCAACAATAAAAATGCCGATGCACGCTGCAATAGATCTTTCCTGATGCCTGTGAGATAGCGGTCCTTTTGTACTGCCAGGTTTTGATCTATATAATTCTCCAGCTTGGGAGTTTTGAATATAAGCGGGCAAAAATCAACCGTGCCTGGGAGATTATTGATGATACGATGTCGTGAAGAATTATAACCACCCGAAATGGCATACTGAAGTTTCTCATCGACCAGCGGCACATAATTTTTGATACCAAGATCCTTTATGGGCAATTGCTTCTTCATCAGCCATTCGTATAAAAACCATATTTTTCGTGAACTTTGCCCCGTTGGCTCTTCACTGACCAAAGACAGCACTTCCTGCACAGGTAGTTTCTCGAATAGTTTTTTGAAAAACAGCAGATTAATTCCTTCATATTTGAGTGCAAAAGCGATCTGCCTGTACAGCGTTTCTTCAGGTTGGTGCCTTGGTGTTAAAACTTTCCACTGTTCATTCTCGTACTGTCGGGTTTTCTTGCTGATCAATGCAACACTTTGAGGAATACACATTTTAAGATCGAATATGTCTATAAGAGTTGCATATCCGACAATATTTCCTGGTTCTGGAAGTGGTCTGCCGTGAAAAACAGGTAATTCTTGTGAAAATTGGGTAAGTTTTTCCATAGGTCATGAAAAATAGGTATTCAAAAGTAGATGAAATTTGGGTATAAAATGTGAAAAACAGGTAAAATTTATCTTTTTTGTGAAAATCAGGTATTGGCACACGCCAGTGTGGGAATGTGGCAGATTATGGAAAAAGCCATACGCGGTTGAAACAAACCTCAAGGAGCAAAATTCTCAAAATTTATCTGGGATAAAAATCATAAGAACGGACTAACCTCCGCTCTTTTTTTGTTAAGAAAAATGACCACTGAGGCACTAAGATCGCTCAAAAAAAATGTTATATTGCCCAATGTGTGACAGATATTAGTGTGTCTTAGTGGTCTGTATATCTAAGTATTTTGAAAAATCTCAAAAAATGATAACACAGAAATACATTAACGACATTGCCTGTAAGATTGTAGGCAGTGCAATTGAAGTACATAAATGTCTTGGCCCAGGTTTGCTGGAAGCTGTATATCATAAATGTATGATCGAAGAATTAGCTGACGCTGGTTTTTTTGTTCAATCACAATTGTACGTGCCGATTAAATAAAAGAATAAGAATTTAGGTGGTGCACTTAAACTTGATCATTTGGTGTAAGATCTTGTAATTGTTGAGCTAAAAGCTGTTGATATTATGATTAATTTGTCCAAGGCCAAATGCCCCACATGACTCCTGTCTGGAAAACTTTACATATTTGCCTATCCTCAAGAAATAAGCACTGAAGCTCAATGGCGTATGTAGGAAATAGTATTTGCTTGAAATGTTCCACTTTTTGTGCCATGAGTTGAGGTTTAAAACCCTTCTTCTTTAGCTTACTTCAACCGCTATTATCCTTCCATTCTTATTATTAATCTTACTTTGCCTATGGTTCACCTCCTGTAATTACCGTGAGACGGGAAGATAAATTGGAGTTAACACGGTTAAGAAATAATTAACTTTATTCCTAAAAAATACTGTACCTTCGCATAAAAAATAGAAATATGAGTCAGCATTTAATCGCACCCTCATTGCTTTCAGCCGATTTTGCCAACCTGGCCAGGGATATTGAAATGCTCAATAATAGTGAGGCCGACTGGTTTCACCTTGATGTAATGGATGGGGTTTTTGTGCCAAATATTTCTTTTGGGATGCCCGTGATAAAGGCCATTGGCAAGCTTGCCCGCAAACCACTCGATACCCATTTGATGATTGTACAGCCTGAACGTTACTTTGAGGCCTTTAGGGATTTGGGCGTACATACATTAAGCATCCATTACGAAGCAGTAACCCACCTCAATCGGGCTGTAAATCAGATTAAAGAACTTGGGATGAGGGCCAGTGTGGTTTTAAATCCGCATACACCCATCGCTATGCTTACTGACATTATAAAAGAGGTTGATATGATCCTGATTATGTCGGTAAACCCGGGCTTTGGCGGGCAAAAGTTCATCGAAGGAACGTATGATCGTCTCAGACAGCTTAAAAAACTCATCATCGAAACCGGCTCCCAAGCTTTGATCGAAGTGGATGGAGGCGTAAGTCTTGAAAATGCCCCACTCCTGACAGCCGCCGGCGCTGATGTTCTGGTTGCCGGTAATACAGTGTTTTCATCTGCTAATCCTGCCGAAACAATAGAAAAGCTCAAACATTCCGGAAATTAATTGTCCTTGTTTTGTTTGATTTTGCAATGCTAACACTGGAGGTTAAAGGCTGAAGTGGATCACCATACGCTATCTCACTTTTAAACTTGTTTTGTTATTTGAAGTTGTCCAGAATGCGCTGTCTGTCTTCGTTCTCTTTGTCGTTTTTGTGATACAGCTCTATAAAAACAATACAATGGTCGGCTAAGAAATGTGCATAAACCAATCTCAACCCACTATTTACACCACGCCCTTTAAGTGCTTTGCAAGCTATCTTTTTAACTTTTATGACGCAGGTATCTATGCCCAGATTGTCAATCCTAAAGCTAAATGGAGGTCTTTCTTCCGGCTTCTTGCGCAGAATTGTTTTTACCTCATTAAGATCGTCGTGTAGCGTTCGGTATTTTTTCAGCAGGCTTTTTAAACCCCTCTGAAATTCAGCCAATTCCTCAAATTTCATTGCTCCTCCTGCTCCTCTTCATAGTTGCGAACAGCGTAGGGCACCTCACGGTAAAAGGCCAGTTCATAGCTTATGTACTTGCCCTCATCGGTTACCTCCCAAGGTAAATCTTTGTGAGAATAGTTACTGATAGTGGCTGCACTCCAATCGCTCATTTGCTCAATGACCCTGTCAATAACATCTTTCTCACTTGCTTTAAACTCTGATAGGTTCGCTTTGATTAAAGGTAAGTAGCGGGTTTGTTGTAATCCATAATATTCGGTTTTTATTCTTTGCAACTGTCCAGCCTCAATCATTTGGTTCAGAATGGCATCCAACTTATGTGGAACCGGACCATAGGGCAATTTACGGTATCTTGCACCTGTTAAATGTTCTTCATACAACTCATAGTAGTTAAAATCAGAAAAATATAACAATTTACTGAGTGCGGTTTCTCCAACATTGGGTTTGCCGGCACACTTTTCGAGAATATAAAGAAGTACGTTCTTTAATTTATTTACCTGAAGTTCAGGTACTGAAATGCGCTCTCCTGCTATTTGCTTTTTATACTGGAACTTTATATCAGTTGAATCTGATACAGAGGAATTTTCAGACATAAATTCATCCAAAGAAAAACTAAGAATCATTGAAAGCCTCTGAAGTTCCAGCGCATCAACACTTCTGTTTCCTAATTCAATCTGAGTCAACGAAGACCGGGAAATTTCGATCCTTTTGGCCAAATCAGCCTGTGAAAGGCCTTTTAATTTCCTTAATTTAGCAATTCTCTCACCGATTTCTTTTTGTGATATTTGAGCTTTCATCGTTTTTTTGTTTTATCGTAGAGCAAAAATACGAAATGTTTTATTATAAAACAATCTATAGTTAGATTTACCAGCAAATTTAATAAACGCGCCCCGTCTCAGGCGGGACCCAGTTAAACAAAAACATTGGGTGTGCCCCTCAACCTATTCTCATTCCAACAATCTACGCTTGAGCCCCCTCCGAATAGTGCTTTTTCGCCACCAAGGCCCAAAGACAAAAAGAATCACTAAGTTTAAATGCCTGATTTTTATTTCTTTGTGAACCTTGGTTTCACTTCTACAGGCTCAGTGCATCGCTTCGTGCCTGCCCGACGTAACGTAGTGGAGGCTGGTCTTAGTGGCATTCTCTTTTTTTTACTTATTTGGAGTGGCCTCAACATTCAGGAAATTAATTGTCCTTGTTTTATTTGATTTGATTTTAACAATCCTTACATTTGGGGTTATTTTTAAAATAAAATTTATGAAACAACTTTACTTTTTGCTGCTCCTGGCAGGATGCGTAGTGCAGTTGCCGGCACAAATCACTGAATTCCCCCACCATGAAGGGTTTGAGAATGTGCAATTTCCACCGGCCGGTTGGATTGGTTACCCCATTGTAGCAGGCGATGCCGAATTTGTGCGTGTTACCCAGGGCGAATGGCCTGCGTGTATGCCCCACGATGGCAGTGAGGCCATGGCTCAGTATAACTCATTCAATGCTTCAATAGGAGAGGAGGCTGTGCTAATCAGTCCTGAATTGATATTGACGGAGGATAACGTACTGCGGTTTTGGTTTTTCCGTTCCGAAGATCCCAGCAACAACCGCCGCGATAAAATTGAAATATATTACAATTCCACACCCGGTCTAACCGGTGCCACTTTGCTGGATTCCGTTTACCGGGCCATTAACTTTTATCCGGCTGTCGGGTATGCGGGCTGGTACCAGTATCAATTTACATTTAATCATCCCGGGAGCACCTATATTATCTTTAAGGCAATAAGTGCTTATGGCTGGAAGATGTATCTGGATGACGTTGAGGTGAACACCAACAGCATCGATGTTGATCCGCCGGTAGTCATCTCATTGGACGGCACCCAGGTTTATGCCCAGCAGCCAATGAATCTTAAACTGATTGTGCGCGATGTGTCAGCTATGCCGGAAACCCTGGATGGTGAATTCACCATAGATGGACAAACCCAGGGGATTGTAATGACGAAAATTTACGGGACACAGGGCGACTTCACCTATGAAGGGTATATAACCGGCCGGCCTGACCATACCCAGGGTGAGATTAGGTTTTGGCTGGTTGATCAAATCGGAAATGCCGCCTGGTCTGAGTATTTTCCATTGCATTGGGATTGGGTAAAACCCATACTTGAAGAAGGTTTTGAAGGAGAAGTTTTTCCACCCGAAAACTGGAGCGTACAGGGAGAACCCCTTACATGGTTTATATGGGACGATTACGGCATGGTATATTATACCGACAGTGATGAGGTGGACTGGGAAGTATATCCGCCCGAAGGCAAACGTCAGGCGGGAGTGGAATGGGACTTCCAGGGAAACACTCAAAACGAATGGCTGATTACCCCGGAGGTGGCAATTACAGAAAATGCTGTCCTCACGTTTAAAACTTTTGTCCGATTGCACAGCTACGACTATGATGAATATCTGGTTAAGGTTTCTACAGACGGGTTCAGTTGGGCAACCTTGTGGAACGCTTATGATTATCCCGCGGGTGTAAGCAATTATGACGAGGATGTTTCATTGAGCCTTAACAATTATGTTGGACAGAATATCCGTATTGCCTGGCATGCTCACAATCTTTATGGTGGTAATCTTTGGTATTCGTGGTTTGTGGATGACGTAAAGATACGGGCAACCGATACCATTGTCGGAATAGACAAAAGGGATGATTTTTCGGCTGTCCATATTTTCCCCAATCCTTTTGTTAGCAGTACAACCATTGAGTTCCAAACTTCCACCGGTGGCAATGTTATGTTACATGTGTTCCGAAGTGACGGCATAAAAGTTCTTGAACAAACCATACAACAGCTTTCAGCCGGTCCGCATGAAATAAGGATTGATGGTTCCTCATGGCCTGCGGGCTTATACTTATATAAATTGCGTACCGAAAGAGGAATTTCTACCGGGAAAATTATCCGGAGATAGTAGAGATTGAAGTGAAAGCAGCCTCAGGCGGACGGACAGGCTTCAAATGTGCAAAGAAATTTGAAAATTCCTGATTTGTCCCGTCCCATGCGTATGGGATGCGGAACGACTCCTCAAATCGTCAAATTGTCAAATCGTCAAATTTTCAAAGCTAAAATATAACCAACCAGGAACCCTCTTGCTCTCGCTATGCTCTCACGAGACAGGAGAACTAAGACCCCAGAACCCGGAACCTTCAACCTCCATCCTACTTTTCTTTGCACAATAACCAAATTCCATGTAACTTTGTAGGTTCATTGACATAATTTAAAAGCATCATTTATGGATACACCTTTCAAAGGCCTTCAACCTGCAGGCATGTGGCATTATTTCGAGGAAATTTGTAAAATTCCCCGACCATCAAAAAAAGAAGAAAAAATAGCAGCCTATTTAGTTGCATTCGGCAATCAGCATGGACTTGAGACCATTGTTGATGAAATTGGTAATATCTTAATCCGTAAACCGGCTACTCGGGGTATGGAAAACCGAAAATCGGTGGTGCTGCAGAGCCATATAGATATGGTGTGTGAAAAAAACAGCGACACCCTCCATGATTTTGATGTTGATCCCATTCAACCTTATGTTGAGGGGGAATGGGTGAAAGCACGTGGTACTACTCTTGGTGCAGACGATGGCATTGGTGTGGCAACCCAACTGGCGCTTCTGGAGTCCAAAGACATTCCGCACGGACCCATTGAATGTTTGTTTACGGTGGATGAAGAGACCGGTTTAACGGGAGCATTTGGATTAAAACCCGATCTGTTGCAGAGTTCCATTCTGCTTAATCTGGATTCAGAAGATGAAGGTGAACTTTTCATCGGATGTGCCGGTGGCATAGATACGCTCATTTCGCTCAATTACAGTAAAGTGCCCGTTGGTGCCAATATGAATGGCTACACTATAAAGGTATCCGGACTCAAAGGCGGTCACTCCGGCGACGACATCAATAAAGGACTGGGCAATGCCAATAAAATGCTGAACCGTATTTTGTGGGAAGCCACCAGGCGGTTTGAACTGCGCCTGTCAAAATTTGATGGTGGGAATCTGCGCAATGCCATTGCACGTGAAGCTTTTGCTGTTGTAACCGTACCCAACCGTTTACAACAGGAGTTTGAAGCTTTTGTAAAGGACAAGCATCAGAAAATTCGCAACGAATTTAAAGTGACCGAACCTGGCCTGAATATTCAGGTAAAATCGCATGAACTGCCCGATTACCTTATGGATATGGCCACTCAGGAAAAGTTGCTCAATGCCCTTTATGCCTGTCCTCACGGGGTTATGGCCATGTCGGCTGATATCCCTGATTTTGTGGAAACCTCTACAAATCTGGCATCGGTAAAAACACACGATACCCATGTGGAAATTACCACCAGTCAGCGCAGCTCGGTAGAATCATCCAAATACGATATTGCCAATATGGTAGTGGCCGTATTTAGTCTGGCAGGAGCCAAATCAAAACATTCAGATGGCTATCCGGGCTGGACACCCAACCCAAACAGCGAAGTGCTCGACATTACCCGCAAGGCTTACAACGACCTTTTCAAGGTTGAGCCAAAGGTACTGGCCATTCACGCCGGTCTGGAATGCGGTCTTATCGGCGAAAAATATCCGGAAATGGATATGGTTTCTTATGGTCCTACCATCAAAGGGGCGCATTCACCCGACGAAAGGTTGCAGATTGATACCGCTCAGAAGTTTTGGGACCTGACCCTCGAAGTGCTGAAGAATATTCCGGAAGCCTAAGCTTCATATATCCTTTGATAAAATCCCGGCCAGAGAAAGCCGGGTTTTTTATCAAATTTTGCGGTATTAAAAATGTCTTTATTCCCAAATCGCCCGAAATGAAAAAACTCATTGTTCTGGTTCTGACCTGCTTTTCATTGTTGTCTTTATCTTTTTCTTGCCGGCAGGCAGCGTGGTCCGGCAATGGTTAAAGGGCTCAATAACAATATTATCAGTGCAACAGTATTGGGTAGCCAGATTAGTATTGAACCTAAGGTGGTTGGCAAAATCTCCTGGAGCAAAGTGCCTGGTCTGGTATTTCTGGATTTTTCCGAATCGGCAAAAGACCCGGTGATGACTGTAATCAGGCTGACCCTCGACACCCCCTTATCGGTTTATCGCGGTCAGGGTCATTTTTTTGAGGAATAATTACAATCCAAGCCCCACACCCATGCGCAATATGGGATTTGAATAGGGCGAAAGCGGATCATCAATCAGGTTCCACAGACCCATAATATAAAAATAGGATTTTCCGGAGATGCGTTGTCGATAGCCACCGCCGATAAAGAAGCTGTTGATGGTGGCTTCCTCTTTTGATTTGGTCACGTTGCCCGAAACAAAATATATATCCGTGTAGGTGTATAACAATCTTTCGTACTCTATATGGGCAAACAGGTTCTCAATTATAGCGTACCGGGCGTATAGGCTTCCACCATAAATATTGGTTTTGAGATCATATTTGGTACCTGTGGTATAGTCGTAAAAATAATTTTTAATCCTGAAGTATTTATAGGTAATCCCAATACCGGTTTCCAGTTTATCGGTCACACGGTATCCCACGGTAGGGGAGAGATCTATGAGGGTCATATCTCCGAATTGTAGCCCGATACCTCCACCAACGATAAGCCTGTCCTTAAAACCAGGCTTATTGGTGTTTCTGTTTTCCTGGGCTGAGGCCGTATTGCGAAGTATAAATAAGCCTGATAAGAGTAGCAGTAAAATGAATAAGGGTCGTTTTAGCATGATAGTCAGAAAAAATGGAAAAGTAAAAATACAACTTTTATCTCTTAAACCACATGAATTATTCCTTTTCAATGCTTAAATTATGGACGAGGGAGTATTTTTTCAATCATTTCAATAATCTAGTTATGATCTAAGTAATTGTTATATAGAATGCTATCCGGTGTTGTTAGAAAAAGGTCAAAAAAACTTTAAAATTTTGTTGTGTGGAATAAAAAAGGGTGTACTTTTGCATTCCCAATCGCGGGCAGAAGGAAGAGGCGAGAGAGAGAAAGCCTGGGGATTAAGAAGTTTTTTGAAAATATTTCAGAAAAGAGTTGCAGAGTCAAAAATTATTTGTATTTTTGCAGCCCCAAACGAGAAAAACCGGTTGGGAAATTAAAAAAGAAGTTCTTTGAACTATTGAAGCAATACGAAAAATAAGCAGCAGGAGCCATTTCTATGTGAATAGATA
>Ga0265295_1001691_pt1 | contig 37720 bp, 54 predicted proteins | sample Munlansysbiofilm_FD_192503 | JGI IMG/M metagenome (GOLD analysis project Ga0265295, IMG submission 192503) | Leachate microbial communities from a municipal landfill in Southern Ontario, Canada - Methane capture system biofilm | ecosystem: Engineered > Solid waste > Landfill > Unclassified ... | reverse complement strand
GAAGCTAATATAGTAAGTAGAGGAAAGACAAAATGACAACAGTAATACTATTACATGGGTACTACGATGAAGAACACCTGAAAGAAGTTGTATCTGAAATGCAGACGATGGGAACTCCCGTAATAAGAGGGTTTTACTGTGAATGTTTTGGGGCTTTTTTAGCCCTTGAAGGTTGCCACAGAATCAGAGCCGCTAAGCAACTTGGATTAGTCCCAGTGTTTGAAGAGGTTGAGTTTAAGGATATCACAGAAGTTGTAAATGATGTGTGCGATGGGATTTTAGTGGATGATGACACCTTTGAATCAGTCATAAGCACCGCGTCTACGTCAGCTAACCGCGGCGGAATGATTGTGTTTGAAGATGAGTAACCCACCTTAACTTTTCCCGGAATGCTCCCGGTCATGCGTGACAGGAGCACGGAGAAAACAATGAAAACACAGAAACCCATTATAGACGCGGACACCGAACAGGCAACCCGAAACGAGACGCGAGTAAGAGCACAACCGGAGATTATTATCGCGGAGGAAATAGACGAATGAAGTTAGGAGATCTTAAAACAACAGATATTGAGCAGAGACTCAATATAACTCTGTCTGACACAGATAGAGAAAAACTTGAAGGTATGAGGCAGAGTAAATCAAATGATATTATCCCGGGAAAATGGCATTGTTTCGATATGCCATTCCAAATTTTGTGCGGTGATAAAAATACTGCCGGCGTGGTCTATGATATCCTCGTACCATACAAAGCTCTGATGAAGAGTAATATACAAATCGGGTGGGTATAATGATAGAACTTGAGGAAAACCCCTATGAACGAGTCTACAAAATAGACTCACAGCTCACCCAGCTCAACGAACAGCTTAAGACCATTACAGCACAGATCGGGGCACTGGAACTTAAAAAAGAGGCGTGTATCAAGTCGGCAAACGGAGCGAAGGCAATCGGGGAATACCGGTTACAAGTCAACCGCAAGACGCGGGAAATGCGGAAAGTTGTCATTGACCGTATCATTGACCTGAACCCTGACCTAATCTTTACCGGTGGGAAGTTTGTTTACAAATCGGTTGATATCCCAGACATCGACAAAGACCGGTATAAACAGGACGCCCTTACTCATTACGAGGTTGGATTAACAGAACTGGATGTAATGACCGGCGGTAAGTCCAACTCCCTCCCATACGTTGACATAGACGTAAAAGAAACGGTTACATACTCGGTGGAAAAAATAGAGGATTAAATCTCATTTTTTTTATATCGCAGTCACGGTCATATATACATCAGTCCAGTTTATCTGATTATATTCCGCGCTCGTGCGGGCAATAGTTATCTTAACTGTAGTTGCAGGTATAGTAACTATCTTGGTCTTCCATCCACTTTGATTAAAGTTTGTAACCGAGTCTGTACCTGTTATCGCATCGTCAACATCATAAAAAGTTATCGTGGCTGTGGTCGCACCTTGCCCCGACTGCCAGTATGCCCCTATGGTTATGGTCCCCGTGTTAGTAGTGGTCACGATTTTGCACAACCCGCCGAACAACTTACCATCCCACGTATATCCTGTATAACTTGTGCCGGCTGTGATAACGTGTGTTGCACCAGTATCCGCGGTGTATGCACCTTTGCGTAATAGGTAACCAGATATATCCCCCGTCAAATTACCAGTAATATCCCCAACTTGTTTAACTCCATTTGTATCCACCGGTGACTCTAAAACTATGATCTCGGTCGCAGTAATCGCCACCCCTCTATTGCCGACTATTGCGCCCGGAGTCAGCCCGGTAAACCCGCCGAGATATCCAGCGGTAATAACAGCATCGTTTGCCGCATCGTAAAATCCAACCGCACCGGATGTAGATACAACCCATTTTGTCCCGTTGAAATATACCGGATCTCGGTCACTAACACCCGCGTCAACCGTCATCTGGGAAACGTCTATTGCCACATTGTTGAGATATGACCATGAATGTTTGACACCTGCAACACCGCATACAGTAGCATCTCCGCGCTCATCGGTGATATTAGCCGCGACAATAGACGTTACTCCCGCGCCAACGGCTATCCGTGCCAAAGATATTTCGTATGTTTCGGACGTCCGTGTAAGTGCGGGTGCGCTTGGTGATGGCGCCGGTGTGCCCGTCAATACGGCAAATGTAACAGACTGGTTGACGGATACACTCAACCGTGCAACAACCCGATCAATACGCGGGTTTGTGGCGTCAGCTGTCGGTACGGTCAGAGCCTCGTTGGTGGTGACCCATCCGTAATACCCCTGCACGTAACACCGCCCAGTCCGGACGTAAACACCCATATTAGCGGGTGAGTTTTGTATTACCCTTAACTCAAATCCATATCCTAATACATACCCAGACCCGATAGAGTCAAGGAGGAACGCGTTAAAATCTGCCTGATTATAACTCGAACCGTCACTAAAAAATCCTGATTTAACTGTCATTTTTTACACTCTCAATATTGGATTGTTCTTCGATACGTCCTTTATCATCCGGACTATATTAGTTCCTTCGCTCCCAAGGACTATAATAATATCTCTCTTGTCTGCGGTATAATTGATTTCGGCCGAAACAACCTCAATATCATATTTCCCGTAAATACCCGCGTCGACTGTAACAATATCGCCGAGAATAAAATCTTCGCCGTAAACACATCCTAACGAGTCCGCAAACTGCATCTCGATAACGGTCCCTACATTCGCGGCGATCTCTTTTTCTCCCGCTGTCGTCAGTAAGTCGGCCGTCGTGGCATATTTCGCGTCAACAAATACTTCCCTCCGTTCGATACCGGTCAATGTTGTATCGCCTACATACTGTATGGTTCGCACCGCCGCTTCACCCTGCCCCCCGACGACCGCGACCGTGCATTCAGGGATAGTGTCAACAAACCGGGATAATACCGCAGTGCCCATCTCCTCAGACAAAATAACCCAGCTCATACGACTTCTCCCAAATCGTTCCCTTCAACAACCGACATAACTATTTTCCATCCCCATGGTTTCGTGTCATCGTCTACAACCACAGACCGCCATCCGATACTACCCAGCGACCCGATCGTTTCACAAAGATCTAAAAGATTTTCAAACCTTGCCGATATCGTCACAGTTTCGCCTCGTCCGTAATCAACAGGTTCCAGAGTCAGAAACGGGTCGCGTCTGTATGTGTCTGTGGCTTCGATGATATTTCCATTGACGTAATGGCGGAACGCAGTTTCTGCGGAGTCCTGTATCTCGTCCGCACCGACCCCGTCTTGGACGTTTACAAGTGCAATTCTCGCGGATAATAAATCGTCTGCGTATTCATTACCCGACACCGTGATAGTGTCCCTAGTCGCGTCTATCTGTTTGATTATCAGCGCATACACAGACGACCCTGTAACGTAATGTATAATCCGCCCTTTGATAAGGTATTGCGCATAGACTGAATGCCGGGATACTTCAAAACTCCATGAATCGCGGTTCCGGTGTCGCTCCGTATAAGTCAGGTTTTTGTATCCATCAAGGACAATACGCGGGATATAATCCTCGTCACAAATCCGTATTTCCGGCGCGGTGATTAGGTATGATGCAGGTAATACGCGGGGAGGTGTGGTAGAAAATCCGCCAGCATCATAACTACCCGTATCATAATCAAGAAGGTGTGATGGGGGTAGTTTACGGGTTGGTGTGGTGGAAGATCCACCAGCATCATATCTATCCGTATCGTAATCAAGGGTCATTTATGAGCAACTCTTCAACACGTGCCCGTAACATGGATGGAACTTCGTCAATTGACTTAACTCCTTTCCGTATCTGTTCAACGTATAATCCAGCCATGCGCTCTAATGCGGGGCTTAATTCTGCCATTAGACACCTCCGAGAATCTCTAACGTGGCTTCAAATGCGTCAGTTGTCGCTTCCGCTTTGGCTATTGAGATAGATTCTGCGATTTCAGACTCCCTCTTTTTCGTGTATTCCACGATCGGAATTTGTTCGTCGATATCATACGACCAGTGGATAAGCCCGTCGTCCTCCGCGGGATATTCACGCTGGATGTTTGATATGCTATACACCCATTTGTCTGTGATAATGGGGTTAGTGGGCTGTTCGCCCACGCTGTGATCTTTTGGTTTTGTCATATTACTCATTACTCCTTGCTGAAAATCTGCAGGCGAGCGCCGAAAAGAATGGCGGAAGTGTTGACCGCATAACGCAGATCCAAACACGCTGGCCCCCCATTCGAGGCACCACCCCAACTCCCGCCCGAAACACAACAACGCGGCACTTTGTTTTCTGCCGTATCTTCTGCGTTGAAATTCGTGAAGTCTGACCAGTATGTCAGTGAGGACGCGCCGCTTGTGAATGCCGAAATGAGTGGGAACGATGCATTCCAAAGCATCTTGCGGACATACCCACTTGTTGTACCTACTCCCGTGACCTTGCTCCACGTTGCAGGTATCGCACTATCCCAATTGTCAGGGGTTAATGTCAGGGTCCCGACGTTGAAGTGGTCAGCGGAATCTATCGCAAATGCAATCTCGCCGAACCTACACGCGATATCGATCATATGCTCCAAGAGGTTCCCATATGGATCAATCTCCCCGCAGACAACCGCGGATACGTTCTCTATGTATGCCTGCGAGCTTGCCGCAATTCCCTGTGTATATCCGCCGGTGGGAGATACGCTGACACATACCGGGCGTCTGCCAATTACAGAACCACTGTCATCCACAAGTCCGCGGGCTACATCTGTTTGCAGATTGAGTGTGCCGTATGTCCAATACTTGTAGATGCACCGCATGATATAGACCAATGGCTGAGTGATGGTGTATGGATTTTCTCCGGTGACGCCCTCTGCCGTCCCGGTTGCCTGAGCCGCTGTGTAAAACTGCTCTGACGTGAGTGATACTGCCGGGAGTTCTGTCTCACTGTATATAGCGCGGAGTTTGTTATCACTGACGATCCCTTTGGTTACACCGACCCAGATATTATCTCTGATAGTGCCGTTTCTCCAATGACAGCATACCCACCCGTTTCCACTTCCGGGATTATCATGTGTCCATTCGATGGAGTGTATATCAGTCCCGAGGGTCTGGATGCGGAACCAGAACGTAGGATACCTGATTACAAAGTTTCCGTCTAACGAGAGTCCATCAGTAGTAACTCCGCTGTCAGTGCCATCAAGCTTTTTCGACCAGTCGTTAGGGTTCACGGTAAACAATTCTTCCGCCGCTTTGACAACAACGAACGGGTGTGTTGATTCAAACACAGCTTTTCTTGCGGCTAAATCCAATCCTGCAGAAGCCCCGATGTATGATATACATGCTTTCGGGTCGCTGTTGGTCTCGTCAATAATCATCCCGTGAACGGTGATTGGCGATTTATCTATGTAACTACCGATAATTTCGTAGTTGGTTCCGTCGAAGACAAACACGTATGTTCCGCCAACCTCGATTTTTTCCGGGGATATCACAACACCCTTTCGGGTGATGGGTCTTGCGCCGGTAGAAGTGATGTTCAGCGTTGGCGAGTTTGCGACGTTGCCGTAGGTAAACTTAACCACCGATACTGCACCGGAAACCAGTGTATAACCTGTAATGGATACAGCTTTTGCCGCCGTTTTTGCGATGGTTGCACAAACTCCATACCGACTAATAGCGGCGGACCCATCGAAGCTTACTCCGTCTATGGCGCGAGCGGTCGCGAGTTTGGTTGCAGTTCCCGCATTACCTGTAATTGCAGTTTGAGCCGGATGAACATGGTTTCCGCGGGCGAACTTTGAATCTTCCGAACCCACTGCCGCTATACCTGCGACAATAGGGGGGGTGGAACTCGCCATTGCATGACCGTAATTTGTGGCAGATGGTACGCCGTATGTAGTCGCGGATGATGCGTGTGAGGTTGGAGCTCTACTCGTATCTGTCGGGTGTACGTGGTCCTCTTTAGCTACTTTAGATGATGAACCAACCGCGGCAGTTCCAGCAATTAGGGGTGTTGCAGTAGCAAAATCAGAGTTAAACGCTGTTTTTCTATCATCTGTAATAATTTCACCTGATACTGCGTCCGTAGTAAATACTAAATCAAGACCTTGTAAGATATCTAATTTACCACTGTTTAATGTAGTGATATTGTCCCTAAGTTCTTTGTGGTCGCTTTCGCAAAATCTACGCGCCGCGGTTGAGCCTACCGGGTAAGTTCCGGTCAAACCTGCTTCTGGGGTCAGGGCGCCCAATACATTAGCCACACGAGTGCCGTAAAAGACGGTTACAAACGCTGAATCGGAAGATCTCTGCAATACGACCCGGTTAGGGGCGTCCGGCAAAACGGATGCATCTTCAACAAGGATGGTTGGAGATACCCCCGCTATATACTGGGCGGTTATAATAGTTTCTGGCGAACCGGCTACGCCATCGTACATTGTTTTAAGTGTCGTCATAATGATATCCATCTAGGGTTATAAACGAGTTTCCCACTCGCGTTAATTCCCTGTGTCGTTGCAGTAAACCTGATTGTGTTAAACCCCGGGGCGAGTTGGAAAAACTTGCTGGTGCTGGTCACATAGTTTAGTGCATTTGTTTCTAGGTCGTCTGAATCAATCAAAGTAACTGATTTACTCCCGTGTTTTGTATTGATAACGAGCGTTTCATTGTCCGCTATCGTCTGCTTCACCAAGATAAATTCGCCCGTTGTAACATTGGTTACTATCGGGTTTTCCATCATCCCGGTGAGCGTAATAATACACGGTGTGGGAGTATCACCGGCGTTATAAAGCGATGCGAGACTGTCAGATGTTCCGAGGGTAAACGGCACGGTAAACGGTATTGTAAACCCGCCGATATACCCCTGAACTGTGGATTCCACCTCATTTTCGTCATAATAACATGGGTCAAATGCGATAAAATCACAGTATCCCTTCCATGACGTGGCATTGTCGAGAACATCGTTTCTAAAAGACGGTGTCCCGTCGTCCGGGATTACATCAAGCGCGACGATAACCCCATTAGCGCGTTTCCACAACAATACACTTTTTCCATAAATTGGGTTAATCGCACTGATAAACGCGCTTCTGTTAGTCTCAAGTTCGGCACGGTTCGCGCCGTAAACCATCAGGACAAACGATAATAACCGTTTGCCTATCGTCGAAGTATGATACAGTTCGCCGATCATCCCGGGCGTGGCGGTAGAGTCATGAGACACGGGATAATGGGATACCCCCGTTAACCCTTCAACAAGCAAACTATATTTAACACCGTCAAACTGTAACAGTTCGCCTTTTGAACCGATCATACCGTATGGTTGGTTTAAGATTGTCATATCCCCATTCCTCCCGCATATAATCTACCAACTTCCCGCGAGGCTGTCATAGCTATTTCACCGGGGTTGGCGTTGGTTTGCGCATTAACTACCACCGTAGGGCTATTCGTTATCACTGTCTGTGGGGTGTTTCCACCGTTCACATCAACCGCAGACCCTCGGGTCATGTTAGATAATCCGTCTGATGGTAATGAGGTATAGGTCGGCAGTGATGCATAAGATGGCAACGGAATATCCACAACCGGCGGTATCTTGGGTAATCCACCTATAGCATTACCGTCCGCGTCGTATTCAACATGATACGTTGCCGCTATTGCTGGATGGTCAGCAACATATTGCACATACGCCGCCCAGTTCGCGGATTTCGTGGTGAGTGCGTCAACATCAATCTGGTTCATCAGATTCTCGTGTGATATCTGCGCTTCTTCCTGTGCCGCCAGTGCGTTTTCAAGGTCGGTCTGTTCGGTTTTCAGTTGTGCCGCGAGGGTTTCTAATCTGGTCTGCGCACTTTCGATACTGTCACCGTTCAGTTTCTCTTCGAGCTCGACCTTGTCAGCCTGTTTTGTGGACGCTTCCTCGAGTGCTTTGGCGTAACGATCTTCTGCGTCGGCCACATCAAGTATTGCTGACCGTTCACGGAGAAGTAACCCCGCGATATCTTCGGTAGATCCAGACTTGCGCGCCTCTTCCAACTCTTTGCGGATATTTTCCAAATCCTGTTTGGCACGTATCAAGCTGATATCGGCGCGTTCGACCCCGCGGTCTGCCACTTCAATCTCTTTGTCAATACCAAGCGCACGGTCGATAGTGTCTTTCAGGTCGTCATACTCAGACTGTAAACTGGAAACTTCCTTTTTATGGTTGGTTACAGATTTAGAAGCTTCATCGTATGCGACCTTTGCCCCGGCCGCAAGAGACCTAGTCGCCTGCTCCGTCATATAAATGGCTATCGCGGCGTCATCTTCGGCCGCCTTTAGCTTAAGGGTGGATGCGTACGCTTCTTTTTGATTATCAGTAAGGTATCTGAGCGCGTCGGTTTGTTCACGGACTGAATATGTCAGATTGTCGTTTGCGGTTTTATTACCTTCAAGAACATCAATAATAGCCCGTGTTTCATCCCGGGCCTTAATCAACGTCTCGATGTAATTATTAAGTTCATCGTCTGCCACTTTGGCGACGTTCGGCGTTTCAGCGAGTGCTTTGTTATACTCCACCTGCGATACTTTCGCGTCATCTGTGCGTAATATCAGAGGCAATAACGCGGCGGCAAGAGCGGCCACTCCAACGACAGCAAGCCCAACCGGGTTTGTCATTATCGCGACCGTTAATCCCTTTGTCGCAATGGTTGCCGCGATTGTGGACGCTTGATAAGCTCCATATACGGTAATCAGTGCGCCCACTCCAGATGCGAGCGACCCGACAGCCCACAGCGCTGGACCTAACCCCGCGGCGAACATAGCCGTAACTACAATAACCCGTTGGGTGCCTTCGTCTAGATTGGATAACCAATCCGCCATGTCCCCTATAGCCACAACCACGGGCATAATAGCGTCTGATAAAAGGTCGCCAAACGTGATAGATAACGTTTCGATCTGTCCTTCTAACTGCCTGAGTGCTCCTCCTGCACCGCCTTCCATGGTTTCTGCCATTGTCTGGGCGGCTCCGTCGCAATCTTCAAGCGCGGCGGTATATTCGTCTATCGTCTGACTCCCTGCGGCAAGAAGTGTTAACATACCCGGCCCGGCGCGGTCTCCAAAGATAACCATGGCGTCGGCGGTTGATAATCCGGCAGTGCCGAGAACATCAATAATTTCAGACAATGAATTTATTTCGGGGTTGACTTCTGCGGCGGTTATGCCGTAAGAAGCGAGGATATCTCTGGCTTCCGAGGTTGGAGATAACAAACCCGTTAACGCCCCACGTAACGCAGTGCCCGCCATAGTGCCCTGAATACCGGCATTAGACATAACCTGAATTGCGGCGGTCGTCATCTCAATTGATTGGTTAGCGGCGGATGCTACCGGACCAACATAAGCCATAGCACTCCCCAGTTGTTCGACTGAGGTATTAGATAATCTAGATGCCTCCGCGAGGATATCTGATACATGCGCCAAATCCGCAACCTTTAGATTAAATCCAGATAATACATTGGTCGCAATGTCAGCGGCTGTGGCAAGGTCCATCACTCCGGCGGACGCCAGAGATAACATCTGAGGTGTGGCTTCATACACTTCGTTGACTGTCAGGCCTGCCATACCAAGATACCGCATTGCTTCTGCCGACTCTGACGCAGACCAAGCAGTGTCCGCACCTAAATCTATAGCCTGTTGCCGAAGCATGTCAAACTGGTCACCGGTCGCACCCGTAACGGCCTGAACCTGTCTCATTGAGTCGTCAAAACTTGCCGCGGTCTTGACAGCAAGACCCCCCATTATAGTAAGCGGGGCAGTTACGCCTAACATCAGTTTTGTTCCGAAAGACGATACGACTTTACCAGATGCAACTATACTCGCCGTAAACTCTTGGGTTTTTGCCTGAGCCGTGAGTAATGCCGCGGTGAACTGGGTTGAATCCAATTTAAGGTATGCATTTAATGTACCGACGTCTAACGACATTCTGATATTGTCCCTCCAAGTGCTTTTGTGATTGCTTTGGCTATTTCCTGCATTTCATTTACCGATTGTTCCCGGATTTCCACAATTTCGTCTGGATAAACATCTTTCCACGTGATCGGATCTACACCCTTACCGCGATTGACATTATATAACATAGCTACGATGTTCCCGTTATACATATCTTCCCGGCGATTTCTGGCATGTTTGCCCTTGACAATTAAAGATATCTGGTATAATGTGTATCTCCCTACCTGTATCGGGTCGTCAAATAATCCACTAGTCACGAGAGAGTCCCAGTAATCGTGTAAATTACCGCCGGTAAACGGTTTCAGTTTTTTGCCGATTCGTCCTTCGGGGGGAGTTTATACATTTCAGTGAACACCGCAAGAAATATCTCGTTAAATTCCTCGTCAGTGTCGCGGGTGAAAATATCCTCAAATACCTCTTTGGGCAGGGGTTTGTCGTCCATTGTCACAATGCACCGTTTGATACATGATGCCATGAAATGCAAATTGGCTTTATCTGCGGGCACGCCGAGAGCTAAATTATACCCCGGCATATCATCTTCAATGAGACACATGTTTTTTAAAGAGGGGAGTATTTTATACTCCTCGCCTTTGATTTTCACAATCTTCATTATTATGTTCCTGCCGTGTAATCTGGCGGGGTCTTGCCATCAATACGGATACTGAACGTCATGGTTACAAGTCCGTCCAGCGGCTGACTACCGCCAATGCTGTTCACAAATCCGGAAAACACCCATTTAGATCCGTCCGGGAACGTTAACGTCCATGTCTCAGACGCGCCGGATGCAAACAGCCCATCAAGGGTAGCGATTCCCGCTTCTGTTTTTGCCTGTGCGATCGTGAACGAGATTGACCCCCCGTCGTTAAGACCGGCAATGAATGTTCTCCAGAGTCCTACACCGTATGCAGTGTCCTCAATGTCGCCGCGACTAAATGAATATTCGCCAATTGACAGCACGGTCCCGAGAGTTACTACGGTCGTGCTGAGTAATGTACTAGTTTTTCCAATGCTTACCATGATAAATTACCTGTTTTTCTGAGTAACAAAATTAATTGAATACTCGTTTGTTTCGCCCGCTCCGGTCTGTAAAAGACCCAAATAATACGGCGGGGTGCTCATCCGAACGGATTGGTAAAAATGCCCGTTGATCGTTTCATTCGCCCGGTTATCGAGCGCGGTTATGATGGTATCAATAACCGTGTTCGCGGTAGCTTTTGAAGCGTTGTGCACGAGGATCTGAAATGATGGGCGGTCGAATGTAACGGTTGTTGCATGCCCACCGTGGCATTTTATCGGACTAAACCCACCTGTTTCCATAATAGCCACTGCGTTCTGGACTGACATATCAAGATAGTTCTTGTTAGCCGTCACCCCGGCAGTGGTTAACAGGGTTTTCATATCGTCGCCAACGCTCATGGTTTCGCCTCTCTGCAGTATTCCCTCATCGACTGTAAAAATTCACGCTCGAAGTTGTTCCGGGCGGTTTCTAAAAACTTCGCCTGTCCGACCTTGTGCCTGACGTTTGTTCGTTCGTGCAGAGGGACGGCATACAATACACCCTTTGATTTCGGGTTAACTGTTCCCGTCTCGACTCCGTGCCGTTCAAACCCGACTGCAATTTCAAGGTTACCGGATTCGTTGACGTAGACGTCAGATACAAACGACCGCGAGCGCATTTCTCCGACATCTACCGGTGTTAGTTTGACCGATTCCGCCGACAGTTCCCCCCCGCATTCCTTGAGACCCTGAATCACTTTATCCAGCATATCATCAGCATATCTATCAAGTTTCGCAGTGAGTCCCTCAACGTTCGCGATATACATGCCGGTATCCTTCTTAGTGACGGTTGTAAGTCCAGTCATACCATAACCTCCGAGTGCCCAAATACACCCGCACGATCGTACCCATAGTTTACACCGATAACTGATTTTATCGTGCCGTCTGGGAACGTGATCTTATCCTCTTTGCCGATAAAAGCCGCGATGAACACGGTGGCGGTAGATGTGACTTCCGTCCCCGTTGCGTTGTATGTCCGTCTGATAGTGTAATCTATCCGGCATGCGTGGGTTACGGGAGTGCCATATGTGGCGTCACCATCTACACGAGACACAAACGGGGCAACTATTACAGACTGGTTCAGGAGTCCTGATATTGGGTATGATGCCATAGTGTTTATACCTCCTCGTGATTAAAGCGCCTTAAAACCGCGTGGCGTGGCTCTGTAGCGTGTCTGTAATCCATTGTTGTTTGGTTGGTGGTGTTAAACATCATACTCATACCCATATTTTAGAGGGGTCCTAACCCGATCATGTAAATTATCACGGAGGCAACAACTGCACCTATGGATGAACATACAGCCGCTACAAAGACGTTACTCAGTTGCTTTTTATCAGTCGAGCAGTCGCGGATATTGGCTTCGATGTAATCTATCCTCGTTTCAATGCGTCCCAATCTGTCAATAACATTATCTTCAAACGTTCTTGACCGGTTAGAAAGTTGGGGTGTATGTGCGCTGTAGTCCTCAGTCATAATTTAAACACCAGCAGGGTATGACGTCGGAAGAACATTCTACGGCGTCCTCGTGGATAACTCCGGTTGCATAAACCGAAGCTATATCATTGTTCACATATTTCTGTATCGCCAATTCGTATTTTGCCAGATATCCGTCGCTTTCGGTCTGTGCTCCATACCCCCACGCGGAATTACCTATCTTTTCGGAAGTAATAACCCGCGGTCCGTCTGTGCCTGATATCAGATATGCAATATACCAGCACATGGCAAAGGTCGCGTCTAACCCGGATATTCCCGGTGCGTCTTGATACACGCGGTTATGTGCAATTGCGTAATACGCGCCGTTAGAGGTATTATCCTCTAATGTGTATGGGGTGAGAAGCGGCATCAAATGTTTTATTTCGGAAAATCCTGACGATACGACACCATACGCATCATATGCACCTGTGTCATAACTAATCAAGATAATCACGTCCTAATACTGACATCGGTCAGGATAGTCACGTTTCCAGCGGTTGGATTGGTCATTTTTATAAGGTAGACAGATCCCGCCTCAAACATCACTGTGAACTCCTTCGACCCGACAAATTTCAGCGTGCCGTCAGCCGTGGCAGTTACATCCCTCTTGAGCGTCCCTGCGGCTAACCCAGCTTTAGATAAATCGGCGTGGTATATCTTCGAGTCCGTGCCCCCGGTAAATGTCGGTGTTTTGTAGATGGCATATGTGACCTCGTCAGATGAGCCATACACATGACATAACCACTGGTTACCCGCAGGTACCGTAATTACTGATACAGCAGACTGGCTGGCGATGATCGTGCGAGATAACGAAGTGCGATACGGAAAAACGTTCTGGGGGGATATAGCATCAACTAAACTCCCCATAACGCCCTTTATATTATCTCTCGGTAAATTAGTCATTAAAAAGACCTCCTATTTAACCAGATTAAGTGATTGCCGTCTCGACGACGCCTTTGTTAGTATTGGACACCTGACGGATGTTGGATTTGACAGCGTTCCAGACGTTTGCCTGCAGGATAGTCGAACGGGTGTCTGGGTCGTCGTAGACACGGGCTTTATACTGACCCTCAAAGAGGTATGCGCCGGGTGCTTCGTTGGACACGAAATACACAGAGTCAGCGTCGATGGTGTCAAGGACGGTAGACATGACGATCGGGACGTTATAACCCGGAAGCATGTTAATGCCGTTCTGGACGGTCATACCAGAAACTCTGTAAACACTGGAATTGACGGACGACATGATCTGACCGTATGCCTTTGCACCGCATGCAATACCGGTCAGTCTGTATGGTGAGAGTTTGCCAACTGCATCTGCGACCGCGTCAAGGAATGAAACCCCGTCATAATCCCACGTGGTTCCTGCCGTCGGGGTAAGGTCAAGCGCTTTTCCAATTTTGTAATCAAGCTTGGATGCGAACCCAACTGCCGCGTTGGCCTTTGCGAGTGACATGGGGTCGGCAATGGTCGGGTTCATCAGTGCTTCATCGCTGAATGCGATACGCATCTCATCAGCGTAAAGGTCTACATCAATTGACCCGAAGTCCGGTGACTGGACGTTAGACGCTTCAAACTCCCGCAGGTCGGTTGCGATAGAGACCGCGTCCATAGTGGAAAGAGAGACCTTGGTCCCATTGACAGCAACACGTTTAATGATTGCCGGGTTCATCAGTGAGCCGTAGCTCTGCGATGCAATCAGAACGTCATTGATAATCTGACGCTGATAGAGGATATTCTCAAGTTTATCCTTTGAAATTACTCCATTAACTGCCATTATGCGCTCAGTACTCCTGTGATCTGATTAAGTTTGATAAGTGCGACACCATTGGCGGCTCCCACATCAAGAGCAATGCCAAGGACATAATCTACGTCAAGATCTGCAACTTCTGCTTTTCCGGCGTTGGAACTAGAGACGAAATCGAATGCATCTACACCGGTCGTGTCACATCTGACACCTACCATGCCGTCGATACAAACGCGGATAACGTCACCGCTTGCCCCCGCGGCATCGAGTGCGACACCGACAACTCCAGTAGGTTCTGCACCGGCATAAAGTGCCACAGCTGGCGCCGCTCCGGACGGTGTGATCACAACGAAATATCCTTTCGTGATTGCCGCGGACGCCGTTGCCTTAATGACATACGCGCCGGGCTGAATTTCTCCTAAATTATAAGCCATTTTTATTCCTCAAGTGGTCTGTAACCAATCTTCTCTTCCTGCTGTTTCACGTTCGCGAGCATGACCTCTTTTTCAGAGGCAGAACAAGCGCACGAGCCTTCGGCAGATTTCACATTGCCGATTTTCGTATTAAACGCGGTCAGTTTCAGTGCGAACCCAAGCGGGCTGGTTTCAGCGAGTTCGCGGGTTTCCGCTTCGTGTTCTGCGTCGACCCATGCCGGCGGCAGAGTGTTCTTAAGTGCGGTCCATTCTGAATCTCTCTGTGCTTTGATGGTCGCGGCTTTCAGTGCTTCATGTTCGGCACTAATCGCCACATTCGCGGCTTTCAGAGTTTCAATCTGTGCGGTAAGCGCAGAGATTTCCGGGTTAACGGTATTTTCCATTTTCTCCTCTGGTTTCGAGTTGTGCTCTGTTGCATCAGGTTTGGTGTTACAGAGCTTCTCGTAAATGGCTTTAAGCCATCCTTTAGATTCTGTATCTGCTGTTTCGGGTTCCATTGTGTTGGTCTCCTGTTTCACGTTTAAAAACATCGCGCCGTTATCGTTACTGTAACAATTCGGGCAGGCTCCCTGTTCAAAAACAAGGAGGTGATTCGGTCTGACGTTGCCGGTTATCTTCCAACTATTCTTACCACTTTCCGGCGATATATCAGACCAGAACCCAGTCGACGGGGCTAGTTTGCCGAGTTTCGCGAGTTGTTCAGCGTGATCGTCGGAAAATGTAATGAGTCCGTCCATCCTCGGTGTACCGGTCGGTGCGATATTGGCAGTGTTGATAGTGCCAACGTATCGAAAACCGTCCGGTAAAGGAGAACGAGTAGAAACTAAGCCCATATCAGGATGCTTTATAGGCATGCCTGCTACAGCCTCAGCGAAAATAACGGGAATGTTTGTCCACGTTTCTGTGTTTGAAAACGCTTCGGGAGTATAAAACACCTGTTTACCGTCGTTAGAGAGATACGTCCCTAACCGTTGTAACGTCAGCGAATGCTGATATGGCTCTCCCATATATAGGTATGTGCGGTATATAGGTATTATGCTTTCGTCAAAAAAGAGATCCGCACCAAAGAGGCCAACAGGAACATTCGAGGTTTTTAGATCTAAGAGATAGATTTTATTCTTCGAGGTTTTTATTCGAGGTTCTTGTATCTAAGAGATGAATTTATTCTTCGAGGTTTTTATTCGAGGTTTTTACATCTAAGAGATTAATTCATTCTTCGAGATATTATTATTCGTATATCTTGTTTAAGATATCGGATACAGCATCCAGATACCCTCTATAATATGATGATTTGTATGCTCTCCAGTGCGGCCCGTCTACTTCTTCGGCGCACTCTTCTATATTTTCCCTGAGTAGGATTATCTTTAAGATAAGTTCCTTTTTGTCGATAGTGTCAGTCATTTTATCCTTCGCCTCTTTCCTAGATCCGGGGGCATGCATCATCGCAGATATCAACACAGAGTCTGAATCCAAGATCCTTACATGCATACCGCATTGGCAGTCCCGGGGTGTTCATGTAAACAAGTTGCATATGGTCACACCCCTTACATCTCGCGTTTCTTGCGGCGTCATTTGCCAACTCAACCGAAGGAGCTGACGTATGCAACTCAAGTTCCTTTTTGTCGATAGTGTCAATTATCATACCTTCGCCTCCACATTGGGCAGTCAGTAATCTCGACCGGGTCTTCTGTATCCTCCCGTAACGGATTGCTACATGTGCCATATGCATACTCCATATCCCGCTCATCCTCTTCCCAAAATTTACAATCAAAGCAATCACTCATAATTATAAACCCCCTGTAATAATAGCCCCTATAATCGAGACTATCGTCATAATTATGAAGAAAATAGTTACTAATGTAAATATCTTGATGTATATCGGCATACATGCCTTACGCCATTCTCGGTTTATCTCTTTCATTCTCTCGGATGTCATTCTTCACTCCTATTATCTTTCAGTAATTCTTTTTTCTCGATGATGCACATAACGCAATTCTCACGGCAACATATGCGTGATACTCCATCATTATACGCATTACACGTACCGCGGAGATGATTTAGGCAGACTGTATGATCCACGACAATATACCATGAATCAGTCATATTAATTCACCTGTAACATATCTTTCGTCGCATGCTCCACGTCCCCCATTGGCGAACTTGCAATAAAATACTTTTTTAATATCATCCAATGTATTATTGCATCTGTTATGATCTGGATTATATAGCCCCTCCGTACATGTTTCACATTGACTTGGTATCATCCTATCCATCCAACATAACTAATGCTTCGAATGCCGATACTGCGATAATCCGAGTGCGATAATCAACGTCGTAGTCATGATTTAAGGCTACCATTCTAGTTTCTTCTCCGTGCCCGCCTGACGCATCAGGTTAGGCAGTCCGGGAAAAAAAGAGATTAATAAAAATTAAGTTTTTCGCAGTATTTTCTAAGGTCGGTTGTTTCCTCTATGTTGAGGATTCTAAGGCCTTCTATCATTACCGCGTTTTTACCGATGATTGTAGACCGGATAATTTTTTCTTTCAACTCCTGATTAAAGGTCGGGTCCTCGGTGATCCTCTTACAATTCTTAGAAAGTCTTGCTAAATTTCTTCTCAGGTTTTTAAGCTCGTTTGATTTCATTTTGTCTTTCCTCTACTTACTATATTAGCTTCCAAAATATATATACTTATCTATCTATAATATTAAAATCTTATAATTTAATATTTGTTTACAATAGAGGGTTAGAAAATATTCGGAGCCGAATTTGGGCGCGATTTACCAATCTAACTCTATACTACTAGTATTATATATATATATATATTATTATATATAATATTAGAGTAGTGTATTACTGTGGGGGTGGAGGGGGGCGGGTGGACGGGCCCCCGGACAGGGGGTATTGTTTTTTAAGAATTTAATATTTTTGAAAAAAATCTACACCCATACAAAAGCCCGTTTGGCAAACGGAGCTCGGAAACAGCTCGCCTTATTTTATAATAGGCGTTATAAATAAATGGGATAAGTATATAAAATAATAAATTATTTTTTGGGTGGTTTGAGTGATTCAAGCCAGCCAAAGACGCCATTTGAGTAAATAGCCCGTAATCCGTGCTTTTCGATATAATTTGTTATTATATAATACAGATACTCGGAGTCAGGGGTGTTGTCTCTCTCCCTAATCCGCTTCTGTTCAGCGATTATCTGTCCTTTTGACACGTTTTCCATCCCAGACATACGCATAATATCAGCGGGGAATAGGTATAGGTTCTCGGCAATCGTCTGCCTCTGGTCACGTGTAAGCGCTGGAAGTCGGCTCATGCTGACACCATCCCTGCTTGATCTTTAGTCAGATACTCGGCCTCGGATTCGGTCACTTTGGCCCCTTTCCGATTGACCTTATAATCCGCTGGGACTAGCAAGCACCTGCATTGGAACTCCCCGAGCATTGGAGCGCTCCTATGTTCGTATATCTTCCCGTTCCGCATCGCATGTTCAGGTCTGACAAGTTCGTCTCCCGCTGTCACATACTCAACATACTGGACTCCAGACTCTTCAAACGATGCAGACCGTGCATCATTACGGATCTTACTCGCCTCTGTCCGGGCGGCAGTCATAGCGTTGTGTCGAGTTCCTTCGAAGTATCCCTCTAACTCTTTGGCTATCTGTCGAGGGTGAACACCCGCCTTTTCCGCGTCGCCTATCAGGGTGATAATGTTAGATGTGTCTCTGACGCTCATATCAGCCAGCCAAGGCACGAACGTCTGTCGGGTGGTTGCTTTATACATCCCGTTGGGTTGAAGCGCCAGAACACGCTCTATACAGTCTGTGCCGCCATTGAGGATATTACGGGTGTAATCGGATACTATCTTATCTGTGATACCTTGTGCACTTGCGACCGTGTATCCCGTCTTTGCCAACCCTGACAACGCTTCTTGCGATGCAACCATAGACATCTCTCGTGCCGCCTGCGCGTAAATGGTAGCCATAGCGGTCTGTCGTAATCGCATGAGCTTATCTATTTGGGTCTGTTGCTGTTTCGATACCACGACTTATTACTCCGTGGGCAAGTTCATTATTCCGTATATCCCGTCCATTGCCTTCCGGTTAAGTTCGATGATGCGCTTCTCAGTATCGGACATGATTTTCTCCTCAGGTGATGTAAAGTTCTCTACATCGGCGACATTCCCGAAACCAAACCCTCCTGCGGCTTGATACTCTTTTTCCAAAGCTAATTCAAGCTCTGGGGTGGTCTCCTGCAATTCGAGATCATTTAAGTTGTTCCGTATTTCGGCTTTGGTCAGGCTCTTCCCGGCGATACCTACCTTGATTTGTTCCAGTTTGGCGGATGTTTTATCAACGGTCGGGCGTTTCAACTCGATGTGACACGAATGGTTAACGTACCCATTCATTTCAAGGATTGTGTTATACTCCCGCTCTAACCATTCGACCGACATCTCCTGCAGACTCTTAATATAATCCGCATAGACCTGACCACGGGTTGAGTCTGAGGTGCCAAGGGCCCGTGACTCGGTTTGGAATGCTGATAGGGGATTGAAATAATCGTTGATATACTTGACAAGCACGGCTTTCAGGTCGGCGGCAGACGTGCTCTCTCTAATCCTCAACTCCGGGAACGTTGCCCACGGGGGTATGACAAACGCAGAATCCTTACCCCACCGTTTGGCAAACGCGGTAAACCACGTTGTTATATCGGCTTTGGTAGGTTTCGGTGTATAGTCAGGATTGACCTGCGGCATGATAGTGGGCGCACCGATGCGGTTAATCTGCTGACACAGTGCTGTATCTACCAGTTCGATCGTTGCCATCAGCCTATACAACGGATAACAAATGGCCTTACCCGCATATTTCGGGGTGGAAAGATCTGTAATAGATGTTACATTGGTGAGGAGTTTGGTCTGGTATGTTTCATAATCCGTCTGGAAAAACATAGGTGTGCCGTCCGAATCGAGTGTAATACCCGGTAACAGTGGATTAATAATGGTTCCAGTCTGATATCCCGTGAACGATTCGGCAGGAAGATGTCTGATCTCGGTGATAGTCCATTTACCATTAACCCGAGCGCGCCCGATACTATTTAGAGACGCGCCCCAGAACCCGACGTCAGGATATACGTTCTGAATGGCCGACCACGCCCGAACATCTTTAAAGTTCTGCGCAATTTCTTTCGTTAATTCAGGGACTTCCTCTTCTTTATCGTCGTTTATTACGGTAATTGTCGGCGGTTCGGGGTAAATCTGCACGCCAAAATCCTTAATATTCTTGGCAAGATATACGCTATTCGTCCATTCCCTGACGGTTTCTACAGTGACTTTCTTAGGGAGATTGCGAACCCCGCCCGAAACAACCCCTTCGGGTTCGGTTTTAGATGGCTTTTTTGCTACTGGCATGTCAATATTTCCGGCGTATCACGTCTGATAACGCATTGAGTGGTATATACGCGCTTATAAATGATTATTGTTTGTATAGGTATTTACAAAAAAGAGAGATATTATATCAGTCCACCGCCCGACATAAACCCATAATCCTCGTAAGTTCCAACGCCTATATCATCCTCAAAAGCGTAACGTGTGGCGTCGATACAATTGTGGACTAAGATACCATTGGCAAAATATTCGTGAGAATCTTCAACAGTTAAATCATAAACTTGCATCTTTCCGGCGTCTTGCACCGATACGATTTGCGCACCCGTGACTACAACATTCAATGTCGCTAAATCTGGATGATACAAACTCTTTGCCGCATTCCTTACATATCCGTGTGACGTTATCAACTCCAGATTCGCGTCTGTATTTTGCTTTGCACGCGTTTGAACAAAATCTATTATTTCCGGTATTGATCGCGAAATACTCTCTCCCGCATTGTTCACATATATGTTTGGTTGGTTCTTTACTCCCGAGACTTGTTTTAGCATGTTCTGTATGCCACAAATGACCGGCTTCTGACCTATGCCATTCCAAGGTGAGTGGTCTTTGGATATCCAAATTTGCTTTCGCAAACTCTGGATTATTTTTATGAAACCCCTTTGAGTGAAACGATAGATGTTCTGACCCTTTAATACATTCAAGATTGGATATGTCATTATTAGATTTATCCTCGTTTTTGTGGTGAATATGATATCCTTCAGGTACCTTAGAATTGGTTTCTGTTTCCCATATCGCACGGTGTAAGTATCTGGTCGTGAAATTGTTTTTACTACAGCGGGACGATCTATAATATCCATTTTCAGATAATCGGTAAGGGATCCCTTCATAAACGATTTTTTTAGGCAACATACTTCATCAGTATAACGTATGGTGTCTATGGGTATATACCTTTCCGAGTTAACAAATAGTTTATGGTCGTGGGTTGCTGTCAATGAATAACCATTAGATAATTTAACCGAAACAACGTCCTTAACCCCATTATCCCAAACCTTTGATACTCGTTTGAATCCATCTCTTGTTAAGACCTTATCACCAATACATACCGTTTCGATTGGTCTTTGTCCTTCGTCGGTTGTAATCAGTGTCCCCTCTGCAATACAATGGTTGTCAAAGTCAACTAACCGGCTCAATATCGTCCCATCCTTCGTCCGAGCATAGTCGATCGTCCTAAACTCCCGCCCTATATTCGGGGTCCGTCTCTCGTCGATAACAATCTCCAGTATCTCATCGTTCAACCATTTTTCTCCTGACTCAACACTGCCGGGTCCTTTAGTCGCCGCCAGCATATTAGTTACATTGTAATCGTTTTGATATAGGTCAATTGTTTTTGGTTCTGATGAGTCCGCCTTGATATACGTATGGTCGTTCGCATACCCTTTAGCTTTGAGCCATTCTGCATTAGACCGGTCAGTCAGCCTAACCCCATACCGTTCATCTACTGCATAGATTTTCCGGCGTGTTCGGTCGTAATGCCACCTGACATACGCAAACGCATCGTTGGCATATCCCCAGTCAATACCACACCGATAATTATCGAAGGCCCGTAACTCCTCGTCTGTGATCTCGCGGAACACGAGATTATCAAACGGCATAACTCCGGACCCGACAGCCTCGCCAAGGAACTCCCATCTATACCGTTCGGGATTCGTCGCTTTAAGCTCTATCAGCGTGGTTTTAAGCTGTTTGCTAAGGTATGGATTGTCATTGACCGTCGAATGATGCACATACGTATCATTGGATATAAGCGAGGTATTGTATTTGATATTGACCCACGAACTAAGAGATCTCGGCGGGTTGTATGTGTAAAATATATGATATTTCAGACCGTCAGGTAATCCAGCACGGATAACGGAGTTTACGATAGTCGATACTTCATCCTCGTTCTTGAACTCGGTGACCTCTTCAATCCACAGAATAGCGATAGGATACCGATGGGTTTTGATTGACTTGAGCTTCATCGGGTCATCAGCCCCCCGGAATATGATCCGGTTTCCGGTGGGCAGATAGGTAAGGCCGAGTGGGGATTTCGACCGTTTCCAGTAGTCCGTAACCCCTAAAAGTTCAATGGCTTCTATCAGCTGTTCATAAACAGACTCGCTGAGAGTATTGGCCACCTTACGAACGACGAGAGTATTCACGGGGAACTTCATCATCAGGATGATGATACACATAGATACAAATGTGCTTTTCCCGGAGTTCCTACCGCCCTTAAACACATAATACGTATATTTCGGGTCGGTCAGTGCTAACCACGCATGATAAAAAGCGGGGGTTAAAAGATCTTTAATATATTTCTTCAACTTCATCTAAATTATCAGCCATACTGTTTGGTTTGGTCGCGTCTTTCGGCACATTATCAACAAACTGGATACCCATTAATCCTGTTATTTCCTGTTTGTCATTCTGACCTAAATATTGTTTACCTAACCATATCAGCATAGTGGCATTTCCTTTCTTGGCCGCACCGTATTGCATTCTCCTTAAAGATGCCTTGCCAGACTCCATTCCTTTTTTATGAATCCGCAAAAATTCTGGGTCATGTTCCAATGTTGATAACGATACGCCCAATAAAGAAGCGATTTCAGACTGAGTACACATAATAGATGAGTATTTCTCTGCCATGTCATAATCTATCTCTATGGGTTTGCGCCCTCTCTTCTGGAGGTCCTCTGGTAACTTTGGTTTAGTCATGGTTTACCTAAATATTATTCTGTTTATTCAATAATAAGATATGCATAAATATAAGTGTTATCATATATATGATTATCTCTCAAATATCATAGGTTGTTTTCCGCCCAATATTGAAACTTAACCCATTCCTTAATATTTATGGGAACAAGTTCATCTGAGTTTTGCATTCGTGTGTTAGGACATACATCAGAAAAATTAAATTTATCAAATATATGTGTTACAGGATTAAATCTCATTATAGTACCATACCTCCCACACACCCATGATGTAGAATCTACCGAGTCAAAATTTAGTTTCTTCAACATAGGAACATTAGTTAATCCTAACCCATGTATCTGAGTGTTATTTTTATGAGCCATATCAATAAACCATTTCAAAAGAGGTAATTCAGACCTCTTAATTTCCTTTGTTACAATTCCACCTATAGATACATAATCATATTCATCAATCATCTGTAAGAAATAATCTTTACCACGGGATTTATGAAATACAGGTATTGATTGGATCCCAGTTTCATTCTCTAAATATGTACGATATTTCTCAACTTGTTTAAGACCAACTATAGAGTCAATATCCAATTCAAAATATCTTTTAACTTTATTCTCAACTAAGAATTTAGCATAGTCTTTCACATACTGATCAAAATTAACCTCACCTTTAATATTGGATGAGTTCATAAAACTGAATGCCCCAGAATCCACTAAATATCCTTTACAGTGATTAGAATGTGAATATTTAATATCCCCTTTGGTAGGGCTATAAAAATTATATAAGGTATAAGGTGGTTTTGACTCCCACATATGTCTTTGATAAACTCCTATACCGGCGAGATGAACCCTCAAATATCAACAACTCCTCCACAATGGGGGCAGATAATAGTAGTTGGTTTCTCTTCGATATGTTCATCTGATACTTGGTCTGGTTTGGGTACTGCATTCTCTTTAAAGAACATATCTATATCTTTATCAGTTAAAGTTTCACCAATATCAAGGAACCCAAAATCTTCAAACTCAAACTCTCCCATAAGGTCATCCATCTCACTCTCTAAGAGTGATTTATCCCAGAAAGATAATTCGTGGGACTTGTTTTCGATTAATCTAAATGCCTTTATTTCCTTATCTGTCATCTCCGATTCAATAACACAAGGAACGGTTTTTAATCCAAGTTCAATTGCCGCCTTTACTCTAGTATGACCGCAGATAATTATATTGTTCTTATCTACTGAAATAGGCACTTTAAACCCGAATCGGGAAATAGAATTTGCGATGAATGAAACTGATTCATCGTTTTTTCTAGGATTCTTTTCGTAAAAATTAAGTTTTTCAATTGGAATATCAACTATTTTCATAATTAACCTCTTTGAGTTTTCTCTCCATTCTTCGAGTGATGAAGTAGAATATAGGAGTATCCAGAGCGGCAAAACAGAATTTCACTACATACTGAGATACAATCATAATCCCGATGTTTGGCACTACTCCGATAAATGCAATAGTAATAAATATAGAAGTATCTGCCAATTGGCTTATCATAGTACTACCATTATTCCTGATCCATTTGGGCGTGAACCTTGCCTTAAGAGCATGGAACATATGTACGTCTATGGTTTGTGCAACTAAATACGCAATTAATGATGCAATTACAAACCGGGCAGAGGAACCTAATGTAGCTTGGAATACGCTATCAAACTCTACCATGTATATAGTAGGTGGGAGATAGATTGCGAGATAGATAAGGACAAGTGAGAACAACTGTACAGCAAACCCGATCTTAACAAGGGTTTTAGCGTAATGTTTTCCGAAGATTTCACTTATAATATCTGTCATTAAAAAAGTAATAGGATAAGCCAATACTGCGGCCGGGATTTCAAACCAACCGATCTGAACAACCTTTGCCGCGATAACATTACTAATGACTAACGATACTACAAAAAATGCCGATAATATCATCAGATATTTTTCCGGCAGAAAACGTTTAACTGTTTTAGAAGAAAACATATAATATTATGTTATTTTATATATACATTAATCTATTGATTATAAGATATATTAAAAAGAGGTGTTCGATAAGCTGAGTAAATACTCAACTGCTTTGGATGCTTGGGACGCGGCTTTGATAATCATGTTTTTATCAGCGTTTATTCTTTCTGCCCAGCCTTTGACATATGCCGCGTTCTGCTCTTCACACGGTTTCATTCCAAACTCGGCCAGTAAAAACGCACTTCCGATTTCTGCCACGAGTTCTTCGAACGAGTATTTGTCTTTGTTTTCGTGGTGGAGAGTCAAATCCCTGTCCATACGCCCTTCCGCTCCGGTCCAGTGTATAAGCTCGTGAAACAGAACACTGTAATATCTCTCTTCTGTTTCCACGTCGCTTCTCAGTGGTACCCGTATCTCATCGCTCTTTGGAACATAACAAGGATCGTACCCATGAATGATAGTTGCCGGGATTGAACTAATGAACTGTTCGGCTGTTGCATGTTCGCCTGTTTCAACCGCATCTTCCATGATTCCCTCGGTCTGAGAGATGTTAAACGCATATGAAAGTTTAGCGAACGGGATATGAGTTATCTTGTCCAACCCTGTTTTTGGATCTGTTGTAATCCTCTCAGAGATGTTATAATAGATAACAGGCGTTCCCTTTTCCCCCTTCTTCACTTGCCCTCCCTTGTTTTTGATTTGTTTGTATGTGGCAAACTTAGAGTGGGTGAATCCACGAGACCACAGCATAAGTATGTTGATGCCGTTATAACGTCTCCCAGTCGTAAAATTGATTGGGAGTCCTCCTGACACCCACCCCGCATGCCACGGGAGTGTTTCAGTAGACTCGATGGATTTTATCAGTTCGTCTACAATCTTATCGTTTGTGGTAAGTTTTGTTGCCATTATTACTCAACCCTTGCGACTTCGTAAATTGCTCTGATAAATCCGAACTCAACTTCTGAGATGTCTGAATCCATTATGGCCACCCGGTAGATCTGTCCGAGGGTGTCTATAAATTCATCTCTGGAGATGTGGCGCCTTGCTAATTCGGACTGTGCTGTGTGGATGCTCTCAAGGTATTTGTTTGCTGGTGATTCTTGTCTGAAGTTCATTTTTTGTTTCTCCTGTAGTTTATCTTACTACAATAATTAATTAGACTCGAAAGTATATATACTTATCTATTTAATATTACTGAACTTATCTATCGTGATTAAATAGATAAGTATATATACTTTATAGTCTAATAGATTATTGTAGTAAGACTACAGGAGAAACTAAAATGAACTTTAAAATCATTGAAACGGGAGAAGTAAAAGAAATCAGAATTATAGACGACTACACCGGATGCGATTGTTTCTGGGATATGGAAGTCGGATTTCCACACGACCACCCCGGCAGAGACGAGGACGGGAACATTGTATGCAGTCAAGCTGATTACGACGACCTGAAAAACTACTGGATCAATGAGGTTGAAACCTACCAGAACGGAACCAACCCTGAATGGTATGAAACCGATGATATCGGTAACATTGTAAACGGCAGACCAATAACCGTTTACACCGATTAATTTTTTCTTTTTTTTATTATTTCAAAATCTATAAACTAACATACGATTTATGGAATGGTAGTATATTTCTGGCATTTTTTCTTAGCGGGAATGATCGTTGGTGTCCGGGGCTTTGTGCATGTGACCATGTGCGCCGGGTTCCACCAATATTCATCCGGTAATATAGCGTATGCGCATGTATAACATGCATACGCTCTTTTCATGTTCGTTTGTGATTCTTCGGATTGGGCGGCTGTCACCGCACCCGCTCCTTGTTCCAGTATGGCGATTTACACTGGGGGCACGTGCCGGGGAGCTTACCCGATGCTCTCGGTTCCCAAACATTCCCGCACCGGTTACACGTCAACATCTCCCGCGGTGTTCTCGGGACAGCCGTTCGGTGGCATTTGGGGCATGCTCTGCTTTTCGTATTGGTTTTACGTATCCATACATGCCCGCAGTATGGGCAAATGACTTCGGTTGACATATGTATTAATTGTAAGTATAAGTATATATACTTATTTGTTGCATTACAAATAGATAAGTATATATACTTTGGAGTATAATATATTATTGTAGCAAGACTACAAGGAGAAACTAAAATGACAACTGAAACAAAACATTCTAAATCATACAACACATTAATTCGGAAATATGAATCTGTCTACAACGAGAGTATGTGGCATCTTAATACAGTAGGATATGCGTCAGAAGACGACGCGAGACATCTTAGCAATATTATTAAGATGGCTAAAAAGAACCTTAGCGAATCTGAATATGACGACTTCGTGTTGTTTATTATTGACCTCAATGCGTGGTAATACACGTCCTAACAACCCCTTTTTTTACACCTCATTACAAATAGATAAGTATATATACTTACGAGCCCAATATACTAGTAACAGCAGAAATGTTGTTACAAACTAAACAAAACAAAAAGGAAACGAACATGGCTTATAATTTGGCTGAACTAAAAACTAACCTCGCTAAACCTCCACGGATTTGTATCTATGGTGGGGAGGGGGTAGGGAAAACCACTTTTGCGTGCAAGTCTCATAAACCACTTGTGCTTAATCTGGAAGATGGTATCCCACCGGCATTATCGTCCGTCCCAAGCGTCCTCGTGAAAACATACGCGGAATGTATGGACGTCCTTGAAGCACTTTACACCCAAGACCACGATTTTAAAACCGTCGTTGTCGATTCGCTGGATGTCATAGAGGAAATGATAACCCACAAGGTATGCGTTGAGAACCGATACACCGATATCAGTAAAGGAGCATACGGTGCAGGATATCAGGCACGGACAGCAGTATGGGCGAACTTTTTCAAGTGCCTTGACCTTCTCCGAGAGAAGGGCATGACAATTATCCTTATCGCCCATGCGGCTGTTGTCAAGGTCGCTGACCCATTACTCCCGGAATACGACAAACAGAGCATCCATCTCTACAAAACTGAATCCCTGAGAGTTGTTGAATGGTGTGATGTTGTCGGTTATGCCCTCGTAAAAACCTATACTACAAACGACGGTAAACGCAACCTCGCCACTACGGCGGGCGAGCATGTGATACTGACACACAGCAACCCGGCATACACGGCAAAAACCCGGTATGAAATGCCGGATGAGATCCCTATGGTATGGTCAGAATTTGCCAAATACCTGTATCCAACCGAACAGACTGCGAACACGAAAAAGACAAACAAGGAGAACTGAAACAATGGAATTTAATTTTGACTCAACAACTGTAGAAAAAGACTCGTCATTTGACCCCATCCCCGCAGGAACTTACAAAGCTCTGATCGCATCCACTGAAATCAAAGACGCAAAAACACCCGGAAACAGGTATCTTAGTATCCGGTGGAACATTGTGGACGGGGAATACAAAAACCGCGTGGTTTTTGAAACGCTCAACCTGTGGCGGGCCACCACATCAGAGAACGATGTAAAAACCATGAAGATCGCAAACATCAGGCTTGCAGAAATCTGTGAAGCGTGCGGTGTGCTCAGAATCAAACGAACCGAGGAACTGCACAACAAAATCATGTGTATTGACGTTGTGATTAAGCCAGCCGTCGGCATCTATTCCGCTAACAATGAGGTTAGGAAACATCACAGTATCAACGGCGGGCACACTCTGCCAGTAGACGACCTGAAATCCGGACTTCCCTTCGGGAACTAACCCCCTATTTTTAGGTATGTAAAAATGGTAGACATTTTTATCGAAACGGAAACCCCGACCGTAAAACAGATTTACGAGCATTATGTTAAATCAGCGGCCGTCATGCAACCCCGGAAACACCTTGGCGCATCCCAGATAGGACACCCATGTTTAAGATATCTTTGGTATCAGTTCCGGTGGTGCGCAGAGTCTAAGAACTCGTTCGACGGTCGTATGCTTCGGCTGTTTGAGACCGGCAACCGGGAAGAGGAGCGACTCTTAAAGAACCTCGCGGATATCGGTATCGACATCCAGACCCGGGACAAAAACGGCAGACAATTCCACTTTGTAGATGCAGATAATAAGTTCCTGTCGGGGAGTGTAGATGGGATAGGGGTTGGGTTTGTCGAAGCTCCGAAAACGAAACACGTCGTCGAAGTTAAAACCATGAACACCGCGAACTTCAAGGCGATGCAAACCGCAGGCGTCCTGAAATCCAAACCCCAGCATTACGCACAAATGCAGTTGTATATGCTGTGGTCCGGGTTAGATCGTGCATACTATTTCGCCGTCCAGAAAGACACAGACGACATCTACGGCGAACGGGTCAAGTTTGACCGGGCATATACTGACCGGTTGCGGGAAAAAGCCCACATTGTTACGACTGCGACCGTGCCGCCAGCCCGGCTGAACGACAACCCGGATTATTATCAGTGCCGATACTGTGATTTTAAGGACATCTGTCACGGCAAATGTATCCCTAATGTATCATGCCGAACATGTGCGCATGCCACCCCGAACCCTAATACCGGTATGTTTGATTGTGGTATGGGATATACTGACTACGATTGTATATCTTGTGCAGACCATCTGTATATCCCGGATTTGATCCCGTATCCAGTGACCGCGGTATGTATGGATGATAAATACCCGTCAATATCATACATGATAGGAGACGAGACATACACTAATGGGTCTGATGGATATAGCCACGTGCTTAAAAAGTATCTCGATGAAAAATTAAACCCCTAACACCAATTTTTTAGAGGTGATCTGATGAAAAGGAAAAGAAGAGAAAACGCTATACGCAACACAAAACGAACAGATAGATTAACAACCGAAGCATTCGAACGTATCATACAAGCCCAGAATAATAGGTGCCTGAAATGTGGGAAAGAGTTCACGGAGGATGAGCGACCGACCCGCGATCACGTCATACCGTTATCAAAAGGCGGAAAAGATACGAGGGATAATGTTTGTGCGCTGTGTCATCGATGTAACGCACACAAAGCCAACAATTTGGATTATGATTTGATTGTATCAAGGGAACAATTAGAGGTAAATTATGTGTAACTTAATAGCAAGACTGGAATCAAAATGTCGCGGATGCGAGTATAAACATCCTAACGGGTGTCTGCGGAGTAACTATCTGGACAAACATACCGGGGATAAGCATATTAGATATTATGGAGATGGCGGAATGACAGCCATGTTGACCCCAAAAGGCACGGTAATATATCTTGTAGATATTGAGTGGTGTGACAAATGGATATGAGACCCTACCAGCAGGACGCAATAGATGCGTTTTTTGCTCATGTCAAACTCAAAGAATACAGCGGCATTATCTCAGCCCCGACCGGTTCTGGCAAGAGCGCCATTCTTGCAGATATCTGCAAGACCCTCCTGACCCTCTGGGAGGATACGAAAATCATCGTGTGCACACACCGGTATGAACTTATTGAACAAGACCGTCAGGAACTTCTCCGGCATTATCCTGAAGCGGACACGGGTGTATATTCGTCCGGGTTATCTTCCCGCAACACGAAAAACCGGGCTATTTTTGCGGGTATCCAAAGCATTACAACGAAAGGATTTTTGTTCGGAAAAGTGGACTTGCTTATCATAGACGAGGCGCATAAGGTCAATAGCGCGGACGGAACGAGCTACGCCAGACTGATTCAAGACCTGAAAACCACTAACCCTAACATTGTCATACTTGGATTATCCGCATCGCCGTATAGGCTCGATAGCGGGCTGTTATACGAGGGTGAGGGGCGGTTGTTTGATACGTTATATTATGAGATTGATATCGTCCGGCTTATCAATGACGGGTATCTGTGCCCGGTGATATCAAAAGGAGGAGTCGAAAAAATAGACCTTTCAGACGTCAGAACAACCGCAGGCGATTATAATACCAAAGATCTGGAGGTTGCCGCGGACAGCACTATACTTACCCGAAGGGCAGTGGATGAGATGATTACATACGGGCATGATCGTAAAGCATGGATGGTGTTCACCACATCAATCCAACACGCCCAGCATGTATCAGACGAGATAACAGCGCGTGGGATTGTGAGCCATGTCGTTACGTCCGAGAGTCCTCAAGAGGAGAGAGAGTTGGCCCTCAAACGGTTCAAGGAGGGGACCCTCCGGTGTATTGTTAATGTCAATATCCTGACAGAGGGGTTCAATGCTCCGCAAACCGATATGGTTGTCCTGCTCATGGCGACCAAAAGTCCCAGTAAATTCGTGCAGGCTGTCGGGCGGGGTATGCGGGTATGTGAAGGCAAGAAGGACTGTTTAGTTCTGGATTTCGGCGGGAACACTACCAGACTCGGGACTATTGACAATATCCAACCTCCTAAAAAGACACGGTCCCGGAAAGACGGAACCCATGAAGCTCCAGCAAAAGAATGCCCTAAATGTCATACCATCCTTCCTATCTCCGTTCGCACGTGCCCGGAATGTGGGCATGAGTTTCCCGCGCCGGCTCCCCACGACCCGACAGCATACGATGGGGAAATGATACAGAGCGAACCCGAATGGATAGATGTGGAAGACGTAATGTTTTCCCGCCACTTGGGTAAAAACGGCAAAACCGATACTCTCAGGGTGGATTATTTCACCGATATGTCATACCACCCTATCTCACAGTGGATATGTTTAGATCATCCGCCTCAATCGTTCCCTTACAAAAAGGCTCTTGAGTTTGTCACAGCTTTAGGTGGATACGCCACCAATATAGACGAAGCGCTTAAGGAATATGCTTACACGTGGAAACTTCCGACACGGATTAAGGCGCAAAGAGACGGTAAATTCTGGCGGGTTTTGGGAATGGACATCCCTGACGACGCCAAACCGAAAAAAGAAATACCCGATACAAAGGATTGGATGCTTTCAAAATTCTGCTAATCCCTCTTTTTTTACCGAAAGGATTAATATATCCCACACCAATTATCATTTGTTGAGGAAATGGGGAACATCTTACACCACCTCCTATCCATAATGACACGTATAACGGGACATCTCCACTTTGCCATAGATACCACACACCTTAAGGATACCTAATAACACGTTGCCATACATCGCAAGGGTCTTTCTTCTGCCCCAAACCCTCAACTCTTTTGATTAAGTATGTATACTTTCGAATCTAATTATAGTATATGTTAGATTTAAACAAAGTATATTGTGGCGACAATCTGACTTTGATAAAACAGTTAGATGATGATTGTATTGATTTAACGGTGACCAGCCCACCGTATGACAATCTTCGAACCTATAACGGGTTTACATGGGATTTTGAAGGATTGGCAAAAGAACTATTCCGCGTTACAAAGGTTGGTGGTGTCGTTGTATGGGTTGTTGGGGATGCTACCATAAATGGAAGTGAAACTGGAACGTCATTCAGGCAGGCCTTGTATTTTATGGATTGTGGGTTTAATCTGCATGATACTATGATATGGCAGAAACCACAATGTTCTAACGTTGGGGGAATAAAACAACGATATTTTTCAATTTTTGAATATATGTTTGTGTTTAGTAAAGGACTTCCGAAAACATTCAATCCCATTAAAGACCGTAAGAATAAATATGCAGGATGTAAAATTCATGGAACTATTAGAAATCCTGATGGAAATACAGTGTATAATTCAGCCACAGGGAATATAGTTGGTGAATATGGTATGAGGTTTAATATTTGGAAAATACCGCCAGCAAATGGGAAGAGTATGCACCCTGCGAGATTCCCAGAACATCTAGCAAAGGATCATATATTATCATGGAGCAATCCGGGGGATATTATCTTAGATCCTTTTATCGGGTCAGGCACTACTGCAAAGATGGCAATTGAAACGGGAAGAAAGTATATCGGGTTTGAGATATCTCAGGAGTATGTCGATATCGCTAATAAAAGTATCGAACAAAAAGGCATATTCTAAACTTCTCTTTTTTAACCCACTTTCACAAATAATTACTATTATATACTATTAGAGTCTAATATATACCTATGAGTATTAAGAAAGATAATTACTCTATTTATCTCAGTGACCGAATCATTGAGATGATTGATGTGGAACGCGGTATTTATTCCCGGTCTGCGTGTATCGAGACCTGTCTTTGGGAATATTTTAGATCGAAAAAGACGGAGAAATGAACCATGGCAAGCCAGAATGACGAGTTTATTTTGGAGGGGTTGCCAGTCCTTAGAGGCGTCCTTGCAGATCTCGCGAATAATTTTCTTGAGAACGCATATCGCCCACACCGTATCAGTGCGTATCTGTCGGCTCTTGTGTTTGGGGCGGGGATATGTTCACGGAATTTTGTATTTGATGGGTCATACTCAAATGTGTATGTTGTGGTGTTTGGCGCGTCTGGAAGCGGAAAAGCTGACCTTGAAAAAATGATCACGCGATGGAGTGATGATATTCACTGCCCGGGACTGATTATGAACGGGTCGTCTTTTTCCTCAGATGCCGGCGTGCATTCGGCGATTGTATCCCAACCACAAGCCATTATGTGTGTAGATGAGTTTGGAAGAACGCTGGCCAATCTCGCGTCTGATATCATCGGGAAAACGGCTCTTGTCGCGCTGACAAAAGCATACACCCTGTCTGATATGTCGATGAGACCCAAAAAATACTCGAAGGACAAACGGAACACTCCCAATAATGATACCGACCGGGAACAAATAATTATCCGCCCGGCAATGACCCTCTTGGGCTTTGGAACACACAGCCAGATGTCGGAAATCCTCTGCGAAGAGAACTTTGAGTCAGGGGATATGTCCCGGTATATGTTTTTTTACATCCCCGAAGCAGTGGTCGATTATCAGCTTAAGGACACCCGACTTCCATATCGTGTATTTGATCGTATCGCCGAGGTGTTATTTTTAGGCGGAAACTATGTCAGCCGGATGGAAGGCGCGGAGTATGTGAAGTTAAGCGATTACAACGCCCCGCTTAAAGAACCGGTTAAATGCAGTCTGGAACCCGGAAAGCTCAACCTCAAGGAATTAGACCGGAATCAGCAGAAACTGACCTTGGAGTGTGAGGATATCATAGAAAAGACCTTACATACCCGTCATTTAGACAAAGCGAAACGGCTGGCTATTGTGTTATCTCTCCTGAACCAGCCGTATAAGAGCATGCAGACTGTATCAAGCATCCGAAACAACGGGGTTATTATTACTCAGGAAGCCATGTCAGACGCTCTTGAAATTGCCGGGAAGAGTAACAAGGTCATGAAAAAATATCAGGCGGAACGCCAGACATATCCCCCGCGGATAGTCCGGCAGGGAGAAGCAATATACAATCTGTTGCATGTCAACGGCAACCTGTCAGCCACGAGGGAAGAGATCAAGAATAGCGGTATTAATGTAAACTCCAACGATTGGAAGTTGATAAGCGATTATCTGGAAGATTGTGGGGTTGAATGTGTACAAGACAACTCGAAACGTGGCCGCCCCCTGAACGTCTATCAGATACCCCTGACAGACTCAAAAGGAGTGGTAAGGACGTCGGAGCATAAACAGATCAAAAAATGATAGGAGGTGACAGTATCGTCATCCACGGACGAAACTATTAAGCATTCATGGAGGTAATATACCTCTATGGAAACACTTTTTGACCCAACCTCAATCGGGTTGGTTATTACTATTATTACCACTGTTTTGGGCGTTGTCGCCGCAGTGATTGAGAAGTATAAGAACAAAGATCTGTCCGGCGCACTGTCTGTTGCCCTTGACGGGTATAATACAATCGTTGATTTATTTGACCCCGAAGTCCCGCAGACCGAATCCCAGACGAAACAGCTGAACAATATTCCGGCGCGGACATGGAAAATGTCGGACGAGATTTATGCCCAGCTTTACAAACAGCTTGTTGCTGGCGGCGCGGCAGTTAATGAGCGCGGACTCCGGGCAACCATTGACCTTATGGAAAGCAAGGGGATTGTGGAGTATGGCATCATCGTAGAAGATCACGATGGCGACGTGGATACTACATGCGATAGCGCATTTATCTCGTATGGCATGTTCGTTTTAATGTCGGCCAATAGTGTCTATGCGGCATGCAACCGCGCGGCAGGTGCGCCGATAACGGCAATATCCAACTAAACCATGCCGGCCTTTAGCGTCTACTGTCAAAACGAAAACGTTTATTGGCGAGTCTACAAACTCCTCCCAAATTTGCCCCTTTTTTTTGATATCTCTCACATCCGCATTGACACTCCCACCGTATCAATCGGCGACGCATCCGACCCGATCTGGAACGGGTTTCCTATGCCGATACACGAGGGTGATGTGTATATTTTCGATGACGATATTCCCGCATTGGCCCTCGGTGGGGCGTATCATATGCGGGTGAGTATCAGAGTGAGAGATGAGGATACAGACGAGATTATCACGCTCCGCATCTGGCACGAACTGCTTCATGCAGTGGGTCAGCCGGCAGATGATATGGTTATCCTCGCCGCAGACTGGCAGACACCGTTAGAGCGTATCTTATGGCACATCTGGCGTGTGTTCGGTGCGCCGGTCGATATCCCGTTCTGGCAGACGAAATACTACATGTGGCTCACAAAACGAGCCGGCCGGGATCCGCTGTTATGATTGACTGGGATTCTGGATAACACAACTCCCCTTTTTTAATCGACGTTAATGCAAAAACCTCGAATAAGGAATAAATCTCTTAGATACAAAAACCTCGAAGATACAAAAAACCTCGAAGAATAAATAAATCTCTTAGATTCAAAAACCTCGAAGAAGTAAAATCTCTAAGCTATTAAGCAAAGTATATATACTTAAGAATCTAATTATAGTATGTTACTTTTTAATTAAGGTGACACGGAGCAAACAAAAAATGAAAGAGAAACGAACAAAAACAACGTATCACATGCGAACTGATTTGTATTATCACATGTGCCTGAATTGCCCGTCTCGTGTATTTTCGTGCGAGTATGAACCTATATCCGCACTGACGAAACCTAAAATTAAAGTCGGGTGTTCCCGGAAAACATGTACCGAAATATACGAGGTATTTCCAGAATGACCTTATCTTTTTACGAATTTATGACGAAAGTCCAATCATATTCACACGGGACAGCTATTCGATGCGATAATGCGATGAATCGGATCATTCCAAAAATCCCCTTACGCGAGATCTTAACGGGGGATATTGACACGTTCCCCATGAAAGTAATGGGGAAAAACGTCACTAATAAAACACTGTGTTCAACATGGCGTCCATCCGTAAAAAAATACCGGGAATACCAAGAATTTTTAGGAACCCAGATAAAATGACAGAAGAGAAAACTAAAGTATGTACAAAATGCGGGCGGGAGTTACCATTGAGTGAGTTTTCCAAACAAAAAGCAACTAAAGATGGACTCATCCCTTGGTGCAAAACATGCGTCAGAGAATATAATGTAATTAGGTATAAAACACATCGATCAGACGCGCTAACCCACCGGCACAAATATTATACATGTATAACTAAACCATCTTGCCCACGTGTAGGGGGGCGGGGGGCGCAATTTGAATTATTTACATGTGAAGTGTGCGGGAAAGAGTTCAGGAGAAGTAAGTCTAATGTCGATTGGAATTATGAACAACGTGGGATTTTACCCCGGTTTTGTTCGAAAGAATGCCGAGTTGAATCTTTGCGTAAATCCCACAAATCAAAGTATGCTAAAGAGATTGAACGTATCAAAAAGGAGACATAAATCATGACAGAAGAGTTAACTAAAAAATGCACGAAATGTAGGAGAGAATTGCCACTGAGTGAGTACACTAAAAATAAATCACGTAGTGACGGGTTACAGGCTTGGTGCAAATCGTGTAGGAGTGAACTTAATAAAACTAGGGTAAGACAGCCAGAACGCGAGAACATAAAGAAAAAAGAGATAGTCGTTAAAATCGAACCATCATACCCAAACGACCCCCTCAGGGTCACCCCAAAGCGGAAACAAACCATAACGGAAAGCGGCGTGTATATCTACAGTGACACGTGCGTCAACTGTGAGGCCTACAGCGCGTTTTATGGCGGTTGCCTGATAAGAGAGTCATCCGACAACCAAAGCGTCGTAAAACGCGCCAGTGAGCCTATGAGCGTATCCGCGGGTATGAAGTGTAAACTGTGGAGGTGGAGGGCGAAATGAATCATTACGATCCCGTGACCCTCTCACGGTTTGTTTTTGAGGATATCCTGATTTACGCTGAGCGGTATGCCATCGGGCGTATGACATATGCCCCGCATGATGTATGTAAGATCATCAATACCCGATTGCATGACCTGACAGATAATACTCTCAAGGTCATTAGAGATGACATTGAGCGGGAAACTGAACGGGGCAATCTTGGGAGTCCGTCAATAGACGCCCCCTTGTGGAGACAGACATACGCAAACATCACGGAGGAGATATCAAAAAGATCAATCAAATAATTCCACTTTTCACAACCACCTCTTAAATTATTTATTTATAATTAAAAATAATAAAAAACAACAAGGTATTATAAAATAAGGCGGGTTCATACTGGGCTCCTTTCGGTGATTGGGGTTTAGTATGGTCTCCAATTTTTTCCAAAAATATTAAATTATAACTTTTTACGACACTCGTCTCCGGGGGCTGGGCGGGGGTGGGTTTGACCACCCCTACCCACACAGTAATACACACTACTATTATTATATATAATAATATATATATATATAATATACTAGTAGTATAGTGGTAGATAGACAAAAGCGGCTCAATTTGAGCCCCGAATATTTTCTAACTCCTCATTATAAACAAATATTAAAATCTTATAATTTAATCCATTGGGATAGATAAGTATATATACTTTAGAAGCTAATATAGTAAGTAGAGGAAAGACAAAATGACAACAGTAATACTATTACATGGGTACTACGATGAAGAACACCTGAAAGAAGTTGTATCTGAAATGCAGACGATGGGAACTCCCGTAATAAG
>Ga0265295_1001690_pt1 | contig 37721 bp, 40 predicted proteins | sample Munlansysbiofilm_FD_192503 | JGI IMG/M metagenome (GOLD analysis project Ga0265295, IMG submission 192503) | Leachate microbial communities from a municipal landfill in Southern Ontario, Canada - Methane capture system biofilm | ecosystem: Engineered > Solid waste > Landfill > Unclassified ... | reverse complement strand
TCTGGTTTTGTGGCTATAATGTAACGGGGAACGACGGGGGAATTTACTACAAAACGCACGATATGGCCCAATTCCGCCGTGCCGTTCTGCCCAAGCCGATGGGGATTTTTGGCATCTCCATGGTTGAAAAGGGGTCTGACCCCTTTAACTAAAAACGCAAAGGCAAACAGCGGGGCCCCCAATCTCCGGGCAGGGCACCAAAATGTCCGGCACAGGGCTTTCCGCAGGCAAGGCAGATACCGCCCCCGCCCAAGCCCCAGTCCGTGATACGGTATCCTGCACGCCCGATGAGGGCTTTTTTACAGTGGGGGCAGAAGGTACTCTCTTTCTCGCCGGTCTGCACATTGCCCACATATACATGAAAAAGCCCCAGGGAAAGGGCCTGGTTTCGGGCCCGGATCAGGGTGGCAAGGGGGGTTCTTTCCAGATGCGCCATCTTAAAATCCGGGTGAAAAGCTGTGAAGTGCAGCGGCACCTCCGGCCCCAGATGTTCGAGAATCCAGGCACACAGGGCATGGATCTCCCCTTCCCCGTCGTTGCACCCGGGAATGAGAAGGGTTGTGATCTCAAGCCAGATTCGGGTTTCCCTCCGGATATAACGCAGGGTATCCAGAACCGGAGCCAGGGAAGCGCCGCAGAACTTTTTATAGAAATCCTCTGAAAAGGCTTTCAGATCCACATTGGCCGCGTCCATACGGGAAAAAAAATCCTCCCTCGCTTTTCCATGGATATAGCCTGCGGTAACAGCCACGGAAAAAATTCCCTTTTCCCGGCAGGCATCCGCCGTGTCCATGGCGTATTCAAAAAAAACCACAGGATCGTTGTAGGTGTAGGCCACACTGCAGCAGCCATGGACAGAAGCCGCTTCCGCAATGGCCTCCGGGCTGGCCTCTGCCATGAGCCTGTCCATGCTCCGGCAGCGGGAAAGGTGCCAGTTCTGGCAAAAGGAACAGCTCAGGTTACAGCCCGCCGTGCCAAAGGACAGCACAGGGCTTCCCGGATAAAAATGATAAAGCGGTTTTTTTTCGATGGGATCAATGCAGAAACCGCTGGAGCGGCCGTAGGTGGTGAGGACAATATCTTCCCTCGCCCCCATGCGCACAAAGCACCTGCCCCGCTGCCCGTCACCCAGACGGCAGGCATGGGGGCAGACCTGGCACTCCATGCGGCCATCTTCCAGTTTCCGGGCATAGATGGTGGGAGAATGCATGGTTTTTCTCCTTGCTAAGACATGTTCACCACAGACTCCCATGGTAAAATCTTACGATCAGGAGAACTCTTCTGTGGTATAGCGCGCTGCGCGCAGGTTTTTTGAGAACCCCGAGGCGGGCATACCGGCTTTAACTTTCAGGTGAGCAAGAAAAACCTCAGGCTTTGGAAGTTCTGCCCACACACTGGGCAGAAAGGTTGCCTGATGGATTCCATCCCGGAGGATCAGACCATCCACGCCGGGTCTCAGTTTTGCAATAAGATCCGCCTCGGACTCAAAATGGATGGGTTCCGGAGGCGTCAGAACGGAAATCCGCAGACAGATCTCCGCAAGTTCCCTCTCTTTCAGAGGGGCAAACCGCGGATCCTCAAAGGCTGCATTATACGCGTTTTCCATCACATCCAGGGCCAGAGGGCGGTGGGCAATGAGGGAACCGATGCAGCCCCGCAGGCGTTTTCCTTCATACAACGTAACAAAGGAAGCCCGGTTTTCACTGAGATTTCCCAAAAACTCTCCAATTTTCGTCCTGTCCGGTCTTTTTCCCTCTAATCCCTGCGCAATGGCCCTGTGGGCGAGGCGAATGAGAATACCCTTTTCCTCTGTGGTCAACAAAAGCTCTTTCATGGTGCTTTCTCCGCAAAAAGCCAGGCTCCGTATCCCACGACCCGCTTCCTGTCCCCCGCCGTATCCCCGGAATTGCAGAGCCCCAGACGATGCACGCAAAGCCCTTTGCTTTGTGCCGCAAGAAGGAGTCCGCGCAAAGGATAGGCTCCACAGGCCGCCTTAGGCGTAATGCCGCTGGTGTCCAGATTTTCAATGGCAAAAGCCGTTTCCCCGTCCACTCTACACGCTGTCTCGTAATCGTGGTAGTGGCTGAGATCCGAACTCACAAGGATCAGGGTTTCTTCCCCTCCCCAGAGTCGCGCCAGCACACGAGCCACCTCTGGAGCGGGGGTTTCACCCACCACCAGAGGTAAAAGGACAAAATCATCCAGAACTTCCTGTAAAAAGGGAAGCTGTACTTCCAGACTGTGTTCCAGGGAGTGGGCAAGGTCCAGAACCTGAACCCAGGCAAAATCCCTGACCAGATCCTTCAGGCAGCCCTCGTCCAGCCGGACTTCTCCCAGGGGTGTTGCAAAGCAATGAGATGTGGGAACAATCAGGCCTTTCACATACACCCTGTGCGCCGGACCCAGCAGAACCACCCGGCGTATGCGTTTTGCAAAGGCCTTAAGAATCTTGTACGCTCTTGCGGCAACAGGGCCGGAATACACATACCCTGCGTGGGGAACAATCATGGCTTTGGGAACAAGCCCAGGGAAATCAGGGGCTTGTTCCAGAAGGACGCGCACTTCCTCTCTGAGCCCCTGGGGATGGCCCGGATAAAACATGGAAGCCACAGCAGCAGGACGGACATGGGGGCTCTTGTCTTCCATGGAAAACCTCCATTTCTCCAGATCATAAAACATTCAAAACCCCTGTGAACATCGTATATCACAGAGCCTCAGCCCTTCACAATCCATGGCCGCGTAAGGGTGAAGATAAAACTTGCGAAACCTCGACGAATAAAGGTAAAAAAAAGCCCATGCTTTTTTCACGGGCCCTGCCCACCCCGAGATTCCACAAGGAGAGTCCTCATGTACAGACGGTTATGCGGTATCCTCATCGCAGCAGCCCTCGTATTTCCCGCCTATGCCCAGGATTCGGGCAAAATGGCTCCTCTGAACCCAAAGTTTGAAGCCTGGCGGGAAAGCCACAGCCTCTCCCGCAAACCCTTAGGGATTTCCGTCCCAGTCCCCGGGACCCCTTCCCCCCAAAGGATCACAGGCAAACGACCCGCCCCTTTAAACCTGCATCACCTTTACAACCAGTCCATTGCACCTTCCGCAAGAAAAGCCATGGATGCAACCGGGGGTTTTCCTGTGCGCTTTGATCTCCGGGAAAACCACAAGGTCACGGTGGTGAAGAATCAAAACCCCTGGGGCACCTGCTGGTCCTTTGCAGCCCTGGGATCCTCAGAATCCTCCGCTCTGGTGCAGGGGTGGCAGAACCCCGACTTTTCCGAAAAACACCTTGCCTATTATGCCTTCACCGATATCAACGAAACCCTTGTGGGCTTTGATATCAATCCCGAAGACTCCCTTTATGAACAAGGCGCCAATGCGCCCATACCCATGGCCATGCTCAGCCGCTGGACAGGCATTGTGGCGGAAGAAGATGCGCCCTATAAAGATTTTGACACAGCCCCCCCTGCGGATGCACCCAACGTTGCCCTGCTCCGCAAAGCCCTCATCGCCCCTGCGGGGGAGCATTTTGTGAATAACGTGAAGTATCTTCTCCAGAACAGCGGAGCGGTCAACATTGATGTATACGTTGACCTCCCGGAAGAAGGTGAAGAAGACCCCACCTTCAACGACAGCTTCAACCCGGAAACCGGAGCCTTCTACTACACAGGAGACTCTGAGGAAGGTAACCACGCCGTTCTCGCCGTGGGATGGGATGACACCTACCCCAAGGAAAACTTTCTGCAGGAGCCTCCGGGAGATGGGGCCTGGATTGTCCAGAATTCCTGGGGAACAGAATGGGGCGATGACGGCTACTTCTATGTTTCCTATTACGACGCCTTCACAGGGAAGTACCCGGGAGAAGACGCCTATGCCTATGTCATTACCCGCCCTGAAAATTATGACATCATCCACTTTCATGACCCCCTGGGTGCAACGGGTGCCTATGCAACGGGCGATGACAGCCAGGCCCAGTGGTTCAGCAATATCTTCCACGCCGAAGAAGATCAGAACCTCAAAGCCGCAGGCCTTTACACCCTCAGCCCCCATGCGGAACTGACCCTTTCCGTATACACCAGTCCCGATCCCTCCAACCCCAGCAGCGGTGTCCTTGCCTTTGGCCCCTGGACGATCACCAAGGAAATACCCGGCTACCACGTCATTGACCTTGAGCGGGAAGTTCCCCTCCAGAAAAGTCAGTCCTTTTCCATCGTGGTCCGTATCCAGACCCAGGATACGGAACCCCCCATTGCCATTGAAGGACCTCAGGAAGCCTACTCCAGCAAAGCCACAGCCCGGAAAGGCCAGAGCTTCATCAGCGCGGATGGCAATACCTGGAAAGACATGACAGACGAAAAAGCTGATACCAACGTCTGTCTCAAAGCCCTTTCCACCCAGCGCTCCCCCGATCCGGAACCTGTGGAAAGCTGTTTCATCAGAGCCTTGTTCCGCTGATACGGCAAGAAGTTTTTCTTCCGTTCTATGGAGACAATCCCCGGTGTGCCTGATCAAAAGGTTTCCGGGGATTGTTCTTTGCATACCTTGACTTAAAAAAACATCACATCCGTCTTTGGCACCCTGAAACGCCAGCCCCTCTCAGGGGCTTTTTTCCCCCAGAGCCGTCTTCTTTTCTGTTTTCAGGGCAATCGGTCCACCACCTTGCGTATGGGCTTCACCATCTCGGATTTGAGCATCTTCCGGATGGCTTCTTTTGTGCCGGGATCTTTCATCACATCAAACATAAAAGCATTGGTTTCCATGGCCCGCTTGTCATCCTGGGGGAAATCGTAAATGCCGTTGGCCTCAAACCAGGTATGATCCGCCTGAAAAACAAAACGGTGGCGGCCAAAAACATCATCCCGGAACACCTTCATCCCCCCCTTGCCCAGGAAGGTGGCAGGCGACACAAATCCCCTTTCCCAGGCTTCCACAGCCCGCTCAGCCAGGGTATCCAGCAAAGCGTCCAGCAAAGGGGCCTCGCAGCACTCATCCGTGACCATGTCCACAAGCCCAGCGCCCTGCCATTCCGTAAAGGCTGTGAGTACCTCCCGGAAAGGCCCCATCTGCCCCAGAGGACCGGATACAAGAAAGCCCAGCTGCTTTCCCCGCAGTGTCGGCGTATGGGTATTGTAAAAGCCCCGATCAAAAAACGTTTTCCACAGTGCGGAAAACATGCGGTCTTCCACCTTCATGACAAAAAAGAGAATGTCTGCGGTTTTAATGCGTTCTTCATAGGCGGCAATAAAGTCGTCCTTCCCCGCATACACGCATTGGTGGTCAAAACCACACTGCACACAGCCAAGACACCCTCCGGCCATGGAAATCTCTTCCAGCACCAGACGATCTGCGCCCGGAAAACGGGCGACCATGCGATCTGCCATGGCGCCTGCATTTTCAGCCGGGTATCGTCTATCCTGGATGATGAGCACCTTTTTTCCCTGAACATCCAGAGCGGGGGAAGCCTCGCCGCTCTTGTAGTTCCAGGCCTTGTGAACAAGGGGAGCGAAAGCCCTTGTCACCGGACGTCTGCGCCCCACTGTCTCCAGCATATCCCCAGCAAAAGCCTCCAGCCGCAACCGCTCTTTTTCCTGCAGAAGATCATAGGAGTCTGCGGAAAAAGCCCCGGCAAACCGCATGCCCAGATCCTCAAGGGTCGCCCGCATGTAGGCATGGGCGGCGTGGTCAAAAAAATTGATGGAAGTGGTGAGGACCGCCGCATATTTCCCGGAAAAAGCCCGCCCCAGGTCAACTTTGAAAAGGAGTTCCATAAAACGCTTGAGCTGGGAAGGAATGGTGAAGGTATAAACGGGCTGGGCAAAGAGTACCAGATCCGAAGCCCTCACCAGCTCTGCAATCTCTCCTTGTTTTTCAGTCTTTTCCTCAATACTCCGGATTGTCTGGCCCACATGCACGTAATGCCAGACATGCTCCGGGAACTTTTTTTCCATGTAACGCACAGACTGGAGAGTAACGCTGAGTTCGCCCTTGGGACTGCCACTGATGACCGTGATCTGCATTCTTCCCCCCTTTAGCGGTGAATCATTCGGATATCCGTGTTTTTTTGCCTCCTGCTCCGTAACGGAAGCAGGCCTTTATTTGTATGCAAAATATCTACATACAAAAACACAAGCCACAATCCCGTGTCCACAAAAAAATTCCTGTCTTCTTTTTCCCCCTCCCTTTTCCACCCTGAAATAAAGGATCGCAAAAAGCACACATAGGGGGTATGGATAGGCATTCACATTCCAACCATTCATCGTACGGAGGTCACCATGACACAACAGGGGTATATGGATGAGAGCCATCTGAAGGAAGTCTGTGAACGCTGCAACGCCTGCGAAACCTGCCTCAGCGTCTGCTGCACCTTTGAAGCCACAGGGGAGGAGGAAAAAAGTCCCATGCACCGTCTCGGGATTATCAGCCGCCTCCTCTCCCGGGAAGGCCTCACAAGCGAAGATACCTACAACCTCTACACCTGCACGGACTGTGGTCGCTGCGATACGGTCTGTCCCATGGACATTCCCATCTCCGCAGCCCTGGCCCAGGGCAAAGTGTTCATGGTGGAAAGGGGGGCAGGCCCCCTGCCAAGGCATGAGGAAATGATTGCTTCCATCTTTGCCAAACGGAATGCGGTGAACAAGGATCCCGAGACCCGCCTGGACTGGCTGCCCGAGGAAGAAAGATCCCAAGCCCCCATAGATCAGCCCTGTGACACCCTCCTTTACTTAGGATGCATGGCCTCCTATCTGGACATGGCCACAGCCCGGGCCTCCTATTTTCTTCTGAAAAAAGCAGGAATTCCCTTTACTCTGATGGGGGATGAATTCTGCTGCGGCATCTATCCCTACAATGCCGGAAAACGTGAAGAAGCCCGCATGATTTTTGAAAAAATGCATGCCCAATTCAAAAATCTCGGCATCTTCCGCATCCTGGTGCCCTGCGCCGGATGTCACCGCACATTTTCTTTCTATTATAAGGAAATGCTCCGGGATTTTGCCATTGAAGTACGGCACATCAGTGAGATAATGCTTGAAATTTTTGAAGAAAAACGTCTGACCTTCACCCCCGCCTCCGGCACCCTCACCTTCCACGACTCCTGTAAACTCGGGAGAAAGGCCGGAATCTATGATGCCCCGAGAACGCTGCTTCGCAGCCTGGGTTTTGATTTAAAGGAAATGGCAGACAGCCGCGAAGATTCCCGCTGTTGCGGGGCCGGGGCCGGGGTGCGTTCCTTTGCACCGGATCTTTCCATGTCCATCGGAAAAAAACTGCTGGAAGCCTCCACAGAAAAGGCCATGGTCTCCACCTGCCCTTTCTGCATATTTAACCTGGGGTATACAGCCAAAAAATCCGGCATGGAGCGCAAGGTTTCCCACATCGCCCCTCTCGTGTACGCCCTGGTAACGGAGTCTCCCGCCTCTCCATGAAAAAAGGAGGCTGAGAGCCCCCAAAAAAGCAGATCTGGACAAGAAGGGCTCAAGGGGCTATCAGAGATCTCTGATGTCCTTTGAGCCCTTTTTATTTTCAGGAGACGCCCATGTTTGACGCTTCCCTTCTTACCTTCCTCCTGGCCATGCTTGTGCTCACCCTTGCACCGGGTGCAGATACCCTCCTTGTGGTTCGCAATACCCTCAGGGGCGGATGGCGGGAAGGAGACATCACTTCCCTTGGGATCTGCTTTGGGCTTTTCATGCATGCAGGGCTTTCTGCAGCTGGAATTTCTCTGATTCTGCTCCGGTCTGCAACGGCCTTTTCCCTTCTCAAAACTCTGGGTGCCCTCTACCTCATCTGGCTTGGCATCAAAAGTCTGCGCGCGGCCATGGGAAAACCCCCTGCTCTTTCCGCCCTGCCACCGCAGGGTTCCGAACCTCCCGTACCCAAATCTGTGGGCAGAGCCTTTACCGAAGGTTTTCTTTCCAATATTCTCAACCCCAAGACCGCTGTATTTTACATGGCCTTTCTGCCCCAGTTCATCCGCCCCCAGGACCCCATATTCCTCAAATCCATGTTCCTCGCGGCCCTGCACTTCATGATGGCCCTTTTCTGGCTCTGCCTTGTGGCCCACAGCCTGCACCGCCTGCGTGGCCTTTTTCACAAGCCCACCTTCACACGCTGGCTGGAAGGGGCCAGCGGAGGTCTTCTTCTGGGCTTTGGTATCCGTCTTGGCCTCACAAAGGCCATGGGCTGAAGCCAAAAAATCACTCAGCGCCGGGAATTCAGCGAGCCAGAGCGGGTTCTTCTGCGACCACTTCTTCTTTATGGGCGCTCACATGGGCTCCGATCTTTCTGCGGAAAAAGGCTGCGGTTTCCTCCACCGACATGTGCTGAAAATCCTCATAGGCCACAGGCGGAAGAATCTGAATTTTCATGGGTGCCTGGCTTTTAAGCTCCAGGCTGTACTTGGGCAGAACCTCCCTTGTACCATCAATGGCAATGGGCAGGATAGGCAGCTTCAGCTCATGGGCCAGCTGGAAGGCTCCGGGTTTGAAAGGCCTCAGAATTCCCGTTTCACTCCGGGTGCCTTCGGGAAAAATAAAAACGGAATTCCCCTCTCTGAGGGTTTGCCGACATTTCTCCAGCATTTCCAGAATGCTGTCCTTATCCCCCCTTTTCAAGGGAATGTACCCATTCAGCCGCATATTCCATCCAATGAAGGGCAGCCTGAAAACCTCAATCTTCGATACCCACTTAAAATGGAAAAAAGTCCGGAAAGCCGCGAGAATATCCAGCTGAGACTGATGATTGGACACCACCACATAGGTGGCTTTCCTGTCAATGTACTCCTTGCCGCTCACCACAAATTTCCAGGTGGGCATGGTCCAGTAATGGCAGGTGGACCAGAAGCAGGCATAAAGATGCAAAAGACGCAAACGCGGATCAAAGGGCCGGGTTACCACCCAGATGAGAAGCGCCCCTGCATAGAAAAAGGGGCCCGCTGCCATGACAGACACAACAAAAAGAAAAGAAGCCAGGCGATTCCAGAACATTTTATTCTCCCTTCTTTCTCCCTGCGATCCGCCATGGAGCCACCAGACGGATCCTTATCCCGTAAAACTTTTTCATGGATTTTCTATAGCGCATGATGCTACAAAAAATAAATGCTAATCCTTACCTATAAAAAATTCCTGCAACCGCACTCCCGCATCAGGGCAGCACCCGGTTCCATGCCGTAAAGGATTCAGCATGCGTCTGTCAGCCTTATTCTTGAAGACACGTTTGTCTGAAAACTTCATTCCAATCCACAGCCCAAGGAGTCCCGCCATGCGCAATGTACCAACCCGCATCCTGGCCCTGGTATTCCCGGCCCTCCTGCTGATGGCCTCTTCCGGACTCGCCCAGTCCTTTGAAGAGTACATGAAGGAACAGCAGAGCGCTTTCAGTAACTATCAGGAACAAATCAACCGAGAATTCCGTGAATACCAGAAAATCATCCAGGAAGAATTCCGAAACTACAAAAACCAGATCAGAAAATCCTGGGGCGATGAAGTGGTAAGCACCCCCACCCAATGGGTGGAATACAGTCAGAACATGAAAAACCGCACCCTGGTGGATTTTGAAAAGAACACCATCACCATTGAAATCCAGGCGTCCGCAGATAAAAAAGATGTCAAAAAAGAGTTGGAAGAACGGCTAAAGGCCCTGGTCACAGCCACATCGGCCCAGGCCTTTGACAATGATACCCTCTCCCGGAACATCGAAAAGAGGATCACCGAAGCCTCTCAGAATGTGGTGACAGACAAGGTAAAACCCGAACCCATTCTCACCAAAGCCCTCACAGGTACAGAAAAACCCAGCGCCCGCCAGGTTCTTAACACCGCAACGGACCTTGCCAAAAAAAGCACGGAAACCCAGAGAACCGCGCCGGATCCCGCCAACCGTATCCACACCTTCACCATTGCTCTTCCGGATGTGACGCTCAGCGATAAAGCCGCGACCTATGACAGAGAAATTCTGCGTTACGCCAAAGAACACAAAATAGATCCGGCTCTCATTGTCTCCATCATGCATAGCGAAAGTTCCTTCAATCCCATGGCCAAATCCCATATCCCAGCCTATGGTCTCATGCAGATTGTTCCCCAATCCGCAGGCAAAGATGCCTCCGCTCTGGTTTATGGGCAGCAGAAACTGCTTTCTCCCTCCTATCTTTATAATGCAGACAACAACATCAAGATGGGGAGCGCCTACCTGCACATTCTGTATTACCGCTACCTCTCCGCCATTCAGAACCCGGAAAGCAGACTCTATTGCAGCATTGCCGCCTACAACACCGGTGCGGGCAATGTGGCAAGGGCCTTTACGGGAAACACCAATATCCGCAGTGCGGCAACCATCATCAATACCATGTCCCCGGATGCGGTTTATAACAAACTCGTAAAAGATCTGCCCCATGAGGAAACCCGCAACTACATGAAAAAAGTAACCCCCCGGTACAAGGGATATCAGGCAAGATACAAAGGCCGCTAGGAGCCTCAAAGAAAGTGTTGATGCTCTGCGTCATACGTTGTATCTTCTTTGCTTTACAAGAGGAAAAAACACATGAGAAACGGGTCTTTTTTTTCCTAAAATCGCCCCCAGGTTTTTAAGGCTCTGCACCCGGAATGGAAAGATCTCTCTGCGCAGAGCTTCAATCAACAAAAAAAAGTCATGTCTCTGATTCATTCAACCCGCACCCCAAAAAACAAGACGGAGGATTCCATGAAAAAACAGTTGCTCAAAGCCGTGGTCCTGATGAGCCTTGTCGCCCTCATCGCCGCATGTGCGCCCAAACAGACTCCCGTAAGCGACACTGGCATGCCCGATGAATACAAGGACGCCCCGGCCTGGGTCTTTAATCCCGATGTGGAAGGCGGTGTGTCTGCTGTGGGTACGGCAAAAATCGGCAAAGCCGGTTTTGCCTTTGCCCGCAACGAGGCCCTGGCGGATGGCAGGGATCAATTGGCGCGTCAGATGAGCATCAAGGTTCAGAACATGGTGAAAAACTTCACCCAGGCCACGGGTCTCGGGGATGATGAAACCGTTGACCGCGTTTCCTCCCAGGTTTCCCGCCAGGTGGCCAACCAGACCCTGAACGGATCCAAGATGCGCTCCATGTGGCGTGCGCCCAATGGCGAACTTTTTGTGTGGATGATCCTTGATCCTGAAGCCGTCCGCGTAGCCGCCAAAGACGCCGTTACCAGCTCCTACAAAAATGACCAGGCCCTGTGGCAGCAGTTCCAGGCCAAGAAGGCCCATGACGAGCTGGATGCGGTGATTTCCAAAGAGTTCCAGGACTTTAATAACTAATTCAGATTCCAAAGCGCAGGCTGCCCCATGGGCAGTCTGCCTTCCCATTTTCTGCCCTGCACCTGATCCGACCTGGGGACAGAGGCCCAGGATCAAAAAGATGGGGAGCGACGGCGCAGACCTGGACAAGCATTCAAGTGCATCCCGCGCTTTTCTGCCATCCCACGCCGCCACGAAAGGACCGGTTCCATGCCCACAAAACTTTTCCTCTTGCTCATACCCACCCTGATCTTCACAGCCTGTACACCCCACAGTTCCGGCACAGGTCCCCAGAACGCCCAAACCCGTCCCTCCTTCATTCTGAACCCCTCCATTGAAGGCCGCATGGGTGGCGTGGGAATTGCCCGCCCCCATATCAAGGGAGTAAGCGCCCAGCGGGAATTGGCCATTTCCAGAGCCATTGATGAAATCGCCCGCCAGAAGGGCACACGGGTCCAGTCCTGGCAAGCCATTCAGACCACAGGTACCCGGGAAAGCGCCAGCACTCACATGGAGGCCGTAAGTATCCAGACCACTTCGGGTGAAACCATCCAGGCCATCATCCGTCAGATGTGGGAAGATCCTGCCACCAAAGAACTTTATGTTTGGATGCTGACCCAGTAAAAAAACGTAGTCTTAATCGTTTTCATCCTTGTTCTTACCCGGGAAACCCTAAGAAAAAACCCGGGTGGGAAAAAAGGAAGGCCCAAACCAACCCCTCTTCCTTCTCTTCTCTCCATGGTTTCCACCTGCCGTTTTCAAAAAATCCCCGGACATGATGTGGGCATTCCCAAGTGATCTGGAATACAAAAAAATTTGCCTTATATGACCAATCATCTGCCCCAATCGTCAGTCAGAAAATCCACCCGTTACTGGTACGAAGTCTCCTTTTTACCGTGGCGAAGCTGCAAAACGCACTCATGGATAGGGCTTTATCCGGATCTCCTCTTCTTTAAGGATTCCCTTTAGACCGCTTCTTCCCTCAAAAGACAAAAAACCCTGCTGACTCTTGTATCCAAGTGACAGCAGGGCAGGATTTTACACCTCTACATCAATCAAAAGACTTACAGCAAAACAGCCACCACATCCTTTGCCATGGACACCAGGGACTCCGGAAAAAGACCTGCCCCCAGCACCACGGCGGTAATCAGCACACCGAAAACGGCTGCGGGAAGACCCTGGCGAAGTCTTTCCCCGGCCACTTCTCCTTCAGGCAGGGCATAGGCGGCCCGCACCAGTTTCAGATAGTAAAAGGCGGAGATGGCCGCATTGATCACCGCAAGAATGACAAGACCGTAATAGCCCTTGGAAATGGCTGCGGTGAACACAAGAAACTTGGTGGGAAAACCCACGGCAGGGGGAATCCCCGCCATACCACAGGCCGCAACGGCCAGGGTGAAGGCAAGAAGAGGCGATCTGCGATGCAGGCCCTTCAGACCATCGAAGCTTAAGTTTTCACCAGAAGTCGCCACCTGACAGACCACATAGAAACAGCCAAGGCTCATCACAAGATAACCGAAAACATAATAGATGGCAGCACTGAAGCCTTCGGGCCCCATGGCAAGGATACCCACCATGACATAACCGGCATGGGCGATGGAAGAATAGGCCAGAAGACGTTTGATATCGTTCTGCACCAGAGCTGCGAGGTTACCGTAGGTCATGGAAAGAACGGCGAATACCGCAAGAATCCACACAAGATGGCCGGAATCCACGCCGCATGCCGCAACAAGGCGGATGAGGAGGGCCACGGCCGCGATCTTGGGCAGGGTGGCCACAAAGGCTGTGGTTTCGTTGGCAGCCCCTTCATAGACATCCGGTGTCCAGAAGTGCATGGGAAAAAGGGCCAGCTTGTAGAAAAAACCCGCAAGAATCATAAGAAAACCGATAAGCCCCAGGGGCTGGGAAGAAAGAAGCTCCGGCAGCAGGGGGCCGAGTTCTGCAATATAGGTGGTTCCCGTAAGTCCCACCACATAGCTCATGCCAAAAACCGTGATGCCCGTTGAGAGCGCTCCGAAGAGCACGTACTTGAGGCCCGCTTCATACTGGATGCGGTGGGCCCCTTTGCGCATGGGAATGGCCACATAAAGGGCAAAGGAGGAAATCTCAAGGCAGAGCAGAAGGGTGAGCAGCTCCACCGCACTGACAAGGAAGGTGAGTCCCATGGCGGAGATGGAAAGAAACATGGCGTATTCCGCAGAAAGCTCCCTGCGTACCCCCGGAAACCCCGAAGCCAGGGCCAGAACACCGGCCAGACCTGCGGCCAGGATCAGCTTGAAGGTCTGGGAAAACAGATCCACACGGTAGGCGTCAAAAAAGAGCATGCCTTCGGCGTTCAGGCCAGCCACAGCCGCAAGGATGAGAATACCTGAGCCTCCCAGGGCAACCCTGCCCACCAGGGCCGGAGCGGCATTGAACAGGGAAAGCCCGAAAAAGACCAGGGTCATCCCGATGAGGACCAGTTCGGGGAGAAATTCCATCATATCCATGGTGTATCGATCCTAAACCTTGAGGTTGGCAAGTGCATGTTCAAAACAACTGAAGTAAAAATTCCTGAACGCCGGAGCTTTTATCCCGAAAACCCTTTCAGTGACCGGTTCCGGCTCCAAGCGCCCCCTGACCTGCGGCCACCTGTTCCAGAAGGTGACTGATGCTGGCATCCATCACGGAAAGCACGGGCTGGGGATGCAGACCGATCCAGAAGACAAAGACCACAAGAAAGGCCAGACAGGCCATCTCCCGAAGATCCAGATCCCAGAGTTTTCTTTCATGACCATGACCATGATCATGCTCATCGCCATGCCCCCCTTCTTCCCCTTCATGTCCATGCAGGCCCTCCAGTGCGGCCTCCCCATGGGAATGGGCATGGGCATGACCGTCACTTTTGTCCCAGACCATCTTCTGAAGCATGCGCAGCATGTAGGCCGCCGCCAGAATGGCACCGGGAATGGCGATGGCACCTACCAGGGGCTGGCTTCGGAATGCCCCCATGAGAACGAGAAACTCGCCCACAAAGCTGTTGGTTCCGGGGAAGGCCAGGGAAGAAAGGGAAAAGATCCCGAGGAAGGTCACATAGACCGGCATGAACATGCCCAGCGCCGCATTGTCTTGAAGCTCCCTGGAGTGGGTGCGCTCATAGATGATGCCGATGCAGATAAAGAGGGCACCCGTGGTGATGCCGTGGTTGATCATCTGAAGCATGGCCCCTTTGAGACCTTCCATGTTGAGAAGGAAAATCCCTAAGGTCACAAAGCCCATGTGGCCCACGGAGGAATAGGCAATGAGTTTTTTGATGTCACTCTGGCCCAGGGCCAGATAACCGCCGTAAAGGATGCCCACCAGGGAGAGGACGATGAGAAAGGGGGCAAAAAATTCCGTGGCCTGGGGTGCCATGGGCAGACAGAAACGCAGAAAACCGTATCCACCCATTTTTAACAGAATGGAAGCCAGAATCACGGAACCCGCCGTAGGCGCTTCCACATGGGCGGCGGGAAGCCAGGTGTGGAAGGGAAACATGGGAATCTTCACGGCAAAGGCCAAAGCGCAGCCCGCAAAAATCCAGGCCTGCCAGCCAAAGCTGTAGGAAGCTGCCATGAGATCCGGGATGAAGAAGGTACCCACCTTGACCCTGAGGGCGATGATGGCCACAAGAAAGAAGATGGAGGCCACAAAGGTATAGAGGAAGAACTTGATGGCCGCATAATCCTTGCGGGGTCCGCCCCAGACCGCGATGAGCAGGTACATGGGGATGAGCATGGCTTCCCAGAAAATATAGAAGAGCACCGTGTTCAGGCTGACAAAAACCCCGATCATGGCGGTTTCCATCACAAGAATGGCAAAGATGAATTCCGCCAGGCGGTGCTCAATGTATTTCCAGGAGCAGAGAATGCAAAGGGGCATGATGAGGGTGGTGAGCAGCACCAGAAGAACGGAAATGCCGTCCACCCCCAGCTGATAGGAAAGGCCGATGGTGGGAAACCAGTCCAGCACCTCCACAAACTGATAGGCTGCCGTGCTGCGGTCAAAGGCCGTCCAGAGCGGCAGGCTCAGCGCCGCTGTCATGAGGGTGACCAGAAGACCCCAGAGTTTCAGGACGGTCTGGTTCCGGATGAAAAAGCAGCAGGCAGCGCCGGCCAGAGGCGTCAGCAGCACCACCGAGAGAATGGGATAAGCCAGACTGTTGGAAAGGAGAACATTTGTCATCTTGAATACCGTATCCGGGTCTTCGGTTTTTTAAAGGAGGATCACCACGATCATAATGCCAAACAGCAGGATCGCCGCAGCGCCGATGTAATGCTGAATTTTTCCCGTCTGGGCCTGGCGGAGTCTGTCTCCCGCATCCAGCACCCCTTTGGCGGAGCCGTCCACCACATAATCAATGCCTTCCCTGTCAAACCAGGACAGGGCTCTGGCCGTCACCATGGTCCAGGCAAGGCCGATGGTGCGGTACACCTCCCCCACCCAGTCGTTGGCCCGGGACAGAGGCCCCTTTGCAAAGGCCATGAAGCCAAGGCTTCCCTTGCGGTAGAACCAGTCCAGATCGAGATTCATCTTCGGCTCCGGCCCCAGTTTTTTCACCATGAGGTAGAAACCCAGCCCCGTGAAGCCCAGAAGCTGGAGGGTTTCGGAGAGGTGGTAGGCCGTGTAGGGTTCATAATTCACGTCAAAGGGCAGCATGCGGTAGAGAAACTCCGGATACACCCCAAGGAAAAAGCACATGAAGGCCGCCATGGCCATGGCCCAGAGCATGCACCCCGGAGGATCCTGGGCATGGGGTACCGAAGGCTCGGATTTACCGCCATACCAGATGTAATAGGGCAGCTTGATACCCACGGAAAGGAAGGTCCCCACGGCCGCAAGGGAGAGCATGAGGAGAAGCCCCGTTCTGTGGGCCTCGCCCGCTGCGGCGATGATCATGGATTTGGACACAAAGCCCGAGGTAAGGGGAAAGCCCGAGATGGCGATGCCGCCGATGACGGTGAAGATCAGGGTCAGGGGCATTTTTCCGTAGAGTCCACCCAGCTCGTTGAGTTTGGAGCGGCCCGTCATTTCCAGTACAGCCCCGGCACCCATGAAGAGCAGGGCCTTGTAAAGAATATGGGCATAGGCATGGGCCACAGCACCATTGAGGGCCATGGCCGTTCCGATCCCCACACCGCAGACCATGTACCCCACCTGACTGACAATGTGATAGGCGAGGATACGCCGGGCATCGTTTTCGATGACGGCGTAGGCAACCCCGTAAAGGGTCATGATGGCCCCCAGAATGGCAAGGGCCTCAAAGCCGGGAAAGGCTCTGGCAAGGACATACACCGCCGTTTTGGTGGTAAAGGCGCACATAAAGACCGCCCCTGTCACCGTGGCTTCGGGATAGGCATCGGGCAGCCAGGCATGGATGGGCGGCACGGCGGCATTGAGCATGAAACCGATCATGATGAGGTAATCGGCAAGACCCGCATCCGAGGGCAGAATCTGCACAAAGGAAAGATCCCCGCCCGTGGCCCGGTATTTGAGGAAGATCCCCGCCAGAAGCACAAGGCCCCCCAGCATATGCACCAGAAGATAGCGGAAACCCGCCTCCATGGACTTTTTCTTTTTCCTGTACCAGACAAGAAAGGTGGAAGCCACGGCCATGAGCTCCCAGAAGACAAAGAGGGTGAGGTAATCCCCGGCCAGCGTCACCCCGAGAGAACCCGCCACATAGAGCCAGGCGGCGGTGTGCTGGCCCCAGTCCTCCACCTTGAGGGCAAAAAGGGAACCGATCACCGCCATGAGGGTGAAGACATGGAGGAAGACATAGGTGAGCTTGTCCACCTTGCCAAAAACAAGATCAAAGCCCATCCAGGACACCTGACCAAAGGTTTCGGGCAGGGCATTGATCTGAAAGAAGGCCAGCAGGGGAATGATCACCAGGGCGGCGTTTTTCAGTTTCGCCCGGCAGAACACCGGCATGAGCAGGGCCCCCAGGATAAAAAGGGTGGCCGGATGCACAAGCCAGGGGTGCAGCAGGGCCAGAGGCGAAAGCATACTACTTGTCATCGTAATAATCCTCTTGCTTCATAAGCCAGGCGTGGGAAATGCCCTTGCACAGCACAATCATGCCAAGGCAGCCCAGAAGGGCGAATACGCTCCAGAATCCGATCAGGGTGTCCCCGAAAAAATGGGGGTCATGGCGTTCTGCCATGAAATCATAGGCCACCGCCCCACCAAGAAAGGCGAAAAATGCCCATTTGAACCACAAGGCCCGCTCCCGGAGCCAGGTCATGAATCGTCCCATAAAAGCCTCACATCAGAAGATGGACAAGGGTCAGCAGCAGATCCGGCCGGATGCCGATGAGTACGGAAATGGCCGCAGTAATGCATAAGGGAATCACCATCAACAGAATCAGCGGACGGGTTTCGAGCATCCGGACACCGGACGGCCCGCCTCCCCCGTCTTCGGGTTTACCGAAAAAGGCCGTGAGTACCACGGGAACAAAATATCCGGCATTGAGAAGGGAGCTCACCAGGAGCACCGTCAGCAGAATCAGGTTGTTGATGTCCATGGTGCCGAGAGCCAGATACCACTTGGACACAAAGCCCGATACCGGCGGCACCCCGATCATGGAAAGGGAGGCAAGGCCAAAGGCCAGCATGGTAAGCGGCATGGCAAAGCCTAAGCCCGCCATTTCCCGGATGTCCTTTTTCTGGGTGGCCACAAAGATGCAGCCCGCCGCAAAAAAGAGGGTGATCTTGGCAAAACCGTGGTTGGCGATGTGGATGAGACCGCCTGTGATGCCGTTGGGGGTCAGAAGGGCTACGCCGAGAATAATATAGGAGAGCTGACTCACCGTGGAATAGGCAAGCCTTGCCTTGAGGTTGGTTTTGGTGAGTGCAATGGCGGAAGCCGTGATGATGGTAAAGCTCACAAAATAGGCCGTGATCAGCCCAAGCCCCGTATCCGCGAGAAGATCCACCCCATACACAGAAAGCATGATGCGGCAGACGGAAAAGACCCCGATCTTGACCACCACCACCGCATGGAGCAGGGCGGAAACCGGCGTGGGGGCCACCATGGCCGAGGGCAGCCAGGAGTGAAGGGGCATGACACCGGCTTTGGCAAAGCCGAAAAAGAGCAGGATGTAGCTTACCCCCACAAGGAAGCGGGAAGCGTCCGCCGGGAAGATACCGGAAGCGATGCTGCCTGCGGCAAAATCCAGGGTGCCGCACTGCACGTAGATGATGGCCATGGCCGGAAGAAGAAAGGCCTTGGAGGTGAACATGAGATAGACAATGTACTGCCTTGCTCCGGCATAACCTTCCTCATCCTGATGGTGCATGACCAGAGGATAGGTGAAGATGGAAACAATCTCATAAAAAAGGTAGAGGGTGAAAAGGCTGCCCGAGAAGGCCCCGCCCAGGGCCGCACCCACGGAAACGGCGTAGCAGACGTAGAAACGGGTCTGGGCATGCTCGTTTAAGCCCCGCATGTAGCCGATGCAGTAAATGGCCGCAAGAATCCAGAGAAAAGAAGCCGTACCGGCAAACAGGAGCCCTAAGGCATCAATGTGAAGCTTCACGGAAATGCCGGGCCAGAGTTCAAAGAAGGTATAGGCGTAACTTCCCCCCTTCAGGATATGGGGCAGGAGCAGGGCCACGGAGATGAAGGTCAGCACCGCGCCTGCAAGGGAAAAGGATTCCCTGAGGTTGGGCCGTGCGCCCGAAGCCATCACGGCCATGGCCGTGAGCATGGGCAGGAGCACGGGCAGGAGAATCTTGCTGGTAATCATGGTTTCCATACCGGTTTGCCTCAAATTGGCTTCGGGTTAATGACGCAGATCCTGAACCGCACTGGGGTCATCGGTTCTGTACGTACGGTAAACGGCCAGAATGAAACTGACCACAATGGCGGCTTCGGCAGCGGCAATCCCCATGATGAAAAGGGTGAAGACCTGGCCTGTGGCCGGATCCGCCAGAACAAAGCGGTTAAAGGCCATGAAATTGATGGAAGCGCCGCAGAGGATCAGCTCCGTTGAAATGAGCATGCCCATGAAGGAGCGGTGACGCACCATGCCATAAATCCCCATGACAAAAAGCACCAGGGCAATGACAAGGTAGGTGGTGAGACTTGTACTTACACTCAGCATTTTTCCGTCTCCCTTCCGCCGGTGGCAAGGATGATGGCGCCGATGATGGCGGCCAGCAGCACCACGGAAATGAGTTCAAAGGCAAGGCAGTAGCGGTACAGAAGGGTTTCCCCCAGCCAGGGCAGGGAAAAATCTCCCACGGTTTCCGCAGCCGGTCTGAAGGTGGCCCGGAGCAGAGCGGTCAGGAGCAGAACAAAACCGGAAAAGGCAGCGCCTAAGGCCAGAAAACGGTTTTTGCCCTTTAAATTGCTTTCTGCGATCTCCTGGGGCGTGTAGCCCACCATGACCCCGAAAACCATGAGAATACAGATGGCCCCCACATAAATGAGGATCTGCATCATGGTGAGGAAGATGCTGCCGAGATAAAAATAAATCCCCGCCACACCGAGAAGGCAGACCGCAAGGCCTAAAACCGCATGCATGAGCAGCCTTGCATGCACGGCCAGAAGGGCTCCCATGAAGATGAGCACCACAAAGGCGAAAAAGAGGGCCTCTGCGATGAAAACATAGGCTGTCATGAATGACCTCCCTTTCCGAGGCGCAGGAGAAGATCCATGTGGAAGTCCTCACGGGAAAATCCTGCCAGTCTGTAATCCTGGGAATAGGCAATGGCATCCGCAGGGCAGCTTTCCACACAGATGCCGCAGAGACTGCAGCGGGTAAAATCCAGCTCAAAGCCCGTCAGTACCTTCTTCTTGGAGCCTTCCGGTTTTTCACTGCGCACCGTGATGCAGGCCGAAGGACAGGCCTTGGCGCACATGCCGCAGGTGATGCAGCGGGTAGCGCCCGTTTCATCATCCGGCACAAGCTCGATATGCCCCCTGAAATTGGGAGTGATGGTGAGGCTTTCACGGGGGTAATGCACCGTCACCGTCGGCCTGAGCATTTCCCTGAAGGTCACGCCAAGGCCCACCAGCAGACTTTTTGTGCCCTGGTAGAGGTCGGAAAAATAGCCGCTCATAGTTTTACGATCACCGCCGTTACAATGAGGTTAAGGAGCGCAAAGGGAATCAGGTATTTCCAGGAAAGATTCATGAGCTGGTCAAAACGCACCCTGGGATACGTCCAGCGGATCCAGATCATGATGAACATCAGGATATACACCTTCACAAGGAACCAGAGGGCTCCCGTCCATGCGTCCATGGGAAGGGGCAGGCCGCTCCATCCGCCAAGGAATACGGCAACGGCAACACTGCTCACGACAAACATGTTGGTGTATTCACCAAGGAAAAAGAGGCCAAAGCCCATCCCCGAGTATTCCGTGTGGAAGCCTGCGGTGAGCTCACTTTCCGCCTCAGGAAGGTCAAAGGGCGCCCGGTTGGTTTCCGCCACGGCCGCCACCAGATAAATGATAAAGGCCACAGGCTGCACAAGGCAGAACCAGAGCCCTGAAATCTGGGCGTGTACAATGGTTTTCATGCTGAAGGAATTGGTGATGAGCACCACAGCCAGAAGGGAGAGCAGAATGGGAATTTCATAGGCGATATTCTGCGCCACAGAGCGCATGGCGCCGAAAAGACCATACTTGTTGTTGGAACTCCAGCCCGCCACAAGAATGGCCATGACGTTGAGGCTGGCCATGGCAAGGATGAAGATGAGGCCAATATCGAGATCCAGAACGGTCAGCTTCTCGGAAAAGGGCAGCACAAGAAAAGGCATGACCACGGGGGTAAAGGCCAGAAGCGGGGCCACCCGGAACAAAAGGCGGTTGGCGGTGTTGGGCACCACCAGCTCTTTGGTCATGAGCTTGAGCCCGTCCACCAGGGTCTGGAGAATCCCGTGCCAGCCCACCTCATAGGGACCGGGCCTGCGCTGGATGTGCCCTGCGATCTTCCTTTCCGCGTACACCATGAAAAGGGCGTTCACAAAGACCACGGAGACCACCAGAAGGGCGCAGATCAGCATGCGTACAAGCTCAGGCGGTAAAAAAGCAATATCCATCATGGTATTTACCTGTCAATTTCCGGGATTACGAGGTCAAGGCTGCCCATCACGGTCACAAGATCCGAAATCAGCATCCCCTGGCAGAGCTCAGCAATGAGGCTTAAGTTGGCATAGGAAGGCACCCGCACCTTGAGGCGATAGGGAATATCCGAATCCTGGCCCACCATATAATAGAGAAGCTCCCCCCTGGCCGCTTCCACGGAAAAGGAGGCGGCATGGGGCGGCAGTTTGATCTTTTTGGGCGTTTTCCCCTTAAACTCCCCTTCGGGCAGCCTGTCCAGGGCCTGTTCCAGAATACGAAGGCTCTGCTCGATTTCCTGCATCCGAACCAGATAGCGATCATAGCTGTCACCGTTTTTCCCCACGGGTACCTCAAAATCCAGCTCCGGATACACGGAATAGGGTTCCGCCCGGCGGATGTCATAGGCAATGCCCGATCCCCTGAGGTTGGCCCCGGTCACGCCATAGCGGCGGGCCATTTCTTCGGTGATGATGCCAATGCCCTCACAACGCTTGATGAAGATGATGTTACCCGTAACCAGTTTATGGTAAATATCCAGCCGCTTGCGCATCCTCTGGATAAAGGTCCGGCTCCGCTCGACAAATTTTTCATCCACATCCCGGTACACCCCACCCACCCGGAAATAGGAATAGGTGAGGCGGCTACCCGTGATGTCTTCCAGAATATCGAGAATTTCTTCCCGGTCATCAAAGGCGTAGAGAATGGGGGTAAAGGCCCCGAGATCCAGAAGAAAGGCCCCCACCCAGAGCAGATGGCTTGCGATGCGGTTCAGCTCCGAGGTGGCAACACGGATGAACTCCGCCCTGCGGGGAACCTCGATACCTGCCATTTTTTCCACAAGGCTGACATAGCCATGGTTGTAAGGCAGGGCCGCCAGATAATCCATGCGGGCCGTGTTGGGCAGAAAGGCGGGCCAGGGCCGGGATTCGCCCATTTTCTCATGCATCCTGTGGCCATAGCCAAGGACGGGATCGAGATGCAGGACATACTCCCCGTCCATTTCCAGCACCAGACGGAGAACCCCGTGGGTGGCGGGGTGCTGGGGTCCCATGTTGAGGAGGAAGCGATGCCGCCCCTTATCCTTGTGTGCTTCGTTCATCATGCGCTTTCAGGGCTCCCTTGACTTGGGGTTTCCTGGGCTGCGGATTCCGCCTCCCTCTCCACCACGATAAAACCCAGTTTTTCCGCCTCCAGACAGGCCGCATCTCCCTTGCGCAGGGGATGAAAGCCCGCATCCAGCTCCGAAAGGATGAGGGGACGCATATCCTCGTTGCCTGTGAAGGTGATGCCGAAGAAATCGTGGATTTCCCGCTCATACCAGGCGGCGCCATGGAAGATGTCCGAAATGGTGGGAGCCTCGTCGTTTAAGGCGAACATCCGGAGGTTCACCCGCAGAAGACTGTCGTGCCGGGCAAACTGACAGACAATACAGGCGGCGGGCTTCAGGGATACGGCGCTGACAAAGACAAGGTAAAAACCTTCGGCAAACAATGCGCTGGCCGCTTTGCGCCAGTCTTCCTTTTCAAGAAGCCCCTCCACATGCACGCCCTTTACGGCATAGTCTGCGGGCTTCAACGAGAAAGCCTCCATGCGGCTGATCAGGGTTTCTGCCTTCATGCCTTGCCCCCCCTTTGCGGATGACGGTTCTGGGGGAAGGGATGGCGGGTTCCGGCGATTTTCTCCTGAAGCTTGAGAATCCCCTCAATGAGCCCTTCGGGTCTCGGAGGGCAGCCCGGCACATAGACATCCACGGGAATGAGCTTGTCCACCCCTTCCACCACCGCGTAATTCTCCGCAACGGCAAAGGGCCCGCCGGAGATGGCGCAGTTGCCCATGGCAATAACCCATTTCGGGTAGGCCATCTGCTCATAGAGGGTCACCACGGCCTCGGCCATTTTCTTGTTCACCGTGCCCGCCACGATCATGAGATCGCTCTGTCGGGGAGAGGGCCGAAAGACCTCAGCTCCGTACCGGGAAATATCAAAGCGGGCCATGCCCACGGCCATCATCTCAATGGCGCAGCAGGCGAGACCGAAGGTCATGGGCCAGAGGGAGTTGGCCTGACAGAGCTGGGTGATTTTTTCCGCAAGCTCCAGCCGCATGAGGGGACCGGGCGAGACCAGCTCCAGGCCGGAATCGTTTCCGACCCTGGCCGAAAGTTCCGCCACATGGGCGTCAAGGCTTATGAATTGTTTCTTCTCTGCCAATTGAAGACTCCTTTGACCCAGGCATAAATGATGGCAAGGGACAGAATACCCACAAAAATGATGAATTCCACCACCGCGCGCAGGGGTTCCGCATTATGGAAAGCCGTTGCCACGGGGTAGAGGAAGAGAATATCCACATCAAAGGCCAGAAAGATGAGGGCGTAGAGGTAATAGGCCACCCCGTAACGAAAATCCCAGGCCTGGCCATAGGGCTCCATGCCGCACTCATAGTTGGTGACATGGTGGGCCGTGAGTTTTCTGCGGGGAGCCAGAAACCAGGCCACAATAAAAGGTGCAAAGGCCGCCATGAAGCCCACACCTAAAAAGAGCATGATGTACATATACTCAATGAGGGACTGCTCTTCGATCAGCATCTTATAAGGACTCCTGAAGCTTGAATTCGCCAGTACGAACTAAAAACAACGGTTTCAGTACAAAAAAACAAAAGTACGGCGCCGAGACCTCCTTGTCGACCGGAGAAGCAAAAAGCCAAAACTCCGTACCCATCCCTGCACTGCATTTAAGGATTTATCCTATTGCAAAAACCAGCGCCGCCTGTCAAGGGATTTTACACTTATTTTTAAGGTCAAAATCCAGAAATTAACAAATAAAATTTAATGCATCTTCCATACCAGCCCCAGCCCCCCTTTTCAGACGCTGAGTCCTGCATGGAAAGGCCTCTCAGCCCCGCCCTTTCTTTATACTTTGCAACCCGCAACTCCCCAAAGGCGCAGCAGAGTGCTTGCAGCGCCAACCCAAAGCGGCAGGCCTGTCCTGGCTTTCCTCCCCTTGCCCTTCGGGAAAAATACGCGTACCCTGCCGCTGAAAATATTATCCATGGAGGAAAGACATGACCTATAAAGAAGCCTTAGACCGCCTCATTTTCGCCTTCAGACTGGACTTTGACCCCGTTGGCCTCCTCTTTGTCACCCAGGAAGAAAGGGCATGCGATCTGCCCCAGACCCACAAAACCCGAAACAAACTCACCTTCTGCCAGTATGTGACCGCCGCACGGCAGGCGCGATACGCTCTTTTCATGGAAAAAGAGCGCCTTTTGTGTCGGAATGCCCAACTTGGATTCGGATTTCGGGAAGTGGAAAATATTCCTGACGCAAAGGCTCACCAGAAATACCTGCTGGATCCGGACCTTTCCCTTCAGGCTGCCAGAGACAAGGTGCATCTTCCCCCTGGCCGCTACCAGGGGGTCTATCTGGCTCCCCTTGATACCTTTGATGGCCTGGGCCGCACACCGGACGTCGTATACATGATGGTACTCCCCTTCCAGGGCTACCATATCCTCAATGATTACATGGCCGCCATGGGTAAAACCCACCTGAATTTCCGCCACACGCCCAATTCCGCCGTATGTGGCGGCAGCGTATGGGCCCATCTTCAACAAAGCCCCAACATGAACACCATGTGCGCAGGTTCCAAGGCCTCGGGAAAAACAGAAATGGGATATATGAATCTCACCCTGCCGGGAAGCCATTTTCTGCCCACCGTGGAGCAGCTCGGAAAGCGGCAGCAGGCCCATGGCGGAACCTCCCTCGTGGGCAAGGGGGACCATCCCTGGCCAGGCCTGGATGCCTGCCAGGGGTGTCCCCTCTTCCGCTTTGACCCCATTACAAAAGACTGATAAGAGAAACAAAATATCCAGGACCCAGGGATTGGGGCAATGTGATAGCCCCGCCCCATCCGGTTAAAAAAGCTTTCCTTAGAAAACCCGGATCCCTGCATGAAACTTTTAAAGGCATAAAGACACAAAAAACGTGACACCAGCCCGTATCCTTATCATTACAGACGAACAGGACGCCCTCCTGACCCTCCAGCAGGCACTTTCGGGAGCCTGCGCCTGCGCCGCCAGCACCGCTGACAGCAAGGAAAGCGCCCTCCAGTGCTTCTCTCCCCATGTGTATGATCTGGTTTTCATGGATGTCCGCGCCTCCGGACCCGATCCACTACATTTTTTAAAAGATCTGTTGGCCATGCATTCGGACCCCACCATCCTTCTTTTTGGGGTGGAGACAGGCGAGAATCTCGCCACAGAGGCCTTGGAAACCGGGGCATACGATCTCCTGGAGATGCCCCTCACCCCCCTTTCCCTCGGACCTGCCATCCGACGGGCTTTGGAGCGCTGCCTTCTGATCCGGGAAAAACAAAAACTCAGCCAGGATTGTCACTGTCACAAAATCTTTTCCCGCATAGCCGGTCAATCCAGCGCCATGAAAGATGTTCTTGACGCCATTCTGATGATTGCCCCCACCGAAGATCCTGTGCTCATCACCGGTGAATCGGGCACGGGAAAGGAATTGGCCGCCCGCACCCTCCATCAGCGCAGCCCCAGGGCAAAGGAACCTTTTATCCGGGTACACTGCCCCAGTATCGGAGAAAACCTTCTTGAAAACGAAATTTTTGGGGAATCCACTGACAATCGTCAGGATTTCTCCCCAAAAAAAGAAGGTTTTCTCGCCGCCGCCCAGGGAGGCACCCTTTTTCTTGACGAAATCGGGGATCTGGCTCTTTCCGTTCAGAAACGACTTTCCAATCTGCTCACATCCGCTCCACCCCATCCGGGTGTGCGCATCCTCGCCTCCACCCGGAGAAATCTTAAAAAAAAAGTTGAAGACCAGCACTTCGACGAGAATTTTTACCAGGCCATGGCCAAGCGGCATATCCACCTGCCCCCTCTGCGGGAAAGACCTGAGGATATCCCTCCCCTTGCCCAGGCCCTCCTTGAAAAAAACTGCCATAAACTTAAAAAGCACGGAAAACATATTGCCCCGGATCTCATGAAACGCCTTGTGGCTCACCCCTGGGAGGGAAACATCCGGGAACTGGAAAATACCCTCATTCAGGGAATCTTGTTTTCCAATACCCTGGAAATCGGTCCCGATGACGTTCATCTTTCGGGCCCCAAACCTCTGGGTCCCTGCTCCGCAGCCCTGAACCAGGCCAACTACAAGGACGCCAAAGAAGAGGCACTCAAGGGATTCAATCATGTCTACATTGCAAGGCTGCTGAAACGCAACCGGGGCAACGTCAGCCGTGCGGCCAAGGCTTGTGGCCTGGAACGTCAGGCGCTTCAGCAGATCATGCGACGCTATGAAATATCTCCCGCACCCTACAGACCCCAGACCGGATGCGGCGGAGGATATTCCGAATGAATATCCTGCATGTCACAGCCGCTGTTTTCAGGAACAACGATCAGGTACTCATCGCCCGCAGATCTCCTGACCAGCCCCAGGGAGGAAAATGGGAATTTCCAGGGGGCAAAATCCGTGAAGGGGAAAGCCCGGAAGCCTGCATTGTCCGGGAGATCTCTGAAGAACTGGGCGTTTCCATTGACCCTCCGGAATTTTTCATGGAATCCCGCCACAGACGCACTGACGGCGAACTCAGGCTTCACGTCTTTTTTGCCCACAGTCCGGATCCTCACTTCCAGCTCCGGGTCCATGACCGCATTCTGTGGATCAAACCCAAGGAGCTCCTCGCTTTAGATCTTCTTGAAGCAGACATTGCCGTAGCCCAGGCCCTCGAAAAGAAAATTTCCCCGTGAATCTCACGCCCCAGACATAAAAAAAAGATCTGTCCTCTTTTTTTCAAGAACAGATCTTTTTTTCTCTTTAAAATTTTTATCAAAAAATCAGCAGCCGCAGGAACCCGAAGAGCTGCAGCCGGAGCATCCGCCCCCGCCTTCCAGTTTGATGCTGGAATTCACAGCAAAACCCATCCCGTTAAAGGCGATCTCAAAGGGCTTTCCTGCTTCAAACAGATCCTTTTCCACCACGTAGGGAATGCCAGCCACATCAAAGCGCACATCGCTTTCCTTTTCCTCATCCAGGGCCATTGCCACCATCGGGCCGCCACAACCGCCGCCGTGAATGAAAATACGAATGGGCTGAATTTCCTTACCCTGGAAAAAAGCCGCCACTTCCTTTTGTGCATCCGGTGTTACCGTGAACATGAAAAAATCCTTTCTCTACGCCGTAAAATGGCGCAGGGTTTGTCGGCAGAAACGAAAAGGGCTTACGGTCTCCCTTATTCCGCAAAGTAACGCCTGCTTCCGGAGGGGTCAAATAAATTTTATCTATCAAAAAAAAATCCCCATCCAAAACAACAATGGCCGCAAGGCTCAGGCCTTCTGCACTCCTTGCGAAACCCAATCCATAAAAGGTCCATGCCCATCCACCACATCCAGGGCAAGAATGCAGGGACAGGCATAGGTATGCAGGGTCAGCACCCGTTCACGCAGCTTCGGAAACACCTCTGGGGTTGTTTTGGCCACAAGCACCCACTCGCTGCTTTCCTGACTTTCTCCTTCCCAGACATAAAAAGAGCGCATTCCGGAAAACACATTGATGCAACCTGCAAGCCCTTCTGCCACAAGGATCCGCGCCAGCTTCTCCGCTTCCTCCTGGCTTCCCGCCGTCATGTAGACCATCTGGATCATTCGCTGCCTCCTTTATCCCTTTCGTCAGGCCTTCTCTCCAAAATCCGGTCCAGAGCCAGACCCGCCATGCGCAAGCCAAAGCTGCCGGTCACGTGGGCCAGAGAACCCAAGGGCGTTCGGGTCCGCCCCCTGGTCTGGGTTTCCGGTCTCTGCACCACCGGTACTTCTGCATTCTGGGGAGGCTCCGGAGAAAAAACACAGACAAGCCCCTTTTCAATACCGAATCGGTGCAGTCGGCGCCGCACCATCCGGGCCAGGGGGCAGTGATGGGTTTTGGAAATATCCGCCACCTGGATGGCCCCCGGATCATAGCGCGTAGCAGCACCCATGCTGCTGATGATATAAAGATCCTGCAAAAGCGCTTCCCGGATCAACATCACTTTGGAGTTCAGACCATCAATGGCGTCCAGCACCACATGGGGCGCATTGTCCAGGATACGGGGCAGGGAATCGGAATCAATGAAAAGATTCAGGGCCTCGACGGTGCAACCTGGGGCAATATCCCGGACCCGGGCTGCGGCAAGTGCCACCTTAGGCTGCCCCAGGCTGGAATGCAGAGCAAAAAGCTGACGATTCATATTGGATGCCTCCACCACGTCAAAATCCACAAGACGCAGGTGCCCCACCCCACTGCGGGCCAGGGCTTCCACCGCAAAGGACCCCACAGCTCCCATGCCACAGATCGTCACCCGCGCCCCTTGCAGACGCTCGAAAGCCTCCTTACCCATCAACTGTACAATACGTGAAAAAGCCGGGTTCATGGTAAAAGGCGCACTCCAGAAAGAAAAGATAGAAAATTCTGGCTGTTACGGAACAATTGTTCTGCGAGGGCCAGATCCGCCAGGTTCCGGATCCGCGCCAGAGCATCAAAGGTTCGGATCAACCAGGCAGGTTCGTTCATTTGACTTTCGACCCCCTCCGGTGGAATATCCGGGGCATCGGTTTCAATGAGTATGCGATCAGGCGATGCCACGAGGGCGCTCCGGGCTACCTTACGATTGGCCATGCGGGTCAGGGATCCCGCAAAGCCGATATAAGCTCCCAGTTTCTCCACCTCAGGTACCATGTCCGGGGATCCGGACCAGGCATGGAAAGCGCCTCCATGGGGAAGTCCGCCCTCCTTTTTTAAAATCCCCAGCATACGGCCCCAGGCTTTTCGACAATGGAGGGAAAGGGGCCTTTTCAGATCCCGCGCCAGGCGAAGCTGGGTAATCAGAACCTTTTCCTGTTCCTCCAGACTATGGCGCACAGCCATCCCATCCAGCCCCACCTCTCCCACCCCCGCGTCCGGCATGGCAGAAAGCAGATCCCCCAGAGCCAGATCCCAGCGAAGGCTCCGGGTCTCCACATAAAAGGGATGCAGTCCGAAAAAAGGCACCACCCCCTCATGGGAAAGGGAAAGAATCCGCACTCGATCCCAGTCATCCTCCTCCGCACCGCAGCATACAAAATAACCGACCCCCGCCGCCCTTGCTTCCAAAAGAAGGGAGGAGAGCGCGTTGGTGATTCTGTCATCCTGGAGATGGCAGTGGGTATCCACAAGGCGGGGTCTGCGGGATTTTTCAGATGACGGCATGCATCGCTCCACATCCGGGGCCTTCCCTTCGCCCCATGGCATATTCAGGTTTTTCCGTGGATAGATCGGTGGATCACAAGTTTATGGTCCTTTCCATAGCTCATTACCCGGGAAGGATCAAAACCTCCGGCAAGGTACAGGGTTCTGAAACCTGGCTCATCAAAAAGTCCAAGGATATAAGAGATGTGACCGGAATATCCCTGCATGTCGAGACGCTGCATCTTATCCCGGGCTTCCCTTCCAAGGGCAATGGCCTCTTTGTGAAGCACAGGTCCCCGCGCCAGGCAAGGCTCCAGAGAATACAGACGACGACAGACCAGGGGACGGATCTCGTAAATGCTGCAAGTTCGGTTTTTACGCAGAAAAGGACAGGATGCCCGCCTTTCCTGACGCCGGTTTTTGTGGTCCTTGGTCACAGCCTTACGGATTCTGCCCTGCATCTCCTGGGGCAGGGATTCCACATGGAGAAGAATGCGCAAGCCCTCAAGGGTGCTGATATCAATACTCCCTGCTCCCGTACAGCAAAAGGCGCATCCTGGGCCACAAATGGCCTCTTCCATCAGGGGAAGAAGCCTTTCATGAAGCTCTTCATAGATGGTATCTGCTTTTTCAAAAAGATCCTGCACAGCTTTCATTCCCTTTCACCTGCCATGGGGCCAAGTCCCTGATCAGGTTTCCCATATCCTCAGGCAGGTTGGATTCAAACACCATGGCCCTGCCGCCCACAGGATGTGGGAAAGCCAGAAACCGCGCATGGAGCATCTGCCGCGTGACCTGTGCAAGCCGGGCCCGCATCCACGAATCCCGGATTCTGTCTCCCACCTTGCGCAGACCGTACAGCTCATCCCCCACAATGGGATGACCGGCATGGGCAAGGTGGACCCGGATCTGATGGGTACGCCCGGTCTTTATTTCCACTTCAAGCCGTGTCACCCCGGAATAGCGTCCCTTCACCCGCCACAGGGAAAGGGCTTGTCTGCCGGAGGGGGCGTGAGCCGCCATGCGTTTTCTGTCCACGGGATGTCTCCCAATGGGGGCATCCAGGCGACCACTCTCATTGGCCATCTCTCCCCATACCAGGGTCTCATACCGCTTTTCCGTCAGTCTGTCATGAAACATGAGAACCAATCGTTCATGGGCCAGCTGATGCTTGGCCACGACCATGAGGCCTGAAGTATCCTTGTCCAGACGGTGAACAATGCCAGGCCTGGCCTCCCCACCAATGCCACCGAGATCCGGACAGTGGTGCAGAAGGGCATTGACCAAGGTGCCATCGGGATGTCCAGGGGCCGGATGCACCACCATTCCTGCGGCTTTGTTCAGCACCAGCAGGTGCGCATCCTCGTAGACAATGTCAAGCTCCAGATCCTGAGGCACAAGGGCACTGGGTTTCAATGCAGGTGCCATTCCATGGACCCTTTGTCCAGGTTTCAATTTCAAAGAAGGCTTGGCAGGCTTGCCATCCACATGGACAATCCCCTCCCGCACCATCTGGGCAACCAGAGAACGGCTCAGACTTTCCATGCACTCCGCCAGAAAAACATCCAGGCGCTTACCGTCATCGGCCTGGGTGACCTGATGGCAGAAAGCGCCCGAATTTTCAGAATCCATATCCAAAGGGTAAAGGCTCACGCAGAAAAGAGTTTTTCTATTTCCGTCAACATGCTTTTTTCATCGGTTTCTTTGGCGAGACTCAGCTCCTTTAAAAGGAGTCCCTGGGCCGTATCCAGGAGTTTGCGTTCTCCAAAGGAAAGATCCTTGGTCAGTTTCAAAACAAAGAGATCCCTGAACACCGCCGCCACATCATAGAGGCTTCCGCTTTTGATTTTCTCCATATAATCACGGTAACGACGATTCCAGGTCTGGTTGTCCTGTTGTGTACCCGTCTTATTGGTCATGACCGCATAGACTTTGGAAATATCCTGCTTGCCGATGACATCCCGCAATCCAACGTTTTCCACATTGTCCGTGGGGATCATGATGACCATGCCGTTTTCCAGGATTTTCATGATGTAAAAATCCTGTTTTTTCCCATTGATCTCGCGGGACTCTATGGCTTCAATACGGCCCACGCCATGGGCGGGATAGACCGCAAGGTCACCGACATGAAACTGGCGGGTACCTTCCTCCACTGTCATTGCCTTTTCTGCCATTTTTTCACCACCGTTGTTAGGGGTTCATGCTTTAAAAGTTTTTTATATCACAAAGTTGACAAAGGGTTCAACCATTTTAAATAAATGATTTCCCCCCAAGTGCCAAGAACCCCGCAGAACAAGGCATAAACAACGATGGGGCGTATCTGTTAAAGATACACCCCATCGAAAAACATACATTCTGTCTCCCTCTCCCCTTTTACGGGGAGAGGAAAGTTCAGATTACATCAGGAAGGGAACCAGCAGCAGGGCCACCACGTTCAGGATCTTGATCATGGGGTTTACTGCGGGGCCAGCGGTGTCTTTGTAGGGGTCGCCTACGGTGTCACCGGTTACAGCAGCCTTGTGGGCGTCGGAACCTTTTCCGCCATAGTGGCCGGATTCAATGTACTTCTTGGCGTTGTCCCAAGCAGCACCACCGGTGGTCATGGAGATGGCCACGAACAGACCGGTAACAATGGCACCGATGAGCAGACCACCCAGGGCGATTTTGCCAAGGAGAAGGCCTACAACGATGGGGGCAATTACGGGCAGAAGGGCGGGAACAATCATTTCCTTCAGGGCAAACTTGGTAACGATATCCACGCAGGCCGCATAATCAGGCTTGGCGGTACCTTCCATGATGCCGGGGATTTCACGGAACTGACGGCGTACTTCCTCAACAACGGCACCACCGGCACGACCTACAGCACTCATGGCAACGGAGGCGAAGAGGTAGGGCAGAAGACCACCGATGAAGAGACCGATGATTACATTCACGTCAGCAAGGTCGAAACGGAGCTGAGCTGCGCCTTCGCCACCGTGTACGGCAAATTCCTGAACATAGCATGCAAAAAGAACCAGAGCAGCAAGACCGGCGGAACCAATGGCATACCCTTTGGTTACGGCCTTGGTGGTGTTACCAACAGCATCCAGAGGATCGGTTACAGCACGTACGGCGTCATCCATTTCAGCCATTTCAGCAATACCACCGGCGTTGTCGGTGATGGGGCCGTAGGCGTCGATGGCAATAACCATACCGGTCATGGAAAGCATGGATACGGCAGCAATGGCAATACCGTAGAGACCGGCAAAGCTGTGGGCCAGGAAGATACCCAGGCAGATGGTCAGAACGGGAGCTGCGGTGGACTGCATGGAAACGGCAAGACCTGCAATGATGTTGGTGCCATGACCCGTGGTGGAGGCCAGAGCGATGTCTTTTACAGGCTTGAAGATGCCGGTGTAGAACTCGGTGATGATAACGATCACAACCGTCAGAGCAAGACCGATCAGAGCGCAGTAGTACAGGTTGATGGCGGAAGCACCTTCAACACCGCCCATGAAGTACATGGTGGCATAGTAGAAGGCAACGGCTGCGATGATGGCAGAACCAAACATACCTTTGTACAGAGCGCCCATGATGTATTCGCTCTTGCCGCCCAGGCGTACAAAGAAGCTGGCAATGATGGACGCAATAATGGAGATGGCGCCCAGAATCAGGGGGAACATGATAATGGTTTCATTGCCGGAGAACAGGATGTCGCCCAGGAACATGGCGGCAACCAGGGTCACGGCATAGGTTTCAAAAAGGTCAGCAGCCATACCGGCGCAGTCACCCACGTTGTCGCCAACGTTGTCTGCGATGGTGGCGGGGTTGCGGGGGTCGTCCTCGGGAATGTTGGACTCAACCTTGCCCACAAGGTCAGCACCGACGTCCGCACCCTTGGTAAAGATACCACCACCAAGACGGGCGAAGATGGAGATGAGGGAGCCACCGAAGCCCAGGGCAACCAGGGCGGGAATATTGGCGGTAGCAGTATAGAGACCCGCGGTAGCAGCAAGGCCAAGACCTGCAACCATCATACCGGTTACTGTGCCGCCACGGAAAGCCATGGAAAGACCGGCGTTGAGGCCGTTCTTGGAGGCTTCTGCGGTACGCACGTTGGCGATAACGGAAACGCGCATTCCAATGTAACCAGCCACATAGGAAGCAACGGCACCGATAACAAAACCCAGAGCGCTCATGGCACCCAGGGCGAAGAAGATTACCACGGCGATAATACCACCCACCACGGCAACGCTTTTAAGCTGACGGTTCAGATAGGCAATGGAGCCTTCCTGAATCGCCTTGGCAATGGCAGCCATTTTTTCGTCACCCGCAGGAGCGGCTTTTACAAGCCCTGCCAGGATGAGCGCAAAGAGAATGCCGAGCCCCCCCACCAGCGCACACGCCAGAGGGATGTTCCCCATTACGAATTCCATGCTTTCCTCCATCAAAAAATAAAGTTAAACAAAGCAACTACTACAAACCCAAAAACTACGCGTGATACATTTGCATTGCGGCGGGAATCCCCTTTTCTGCCATGCAGCAGACAGCATCCCTCGCCCTTTCAACCACGCGGAGCCAGATCTCTTTTTCCGCAACAGAGAAACCACTGAGCACATAATCCGCAACGTCCTTCTCCCCTTCTGGTCGTCCGATGCCGATGCGTACCCTGGGAAAATCATGGCCCCCCAGATGCTCTATCAGGGATCTGATTCCGTTGTGTCCACCATGTCCGCCTTTTTCACGGATACGTATCCGTCCAAAGGGAAGATCGATGTCGTCGTATACTACAATGATATTTGACATTTCAATGTCAAAAAATCGGGAAAGCTTCTGGACCGGAATACCGCTCCGGTTCATGTAGGACTGGGGCCTGACCAGAAAAACATCACGCCCTCCGACCCGTCCCCGCCCAAATTCCGCATCAAACTTATTCTTATCCAGAGGCACGGAAAGAACCCTGCTCAGGGCTTCCACTACCTGAAAACCGGCATTGTGCCGGGTTCCCGCATAACGGTGGCCCGGATTTCCCAATCCGGCCACCAACACAGGACCTGCGTCCTTCATACCCAATCCCCGCTATCCGGAAGACTTACTTCTTTTTCTTGGCTGCAGCGGCGGCAGCGGGCTTGCCTTCCTCATCCGTTGCTGCGGCAGCCCCCTTGGGCGCAATCACCGTAGCAACAGGCATATTGCCTTCCACCAGAATTTCAACGCCTTCGGGTGTGGGAACATCCTTCAGAAAATAGGTTTTCCCCAGTCCCAGCTCCGTGACATCCACTTCCAGGGAGACAGGGACATTCCCAGGCAGACAACGCACCTTGGCCATTCTTTCAAAAACGCGCAGGGTACCCCCCAAATCCACGCCTTTGGCAAGTCCTTTCACATTCAGATACACCCGGGCTTCTATTTTGCGATCCAGTTCCAGGGCATAAAAATCCGCATGAACAAAGGCACCGGTCATGGGATCCTTCTGGAAATCCTTCATCATGGCAGGACAATTCCCATCGGAAAGCTTGAGATCAAAGAAGAGTTCCCGCGTCTCACTTTTTCTGATGGCTTCCTCAAGATCCTTGACAGAGACCACAAGATCCCGGCTTTCTACCTTGCGTCCATACAAAACCGCAGGAATTTTTCCATCCACCCGCAGTTTTCTGCATACTCCCTTTTTGGTACCTTCGCGGTTTTCCGCGTTCAATGTCACGAATTCCAAGGTTTTTTCTCCTTCAGGTCTACACCTAACAATAACGTCGTCAATCACACAAAAAGTGAGGTTACCGAATCTCCACGATGGCTGCGGATAATGGCTTCTCCCACCAGATCTGCAATGGAAAGAATATGAATCTTATCGGATTCCAGCGCGGCCTTGCTCAGAGGAATGGTATCCGTTGCCACCAGGGTCTGAATCGGGGAGGCTTCAATGCGGTCCACAGCCGGCCCGGAGAGTACGGGATGGGTGCAGAAGGCATGGATGGAGCGTGCGCCTTTTTCCGCAAGGGCGCGGGCAGACTCTGTGAGGGTACCCGCAGTATCGACCATGTCATCAAGAATAATGACGTTTTTATCGGCGACATTGCCAATTACAGCCATGGCCTGAGCCTTATTGGGCATGTCCCGCCTTTTATCCACAATGGCCCAGTCCGCCCGCAGGCATTTGGCAAAAGCCCTGGCCCTTTCCACCCCGCCGGCATCCGGCGAGACAATCACAAGATCTGCAATATCCGCGGGTGTAGCTCCAAAAACCCGCCTTGCATAATCCCGAAGTACAGGCGCTGCATACAGGTTATCCACGGGACAATCAAAAAAGCCCTGGATCTGTCCTGCATGCAAATCCATGGTGATAACCCGATTGGCCCCCGCCTTCATCAGCATATCCGCAGCAAGCTTGGCGCTGATGGGAACCCTCGGGGCCACCTTCTTGTCCTGCCTCGCGTAGCCGAAATAAGGAATCACAGCCGCAATACGGCGGGCTGCGGAGCGTTTCACCGCATCCAGCATGAGCAGCAGCTCCACCAGATTGTCGTTCACCGGTTTACAGGTGGACTGGATGATATACACATCCCGGCTACGGACGTTTTCCTGAATTTCTATCTGGATTTCCCCGTCGCTGAAGTTACTGACCTTGGCGCAGCCCAAGGGCTTGCCCACATATTCAGCGATACGGGATGCCAAAAGCGGATTTGAATTTCCCGCAAACAATACAAGTTCGTCCATTATCTCTGCAATCTGTTTTGGAATAATTTGGCTGGGGCGGGAGGATTCGAACCTCCGGATGCAGGAATCAAAATCCTGTGTCTTACCGCTTGACGACGCCCCAGCATGAGGGCATCCCACACCTCTCAGGGTACAAGGCGTGTTGCCAGGACTAACCAGGCCGGATGGCGCTCGGACAAAAAGAATGCTGCTTTGCTGGCCTCTTCGGTGCCTGAAAAAAAACCAAACACCGTCGGCCCACTGCCGGACATGAGAACCCCCAACGCACCAAACCCTTCCAGCGCCTGCCTCACCTGCCCCACTTCGGCACACATCGACATCGCCACAGGCTCAAGGTCATTGAAAAGCCACGGCAATGGATCCATGAGGGCCTCTTCAAAATGAGGTTTTTTAGTTTTTATTCCTTCTTTTGTCAATCCCCATTTCAGGTTTTTATATACTTCAGCCGTACGCAAAGGAACCCCTGGGTTCACAAGAACCAGGGGCAAAGGAAAAATATTTCTGAATCTTTCCAGCCGCTCTCCGATGCCTTCCGCCCAGGCTGCACCCTCTGAGAGAAAAAAAGGAACATCCGCCCCAAGCCCCAGCCCAAGGTCCAAAAGCGTTTGCTGCGACAAAGGCTCCCCATGGGCCTGGTTCAAGCCTTTCAGAACCGCCGCCGCATCGCTGGAACCACCGCCGAGCCCTGCGGCCACAGGAATTTTTTTCTCTATCCGGATATCCAGGGCTGGCAGAATCTCCGCCGCACGAAAGAAGGCCCTGGCCGCGCGGAAGGCAAGGTTTTCTTCCGTTTCCGGAACCTGACCTCCCCCGCCTTCCACACGCACGCGGATCCCCTCCTCACCCGCCCCCAACTCTATGGTATCCTGAAGATCAATGGGACACATCAAAGACTGCAATTCGTGGTAGCCATCAGGCCGACTCCCCGTGATCCTCAAAAAAAGATTCACCTTGGCGGGGGCGTGCAGGATCTGGGGCAATACGGGCTTTTTCACAGCCTTATCTCTCCATGGCAATGACAAGGAGCTGCCCCCTTCTTTGGATAAGAAACTGCATACGCTCCCCTTTGCGGATCTTTTTCAGCACCCGCTCATAGGCTTTGGGGGAATCGATTTTATGGTGATTGATTTCCATCACCAGATCTCCCCGTCGGATACCGGCTTTCTGGGCAGCACTGCCTTCCGCCACGGCGACAACCACCATCCCGGCATCCCGGTTCACCCCCATGCGATCCGCAGTCGCCGCATCCAGATCCTGCAAGGAAAGTCCGAGGGCATCCCCTGCAGGCCCTGGCTTTTCATCGGAAGGTTCGGTGGGTACGCGAACCTCATCGTCCGTCCTTCTGGCCACGGTCACGGTGAAATCCTTTGGTTTCCCTCCCCGAACCACTCGCACCTTCAGACTCTCTCCCACCTTGGCTTCCGCCACCCGCAGCGTAAGCTCACGGGTATCGGCCACCTCACGGCCG
>Ga0265295_1001689_pt1 | contig 37725 bp, 34 predicted proteins | sample Munlansysbiofilm_FD_192503 | JGI IMG/M metagenome (GOLD analysis project Ga0265295, IMG submission 192503) | Leachate microbial communities from a municipal landfill in Southern Ontario, Canada - Methane capture system biofilm | ecosystem: Engineered > Solid waste > Landfill > Unclassified ... | reverse complement strand
AAAAGAGATGACAAAGAAACGCCGGAAAGATGACAAAAACGGTGTTGAAAAAATAACAAAAGATGTTTCGGGAAAAAATAACAAAAGATGTTTCGGAAAAAAATAACAAAAGATGTTTCGGGAAAAAATAACAAAAGATGTTTCGGGAAAAATAACAAAAACAGTGTCGGAAAAAAATAACAAAAACGGTGTCGGAAAAAAATAACAAAAACGGTGTCGGAAAAAATGACAAAAGAAGTGCCGAAAAGAAGAGGGAAATAAAATGCATTTGACAAAAGAAGAGGAGAAAACCCTTCGCGGGGGAGACGGTGAAACCCTTCGAAAAATGATTGAGATATTGGTCGCGCTCGGGGATATTTACGGCGCCGACGCTTTAATTCCGATTAAAAGTTCGCAGGTGTCGGGCGTTTCGTATAAAACAATCGGGGACGCCGGCTTGGAATGGATTTCGGATTTAAAAGGCACGGTCAAAGTTCCGACGGTTTTAAATCCGGCCGGAATGGACATGAACAATTGGGAGCGCCTCGGAATCGACCCCGAATTCGCCGCAAAACAAATCGAAATCATCAACGCTTTCGGTCGCCTCGGAATCGATCCAAAATGCACGTGCACCCCGTATTATTTGAACGGCTTTGATGTGCAATACAAAGACCATGTGGCGTGGGGGGAATCTTCCGCCATTTCGTATGCCAACTCCGTTCTCGGCGCCCGAACCAACCGCGAAGGCGGACCGTCCGCATTGGCCGCAGCGCTCCTCGGAAAAACCCCGAATTACGGATACCACCGCGTTGAAAATCGCCGCCCGAATTTTGAAATCAAAGTCGATTTCGAAACGCGCGGCTCGGATTACGGCGCGCTCGGCTACATTGCGGGCAAACTGGCCGGAAGCAACATTCCGCTTTTTAAATTAAAATCCGTTCCGACCCGAGATGAGATGAAAATGCTCGGCGCGGCGATGGCGGCATCCGGCGCGGTTGCGCTTTATCACATTGAGAATGTAACGCCGGAAATGAAAGACAAAGAATTCGTTTATGAAAAACCAAGCGAAAGCGCTTCAATCGAGCGAAAAGAAATCGACGCGATTTACAACGCCCCGTCGGATGTCCCCAATGACATTATCACCGTCGGCTGTCCGCATTGCTCATTGGAAGAGCTTCAAAAAATAAAAACCCTTTTGGAGGGCAAAACGGTCATAAAAGAGTTTTGGATTTTCACATCAAGAGAATTGGCCAATCAAAACAAAGAATTGATCTCCGATATTGAAAAAAGCGGCGCGAAAGTCGTTTGCGACACGTGCATGGTGGTCTCGCCCGCGGCGGATCACTTCAAATGCATGCGCGTTAATTCCGGCAAAGCTTACGCTTATGTCCCCGGGATGTGCGGATTAAAAGCGACGTACGGCTCAATTGAAACGTGCGTTAAAGACGCGACGGGGGAGATTTAAGTGACAGTCATCCCGGACGCGGAGGAGATTTAAATGACAATTATTCAAGGAAGAACGATTTCACGCGGACAAGCCTCGGGAAAAGTTTTGCTGACCAAAGACCCGATTTCGTTTTTGGGAACCGTGAATCCGAAAACGGGGGAAATCATGGACCCGAATCACGAGTTGTATCAAAAAAATATAAAGGATGCTGTATTGGTTTTTCCGCAAGGGAAGGGATCTACGGTCGGCTCTTACGTGATTTATCAGCTCAAAAAGAACAATGCGGCGCCCGCGGCAATGATTAATTTGGAGTGCGAGCCGATTGTCGCGGTCGGCGCGATTATTTCTGAAATTCCTCTGGTCGATAAATTAAAAACGAATCCGTATGATCTTTTAAAAGACGGGGATGAGGTTTTGGTCAACGGAACCGACGGTTTCATTCAATTTTTATAAAAGCGAAGGGGTTTTTGATGAGTCGGGGGGAGGAGCGAAAATGTTTTTCATTCGAAGGGAAAGATATGAGAAACCGTCTTCCGATTCATTTTCGATATTTTAAAAAGAACACGTACAGTTATTCCGCGTTAATGCCGGTTCTCCCGGGCGCCGATTTCGTCAAAGAGCCGACGGACGGCGTCATGCTTTACAGTTTTTTTACGAATCAGAGTGAATCGGTTTTTGAAGAGATTAAAAACGCTCGCGATATCTCCGCTTTTTTCATTGCCGGCGGTCCGCATCCGACGGGCGCGCCTTTAAAAACGCTTCAATATTTCGACGCGGTGGTTATCGGCGAGGGGGAAGAAACGCTACCGGCTTTGATTTCTCAAATTCAAAACAATTTTCAAAACGAAACGGATTTGAAATTTAATTTTGAAAACATCCCGGGAATCGCGTTTCAAAAAAATGGAAACCCCGTCATAACGCAGAAACGAAAAAGTATTTCGCTGGATTCGTATCCGTGTTTTTTGCCCGACAATATTTGGCGCCCGCTTGAGATTTCTCGCGGGTGTCCGCACCGTTGTAAATTTTGCCAAACGCCGCAGCTTTTCGGGCATCAAATGCGCCACCGAAGCGTGTCTGAAATTGTAAAATACGCCGTTTATTATGACGATTTGAGATTTATTTCCTCCAACGCCTTTGCTTACGGCGGCAACGGGGTGTCTCCCAAATATGAAAAAGTCAAAGAACTTTTATCCTCTCTTTTTAAATTGGAAAACAAACGGATTTTTTTCGGCACGTTCCCGTCCGAAACACGTCCGGAATTCGTCACAGAAGACATGCTTTCTTTAATTCACACGTATTGCGAAAACGACTCTCTCAGCATCGGCGCTCAATCGGGAAGCGATATGATTTTAAAAGAGATCGGTCGCGGTCATTCAACAGAAAATGTCTATGATGCGGCAGAGTTGTGTTTCGACTCCGATATTATTCCGATTGTTGATTTTATTATCGGTTTTCCGAGTGAAACGGAAAATGACCAGCAAAAAACTTTGGAAATGATTGATTGGCTGTGCCAAAAAGGCGGCGAGGTTCGCGCGCATTATTTAACGCCTCTTCCGTCAACGGTTTATGAAAATATAAAACCGGCCGCCGTCCATCCCGATATTTCTAAAAAACTCGGAAAATTGGCGCTCGGCGGCAAACTCAAAGGCACATGGGAAAATATGCCGTGATTTAAAAAATAAAAAAACCGATGCGATTAATTCAACAAACGAACCGCGCCAACCGGCAAAATCGAATTGCTTTTTTGAAAAACATTTAAAAATAAAAACGAGTTGCAGTTTATCGGTACTTTTTGACAGCGTTATAAAAAAATAATGAAAAATTAAAGACAAAACGACCCGACCGATTTCTAAAAAAATTAAAAATGAAAAAGGAATGTAAATTGATACATAATAATAGAAAATAAGCAAAAATAACAAAAACAACAAACAAAAACAACAAACAAAAACAACAAACAACAAACAAAAACAACAAACAACAAACAACAAACAAAAACAACAAACAACAAACAAAAACAACAAACAAAACAATAAACAAAAATAAATAAAAAATGAAAATAAAAAATAAAGTAAAGTAAAAAACAATAAAAACAGAAATGAATTAAAAAAATAAAGAATTAAATAAAAACAAAAAAAGAATCCATGACAAAAAAATAAAGTAAAGCGACGAAAAGGTAGAAAAGATATTAATACACTGACATCCATATATAAAGTACTTAAACATTTATATTTAAAGATAATAGCAAATATTATTATAAAAACATGAAAATGTTTGAAATATAAATGCGAGAGTATCCGGCAGTAATTTTTTAAGCGGTGATCGCGATTTTGTTATTATTGCCAATTCAAAGATATACAGTTGTTACAGTTATTAAAAAGATATAAGGAGTCATTGTTATGGATTTTGATACAATTACATCCAGCCTTAAAAAAGGATGGGAGGTTTTTAAAGACAATGCCGTCGCATACGTTGTCGGTATGATTATTATCGCGCTTATCGTCGGTATTGTTTCTGTTGTTGCCAGCGTACTCGGTGTTGCGGCAATCATTCCTGCGATTACATCCGGTTCATTTACAGGATTGGGATTGTCATTCGTCGTTTTGTTTATTGCGGCTTTGGTTCTTTTTGTACTCGTTTCCCCGCTTGCATTCGGAGTCACATACATGGGAATTAAAGGATCCAGAGGAGACAAAGTTGAAATTAACGATGTATTTTATGCGTTCCGTTCGAAAAACTTGATTATTCGATCTTTGATCTATGTTCTCGTTTTCGGTCTGATTGCAAGTATTTTGAGCTTAATTCCGATCCTCGGTCAGCTTATTCTTATTATTGTTGAAATTTTGCTTTTCTACACCGCGTATATTTACGTTATGACACCGTCTGAAAATATCGTTTATGCACTTAAAGAAAGTTTCAATGTCGTTAAAGAAAACCTTTTGATAACCATCATCGCATTCATTGTCAATATTGTATTGATTATGATTGGTATGATTCTTCTTGGAATCGGTGTTCTCATTACAGCTCCGATTGCGATGATCTTTGCCATTACGCTCTTAAAAGAATTGAAACCTGATCTTAAAGACAATTCGGACAACTATTAAATGAAACAAAAAATCAGAATCTGACTTTCAAATTCTGATTTTCTAATTTTTTAAATCACACGAGTTGTGATCTCTTTTTAAAAATTAAATTCTCCCTCTGAAATCTTTTTATAGTCTCTTTTCAATTTAGTGAATGAAAGAGGATTTTGAAATGATTTTTCCGAGTGAATACAAAACGATCGGTTGGACAAAAAAAGAAAAAAATGCAAACATCGTCTCCAAAAAAATTTATTTTTTATCGGAATACATTCTTGAAGAAACCGATGAAGGGTATCGTTTGTATTCAATTTGTCATGAAGGCGCCGGATTTTTAAGAGAGTTTACGGACTCGGAATTGTTGGCAGATGAAGAAGAAATTCTTTTGTGCGCAAAAGAAATGAATATTAAAAATCGAACGCTTTTAATCCAAACCGCGAATCAAATGCTTCAAGAGGAAAATGAAAAACGAACGGGTGGAAAAAAAGAAGCGACCACGGTTATTTTCAAAGGTTTTGACAAACATTTGACTTTTGTGAAAGATCCTAATGTTTCTGAAATATTGGAAATTCAAATCATCGACGTCTTTCCGCCGTCTCCGCCGTGGCTTTTTGATTGTGTCCGCCGTTTGGAAGCGTGTCATATTTTCGGCGATCTTCAAATTAAATTCAAAGAAAAATTGGTCGACCTTTCCGTCCATCAAAGTGAAAAAACCATTTATCCCTGTCACTCTTCCGGTTTGACCGGCAAATTTTTAGACTCCGATTTTTTGGATGAAAAAGAAGACGGCTGGCTTTTGGTCGGATGCGACACCTCCCGTCGAATCATTGAGACATTATATCCGGATTTGAAATACGACTTTAAAGACATGTGCCCGATGCGTTCAAACGAAACAAAACCCGACCAACCGTTTATAATGCGCTGCTGCAAAGCCGAAAATTCCGGCAAGATTTTTGAAATCAACGGTCAGCGCGGAGTGGTGGTTCACTGGGGCGCGGGGGAATGGCAAATCGCAGAAAGCATTCGAAAGTTGGCGATTGAACTTCAAAAATAAGAGGAAAATGAAGCAAACAAAAAATAACAAAAAACAAACAAAAGAAAAAAATGATTTGGATTGGGTTTGTTTTTTGCAATCGGTTAATTTAAATTGTTTGTCTCAATAATTCCTGAGTTATTCATTATATAATTGAAATAAAAAGAGGAAAAGAAATGAATATAACTGAAGGACAAAGCAAATTGGTCAAGCCGATTGTCCCTGCGGAAATAACGGCGGACATGGATTTGGATCAGTTTGTCACTGCGCTTTCCGGGTGCGGTTTTGGAGCGCGCCGAATCGGAAAAGCGGTGGAGATTTATACGGAAATGATATCGGACGAAAAGACCGTGAAGTTTTTCGGACTCGCGGGCGCGATGGTTCCGGCGGGAATGAGAAAAATTGTCGCAGATTTGATTCGGGACGGATATATTGACGTTCTTGTCACGACCGGCGCCAACATGGTTCACGATGCGCTGGAAGGGTTGAGCATGCCGCATTATATCGGAGACGATACGGCCGATGACGCGCAGCTTCGCGAAGAGGGGATTGACCGGATTTATGACGTTTATTTGCCCGACACCCATTTTGAAGATTTTGAAGAATTTATGCAAGACGTTATTTCTCAAATGCCGACGGAAAAACCGATTTCAATCAGCGATTTTATGAATCATATGGGAAAAAATATTGAAAATCCCGACTCCATTTTAAGAGCCGCGTACGACAAAGGCGTTCCGGTTTATTGCCCGGCGTTTCCGGATTCCGTCATCGGCCTTCAGGCGTGGCTTTACAAAGAAACGAATCCGCTTGTGATTGACGCGCTCGGAGATATGCACAAATTAATGGACATTTGCTGGGAAGCCGAAAAAGCGGGCGCCGTTTTTGTCGGCGGGGGGGTTCCGAAGAATTTTATATTTCAAACCATGCTTGTCACGCCGCGCGAATTTGATTACGCGATTCAGCTGACCATGGACACTCCGCAAACGGGCGGTTTGTCCGGAGCAACGCTTGACGAAGCGGTTTCGTGGGGAAAAACCCGAGCCGAGTCTCAAACGGCCACCGTTTATTCGGACGCGACGATTACGCTTCCGTTAATGGTCGCCGCCGCTCGCGCTCGTTTGAAAAAGAGAAACAAAGAGTAAAAAAGGGCGGGTGAAAAATTGACGACGGAATTCAAACGCAAAACCGGTCTTCTTTTGGCTTTGGATGTGACGGATGAGAAAAGCGCGATGGATATCACAAAGCAAACGGCCGAATTCATAGACGCCGTTAAAATCGGCTATCCGCTGGTTCTCGGAACAGGGCTTTCAATCACGAAAAAACTTTCAAAATACGCGCCCGTCATCGCGGATTTTAAAGTGGCCGACATTCCGAATACCGACCGCTTGATTTGCGAGCACGTTTTTAAAGCGGGATGTTCCGCCGTCATCGTTCAGGGATTTACGGGCCCGGACAGTTTGGCGGAATGCGTAAAAACCGCAAATGAATTTGATAAAAAAGTGTTTGTCGTCTCCGAAATGAGTCATCCGGGCGGCGATCATTTCTTTACGGATTCCGTTTCAAAAGAAATTGCGGCGCTTGCAAGAGATTCAAAAGCATTCGGAATCGTTGCGCCGGCGACACGTCCCGAGCGCGTGAAAGAACTCCGCGCCGTCATCGGAAACGATTTGAAAATCATATCACCGGGCGTCGGCGCTCAAGGCGGCAGCGCGGCGGATACGATTCGCGCGGGCGCGGATTGGGTGATTGTCGGAAGAAGTATTTATAATTCGAAAGACCCGAGAACGGAAGCGGAGAAGATTAAAAAGGAGATTGAAGGGTTGGTTTAAACCGTTTATCGTTTTGTTGTCGGTATACGATTATCATTCGTAGACCGTTAATAGATATCATTTTAAGATAATTTAACAATTTAAAAGATGCCGATGATGAGAGTTTGGACTGATTTTGTGATGAGCCCTATGAGTTCTGAGGCATTTTAAAAGTTATTTTCAAATAAAATATTGAAAAAATGAGAAAGGAGGAATCGTTTTATGGAATCTGAAAAGACATACGCTCCGCGAAAAATACATCGAACGAACGGTTCTTATGACGAATACCTTCGGATTGTGAATTATTTTTGCGGTTTGCCGGAGGAGGGCGCTTTTCAACTCATGTATTCTTCCACGGGAAAAGAATATTGGAGAAAGAAAAAGAACGCTTTGACGCCGAAAAGTCAAAAGGAAGATTGGGCTAACGGAGATTTGGCGGGGATTATATTTGTCCCGGGAAAAATTCTTTAATTTTTTTAAATTTTTTGAATTGAATTTATTTGATTTGTATATTTATTATTTCATTGGTTTTTAAAAAATTAAAAATTTTAAAATAGCCGTTTGTTGTATTTTTTTCAAATGGCTTTAAAAAATGATGATATCGAGTTGTTTGAAAATCCGTCTTTTATCCGATACCCTGTGTCAAAAAAGGGAATGAAAGATTCAAAGATAAAAATTAAAATACCTTCTCAAAGAAAGACTGTTCAATCGCTTCAAAAGACGGATATGATGAATAGAAACAATGAGAGCAATCCGAATAAAAGAAAAAACGACCCGGCTCGAAAAAGCTGTGAAGCCCGCGGCGCAACCTCCGATGAATTGATATTAGACACGTTTTTAAATCCAAAAATCGGTTTGAAAATATCCGTTCCGATTTCTTTTAAGATAATTTATGAAGACGAGATGTATTTTCTTGAGAATGATTTGTTTGAAATATTTTCCTTTGACAAAAGTCTGAAAAAAGCGAGAGAAGAGATTGAGCTTCAACTTTTGACGCTTTGGAACGATTATGTGATGGAAGACGAAGCCTCCTTGTCGGAAAGTTCTTTGCTTTATAAAAAACTTCTTTTGAAGTATTTGGAGGCAAAGGATGATTAAAATAAAAACGTTTGAACACATCCTGATGCGAAAAGGATTTCGAAAAAGGTCGGGAGATCACAATTTTTACTATTTTTATTTAAACGGGATTCGAACAAATATCAGAACGAAAACAAGTCACGGCCGATCGGGTCATTCCAATCGGGAAATGACGCCGTATTTGGAAAATAAGATCCGGCAGCAAATTCATTTAACGAAAGAGCAGTATCAATCGTTTGTGGATTGCCCTTTAAAAGAAAAAGATTTGATTGAAATTTATGCCGCCGAATTAAAAATCATGGATTCCAAAATATTAAACGAAATAAGGGAAAGGAAAAAAACGGATTGAAACCTTTATATATTAAAAACGGGTTTTACCATTGTTTTTTATGGGGCTGTAGGGTAGTTTGGTCCATCCTGCAAGGCTGGGGGTCTTGCGACCTGAGTTCAAATCTCAGCAGTCCCACTTTTAATTCTCCTTTTAATATTTTCGTTATTGAAAATATGGATAATTTGATATAATAAAACCAGTATAATCTTAAAACAGGAGTGTATCAATCGAGATTTGATTTTTCGATTGCAAACGTCTCCAAATAATCTCCGCTGACCGATATGCGGGGTTAGAAAATGGTCGGGACCAAATGTTCTCCGCTGACCGGCATGCGGGGTTTAAAAATTGCCGGGAACAAATTTTTAGTACTGCATATATTTTAAGATTTATAAGGATGCAGTGAATATGGTCGGCTGTTTTTATTTTATTTCAAATGAATTTTATGACAAATTCCCGAATTCCGGCCTGATGCTCAATAAAGATGGCAAACCGGGAGATCTTCATGATCGACCTTGTTTTTTTGCATTCCCTGATAAACAAAATCCTTCGCTTTTTTGGTTGATTCCAATTTCTTCTCAAATTTTGAAATATCATCAAATATATGATAAGAAATTTGAAAAATATAATTATTGCAATACGATATATTTCTGCAAATTTATAGGTGAAGAAAGAGCTTTTTTAATTCAAAATATGTTTCCGGTCACTCAAAAATATATTGCCGATATTTATATTGACAGAAATACTCAAAAAGAAATTCGTTTGAATCCATTTGATGAAAAAAAACTAATTCGTTATGCAAAAGAAGTTATGAAAGCTCACAAGATTGGAAAAAAAGTATTTTTTGTTGATATAGAATCTATTAAATCTTTTTTGTTGCTTGAGAATGATTCTCTCTGAATTTCTATATTTTTAATGGATTAAAATCTAAAAATTTACTTTTAAAAATCAATCGACGTTTGCCGTATTGGAAAATATATAAACTTTCAACCCCTTTTTTCCCAAATGAACCCTTTACTTACGGAATTAACCGTTCAGAAAAACACGGAAAACATCGATTGGAACGAAGTCAAAGACCTGTTTCTCCGAACCGATATGGTCACTTATGAAACGAGCCTTCATCAAAAAGCCTTTGAAAACAGCACGAAAGTCATTTTCGTGTATCACGAAAAGAGGCTAATCGGATGCGGACGTCTTCTTTCGGATTTCGCTTATCAAAGCGTGATTTACGATATCGCAGTAGACAACGATTTCCAAGGGAAAGGAATCGGAAAAATGATTGTCGGGCTTTTATTGGAAGGGGAAGACGATAAAAATATTCTTTTAAACGCGATTCCGGGAAAAGAAGCGTTTTATCAAAAAATCGGATTTAAACGCGCCAAAACGGGAATGTGCCGGCTCCTTAATGAAGAATCAGCCATCGAAAGAGGGTTTATTGATTAAAATTAACGGATGATTTAAAATAACGGACTATGTTTTTTAAAAAAATGATTAGAGGAATCGGGAAAAACCTTCCCATAACTCTGATTTGCTCTAAAAACGGATTCTCTTTTTAATAACGATATAAAAAGACATCATTCAAATAAGCATATAAACATATATACAATTTCAAGCATAGAAAAACCACTCATAAAAATCAAAAAGAGGCTTAAAAAAAATGGTTTCAAAAAAACTCCCTTTCAACAAACAAAAAATGGAAGAAATAATCCAAACACACCCGACCCCGTTTCACATTTATGATGAAAAAGCGATTCGCGACAACGCCGAGGATATGATTCGCGCGTTTTCAAATGTGAAAGGGTTTAAAGAATTTTTCGCGGTCAAAGCGCTCCCGAATCCTTATATTTTAAAGATATTGGCGGAATACGGGTTTGGCGCCGACTGCAGCTCTCTTCCGGAACTTTTAATGGCTGAAAAAGCGGGGATTACCGGCGAAAACATCATGTTCAGCTCAAACAATACGCCGCCGGAAGAATTTAAAAAAGCGAAAGAGATGGGCGCGATTATCAATTTGGACGATATTTCACACATCGCGTGTTTGGAAAAAGTGGCGGGATTGCCGGAGATTCTTTGTTTCAGATACAATCCGGGACCTTTGAAAGGCGGAAACGCGCTGATTGGAAAACCCGAAGAAGCCAAATACGGGTTTACGCGCGAGCAGCTTTTTGTGGGGTACGAAATTCTCAAACAAAAGGGCGTGAAACGCTTCGGGCTTCATACGATGGTTGCTTCAAACGAATTGAACGTTGATTATTTTATCGAAACGGCGCGTATTTTGTTTGAAGTCATCGTTGAGATTTCTCAAAAAGTCGGCATCGATTTTGAATTCGTGAACCTCGGAGGCGGCATCGGAATTCCGTATCGCCCCGATCAAGAGCGAATCGCATTTGACGACATCGCAAACGGCGTGAAAGACGCGTATGACAGCACCATCGGAAAAGCGGGAATCGCCAAGCCGAACGTTTACTTCGAATGCGGCCGCGTGATTACGGGTCCGTATGGTTATCTTGTCACGGAAGTGCGCCACATGAAACACATTTACAAAGATTATGTCGGAACCGACGCGTGCATGGCGAACTTGATGCGCCCCGGCATTTACGGTGCGTATCACCACATCACCGTTCTCGGAAAAGAAAACGAGCCCGCAACGGAAAAATATGACGTGACCGGCTCTTTATGCGAAAACAACGACAAATTCGCGATTGACCGGATGTTCCCAAAAATCGAACGCGGAGACCTCCTCGTCATTCACGACACCGGCGCTCACGGTTTTGCGATGGGTTTTAATTACAACGGAAAACTCAGGTCCGCCGAGCTTCTTTTAAGACCCGACGGCAGCGTCAAAGAAATAAGAAGAGCGGAAACAATTGAGGATTATTTCGCGACGCTGGATTTTGTGGGTTTGAAATCGTTTAAGTGACGATTTCTCTTTTTAACTTTTTTAATGAATTCATTTATTTTTTCGTTTTTATTAAAATTCAGTTTCGGTTTGGCGGGATGTGATTTTACCGAAACTTGCCGCCGATGTTTTATTTTTAAAAATTTGAATTTTGCTCAGCGTTTAGCGTTTGTTATTTGGTCAGCGTTAACGTTTGCAAACTGGTCAGCATTTAGCGTTGCCATTTGGTCAACGTTTAGCGTTTGCAAACTGGTCAGCGTTTAGCATTTGCCATTTGGTCAGCGTTTAACGTTTGCCATTTGGTCAGCGTTTAGCGTTTGTAATTTGGTCAACATTAACATTTGCACTTTGGTCGGTGTCAGCATTTGCAAATATCAACAAAAGAGGAATTCGCTTTATCGACCCTTTGAAATCGACCGCGGGTTTTGCTGTTTGACGCGCATTTTTCCAAAGTGATCGCGCATACGTTTTAAAAAAATAAAAGATGAAAAATGAAAAAGCAGAGAAGACTTTTATTCATTCTTCAAAATCGTCCGTCAATTTAACCTGTTTCGTTTTCGGTTTGGAATCGATTTCAAAGAAATCATTCGCCGCTTTTGAAACGGCTTCCAGGTGTTCTTTGGGGGTAAAAACGCCCATTTTCCAATTGTTGATTTGAGCATGCTCCAAATCTTTGACGAAAAGAGAGGCGTCGGTCAATTTTTTCATGCCGCCGTCCATAATAAGCGCTTTCATTTCCGCCATTGCGGGTTTTGACGGGATGTCGATGATGACCAACTCAGGATCGACGCGCGCCGTTTCCGCGATTTCTTTCTCGATTCGGGAGACGTGATTGCGCTGCTCAAAAATGTTGTTCAAGCCAACGGAATCCATTCCGGTGTAAAGCGCGCGTTTGTATAAGTTGCGATTGTCCAGGCGAGCGGCGATTTCGCCGGCAAAGCCGGAGTCGTTTCTCATAAGCGCGGTCAGCCCCGTATCGTCCAAACGCGCGAACTCCTGAGGGCGAATAATATTGTTTTCAAGCAAATAAGCGCAGGCGCGCGAACACATCGTCTCAGAAATTCGAGAAACGTGATGATAGTATACCGAAACGTTCATCCAATACCGGGAAACCAAAAGTCCTTCCGCCGCTCGAATTGCGCCGGCGTCTAAAACCAATTTGGTTTCAAAATATTCCAAATGATTTAATAAACGGATATAATCGACACTTCCGGATGTGACGCCCGTATAATGCATATCGCGCGCCAGGTAATCCATTTTATCCACATCAATCTCGCTGCTGAGAATTTGGCTGGCGGATGTTTCCCCCAAGATGTGTTTTGCGATTCGGGACGGAGAAAATCCGTTGTCGTTTAAAACGTCGCCGACCTCCGTTTCCGAAAGAATGTGGCGAACATCGTCATGACTTTTGCGCGTGTATTGCTCAATCAGTTTTTCGGTGGCGTGAGAAAACGGACCGTGACCGATATCATGAAGAAGCGCGGCCACGACGATTTCATCCAAACCGTCGTTGTCTAAAATATCTGAAATCGGCGTTTTGTTTTCGCGCTGAATTTTTTTAAAAAGAGAAGTCAAATGCATAACGCCCATGCTGTGTTCAAAACGCGTGTGGTTTGCGCCCGGATAAACCAAATTTGAAAATCCCAACTGTTTAATGCGTCTGAGTCGCTGCATTTGAGGCGTGTCGAAAAGAGAGCGTTTCAACTGATCAAATTCAATATATCCGTGAATCGGATCCAAAATAACACTTTTATCCATTCTATCAACGCGTTTTGGGAATACATAATATATAAACCTTGGGAAATTTATTGAAAAAGATTAAAAAATCAAATACACACCGGCAAAAACAGAGAACAAACAAAACCGGCAAACAAAACCGGCAAACAAAACCGGCAAACAAAACCGACAAGCAAAACCGCCAAACATAACCGGCAAACAAAACTGGCAAACAAAACCGCCAAACAAAACCGGCAAACAAAACCGCCAAACAAAACCGCCAAACAAAACCGCCAAACAAAACCGCCAAACATAACCGCCAAACATAATCGACAAACAAAACCGCCAAACATAACCGCCAAACATAATCGACAAACAAAACCGCCAAACATAACCGACAAACAAAACCGCCAAACAAAACCGACAAAAATAACCGCCAAACACAACCGGCAAACACAACCGCCAAACATAATCGACAGCCACAACCGGCAAACACACTCAGAAATGCAATCGATAAGTACAACCAATATGTGCAATAAAAACGAAATATAATAAATTTAAAGCCGTATTTATAAAACCTTCTGAAATGCGTTCAAAAAATAAATAAAAAACAATAAAAAAATGAGGAACTTTTTAAAAGTTTAAAAAAAAGGTAAACGAAGGCTCAAAAAATCCGCCGCCTTCGATTAGCTTTAAATAGATTAAAGCAAAAAGCGAACTGAGGTGCCTACATGGATGTATCTGAATTGAAAAACAAAGAGCTGTCAAAAAAGGATTGCTTAGAACTGTTTGAAAATGAGAATCTGTTTTTTGATACGCTCAAAGCGGCGGATGAGCTGAGACAAGAGATTTGCGGCGACGTTGTCAGCTATATCGTCAACGCGAATTTGAATTTCACAAACGTTTGCACTTTGAATTGCGGATTTTGCGCGTTTAAAGCGCGCTCCACCGATGAAAACGCGTACTTTATGACGCCGGAACAAGTCGGAAAAAAAGCGCTGTCCGCAAAACTTGCGGGCGCCATGGAAATATGCATCCAAGGCGGCATTCAAAAAGAAATCGATACCCACCTCCAAGTCGAAATGATTCAAAGCATCCGAAAAGAAACGGAAGCATACGGCGGCATCACCATTCACGGATTTTCCCCGATGGAAATTTTTAACGCCGCGGAAAACGCCGGACTGGATTTAAAAGAAGCCGTCCTCATGCTCAAAGAAGCGGGGCTCGACACAACCCCGGGAACCGCGGCCGAAATACTGGTGGACGATGTTCGCAGAAATTTGTGCCCCGGAAAATTAACGGCGAAGCAATGGGAAGAAACCATCAAAACAATCCACAACACAGGCATTAAAACAACCTCCACCATCATGTACGGCCATATCGAAAACAATGAAGATCGCGTGAACCATTTATTCCTTCTGAAAAGAATTCAAGAGGAGACGGGCGGATTTACGGAATTTATCCCGCTCACGTATTTGCACGAAAACACGCCGCTTTACCGCAAAGGAATTGTCAAATCCGGCGCCTCGGGTTTGGACGATTTGAGAATATACGCGATTCCGCGTTTGCTTTTTAAAGAAACGCTTCCCAATATTCAAGTGTCTTGGATTAAACTCGGCGCCAAGTTCTGCCAAGTCGGCCTCAGAGCCGGCGCGAACGATTTCGGCGGGACGTTGATGGAAGACTCCATTTCAAAAGCGGCCGGCGCGAAATACGGAACCAACATGACACGGCAAAAAATAGAAGAGTGCATCGAGCAAATCGGAAGAAAACCGCAACTCAGAACAACGACATACAATTATGTGGATGAATCGAAAGTCAAAACGGCCGTTCAAATTTAAAAATAAAATAAAAAAATGATGAAACGAAATAAATAAGAGATAAAAAATATTAAAAATAAAAAAAAGAAACGAAATAAAAATGAACAAAATACAAAAATAAACAAAATACAAAAAATAAACAAAATACAAAAAATAAACAAAAAATAAGATGGAATTCAAAAAACAAATGCAAAAAAGGCAATCGCCGTAAAAATAAGATGCGGACAGGTCATTTATAAAGTGTTGATGGTATGGAAATAATATTTGTCATTGTTTTTTTAATTCTTCTCGGCTGGGTTTTAAAGAATATCGGATTTTTATCTGAAAAAGATAAAGTGGCGTTGAACAACATCGTGATTTATGTCGGTTTGCCGGCATTGGTTTTTAATTCGATGTTGATCAATGTCAAGGCCGATGAATTGTTTTCATTTTTAAAATTAACGATTTTCATTTTGATCGTTTCTTTGCTTTGCGCCGGACTCGCGTGGGGATTTGGAAAAAAAGCTCTGAAATTAAAGCCCAAGTCCTTGGCGGCTTTCGTATTGGTTTGCGCTTGCGGCAACACCGCGTTTATGGGATATCCGATTATTACCGGGTTTTACGGAGCGGAAGGATTTACGCGCGCCATTTTTTGCGATGTGGCGACTTTGATTGTGGTTGTGGCTCTTGCAAGTTATTTGGGTGCCAAAGTCAGCGGTCAAAAAGTAAACGTTCTTCGCCAAATTTTGAAATTTCCGCCGGCCATCGCTTGGGCGATTTCATTGGTATTCATATTGCTTGGAATAAGCATGGAAATGTTGCCGTCCGTTATTCCGAAGACATTGGAATTATTGTCGGGCGTTGTCGTCCCCCTCATTATGATTTCACTCGGAATTTCGCTTTCCGGAAAATATTTAAAAATCGCGCTGATTCCGGCCATCAGCGTGACGGCTATCCAATTGTTCGTTGCGCCGATTATCGGTTTAATCATTGCGCCGCTGTTCGCGTTTGAAGCGTTGGATAAAAAAGTCGCCGTCATCGAAGCGGCCATGCCTCCCGCAATGACGCCGGCCATTTTTGCGGAAATTTACGGATTTGATGCAAAACTCATATCCGCCGCGATATTTCTCTCAACCTTAATTTCACTCGGCTCAATTCCCGTTCTTCATTTGCTCTTGGAATCGGGACTCATATCATAAGAAAATGTTATAAAAACAAAAATGAAACCATGATTATTCTCTCCGGCGGCACCGGCTCTCCGAAATTAATTGACGGTCTCAGGAAATGCATTCCCGATAAGGACATCACCGTCATTGTCAATACCGGCGAAGATATTTGGTCTTCGGAAGTTTTTGTGACGCCGGATATCGACACGGTTTTGTATCTTTTTGCGGATATTTTAGATAAAGACAAATGGTGGAGCATAAAAGGCGATACGTATGAAACATATCGGCAAATGAAGAAGCTGGGCCGAAATGAAATTCTCATGCTCGGCGACCGAGACCGAGCGGTCAATTTGGTTCGAACAAACCTCATGAAAAACGGTTTGACATTAACGGAGGCCACGCGAGAAATCTCAAAGCGCTTTGGAATTTCGGCAAACATTATTCCGATGTCGGACGAGCCGGTCACCAGTAGGATTCAAACACCCGGCGGCAAGATTCATTTTCAAGAGTTTTGGATCACGCACAAAGGAAATCCGGAAGTTTTGTCTTTAGAATATGAAAACATAAGCCGCGCGAAATTATCTCAAGCGGCGATTGCCGCATTGGAAAAAGAAGGGCGTGTCCTCATCGGTCCGAGCAATCCGATGACAAGCATCGGCCCGATTATAGCGCTGCCCGAAATAAAAGATATTTTAAAACGAAAGAAAGTGATTGCCGTCAGCCCGATTATCGGAAACGCGCCCGTCAGCGGGCCCGCCGGAAAGTTAATGGCGGCCAAAGGAATTGACGTCTCTTCAAAAGGCGTTGCCGAACTTTATCGCGATTTCATCGATGTTTTTGTATATGACATCCGAGACGATATTTTAAATCCGGATGAGATTGAAGCGATGGGAATAAAAGCGGTCGCATTGGATACGATGATGACGGAGGAAGGAAAAAGAATAAAATTGGCAGAATCTATTTTGAAATTATTTAATAACATTTAAATGGGAATGAACAATCCCTTTTATTGAGGAAAAATGATAATAAAAGGTGATAATATGGGATTAGATTTGTCGGAAGAGACCTATGAAAAGATATCAAAAGAATTAGATGAATGGCCGCAATGGAAAAAAGATGTGTATAATGAAAATTTCGCATACACCAAAAATGTTAAAAAAATTTGACCATTTTTTTAATTTTAAATTTTCTCATTTTATTTCTTTAAAATTTCTCATTTTATTTCGTTTAAATTTTCTAATTTTAAGTATTCTAATTTTTAAAAATCCGTTATGAAAAAAATTTACTCATGCTGTTATTTTTAATTTTTTCAAAAAAAGTCAATAAAAAAAGCCTTCAAACATTTCTGCTTGAAGGCTCATTGTTTTTCGGTTCGTTTTATCAGCGTCCAGACCGGGATTCGAACCCGGGTCGAAGCCTCGACAGGGCTTCATGATAGTCCCCTACACTATCTGGACATGTTGATTTTATTTTAAATCGGTTCAACCTGTGAACCCTAAGAAGATACTTTTTGTATAAATAGGTAATCCCTTGGTTCATAATGTTTTAAAAATATGATGGATTTGTTCCAACATATTTTTAACGGATCCCACCTCCCAGACTCGAACCGGGGGCATCGCGGTGCCTGCGCGATTTTCGTACGAAAAATCGTCGAAAAGACCAAACTACAGCCGCGCACTCTACCACTGAGTTAAGGTGGGTTTTTGAATAAAAAACAAAGATTATAAGATTCAATGAATGTCATTCATAAATTGAAAAATCCAAGTTTTTATTTTGATGCCTTCAACTCAAATTTCAGATTCAAACAATTGATCCAAATGATTAATTCAAATGGTTTAATTTCAATCGAATGCCATCGGAAATGTATCCTTTCCATGGGATTCTTCTTATTTATGTCTTTCGTTACGTGATTAAAAATGAAAAAATGTGAAACATATCAGAAACACATCATATTTCAGAAATTGTGTAATTTGTAACATGAACCACTTGTCCGTTTACGATTTCAAAAAAAGCTTCGTTGTCATTGACAATAAAATAATAAACGCCGTCTTCTATTTCCCTCTTTTCCACAATTGAAATCTCATGGGATTTTAAAACGTAATTTGAAAAAGATTCATGATCTGCTCTCATTTTTAATTCCGGAATATACATTTCGTATTCTCGGCTGGTTCCTGCGGTTCCGGAAATGTGGGAAAAAGTCGAATCTGTCATCCAAATATCCGTGTTTTCATCCATCAACACTTCATAATACCCGCTGAAGCCAAAATCATCTTCAATAATTTGAAGAGAAACCACCCTTGCCGGATGAATGGAATACAATATGCCGTCTTTAATTTCAAAATTCACGTTTTTATTGTTGACTCGAACAGTGTACATCCCGTCATCCATTTCACTTTTATTTCCGATGGTATAAATTTCGGTAAAGCGATGAAGAGGTCCCGTCGGCGTTTCATTGACACTATATACACGAACGGTCGCTTCGGTTTTTTTCAAATCATCCGATTGAAGGAAGGTTTTATTTTGTTCATCGATTCGCTGCGGATTCGGGTCTCTTGCCATAATTTCGGCAATCGCCAAAATATCATTACCCTCTTGAACAATTCGAATCGCTTCAACAGGCGCCATTTTATTGACAATTAAAAAATCTCCGTCATATTTAAAAAAAGTCGTATCTATCGGATGAGTCCCATTGTTAATCCAGACTTTGTATTCCGAACCGTCTTTAAAATCCTCTTTATTTCCAAGAGACATAACTAAACCGGATCCGGGCTGACCACCCCCCAGCCAATACGAATATCGATTTGTTAAATTCGCTGTGACATGAATTGTGTTTCCTTCTCGATGCGTTTTGACGGCATATCCTTCAAAAACATATCCCGGAGTTGATGACGGTTCCGATAAATCCAGCCCGAAATAAAGTGTTACCGATTCGTTTCCGTCATAAATATACACCTCGCCGATTTTTGCGGGATTTTTATTCGCGGGACCCGATGGGAAAATACATCCCGATAACAAAACAACAATCAAAAGGAGTGCCAAATAAAGAGATTTTGATTTATTCATAATCAAAAATTGAGTTGATCGTATATATATTTGAATGTATTAAATAATGAAATAAATTAAAATAAAGTGAAAGAAATTAAAATAAAGTGAAATAAAAATTAACAACGAAATCTTTCAAAAATTTCAATCTCCGAAACACCAAATGGTTTCAAATTCCGTTTCATTCATCAATGTTTGATTTTGAATTTCAAAAGACAAATCTCCGTCATTGACTGAAACAAAATATATTCCGTCCGGCAATTCTTTTTGATTGCCGATGGCGAAACGAACGGTTGACCGCCTGTCTGTGACCGAATGTCCGCCTTCAGCTGTTTTAACGGGAAGGTAAATGGAATAGGAATTGTTTTCATCGAATTTTCCGGGATCTGAAATTCGACTGCGATCAACACTTGAAGTGCTGTCAAATAAAGCAACCGTAACAATATGAATGATTTCATCGCCGTCCAGTTTAAATTTGCCGTTTTCAAGGTCGGCAGGTCTGTATTTATACAAATTTTCATCCTCTACTGAAAAACGAACCGAATTTATGTCACTCGGATTTTCATTGACAAGAACAATAAAATCGCCCGAACTATCATATTCCGAAATTTTTCCGATGGAAACATTCACACGCTCATGACCGAAATCATCGCTCTCCGTGAATTTTTTCTCTTTAACGGGAAGGGTTAAATGAACCGTATTTCCGGTCCGATTGACTTTAATTTCATTTTTCAGAAAAGTTTGATTTTTCGGATCTTTTAAAAGAGTATACGTTTCAACAAACAATTCGCCGTTCTCTGAATAAATATTGTTTGCAGATGTGATGAAATGCGGTATGCTGTCGTCATTGCTGTCGGCCGAATCTAAACAGCCGCTTGGGACAACGGCAAAAAGAAAAATCAATAAACAAAAACCAAAAAGGAAGGAGAAAGATTTCATAAAAGGTATTTTGTGCGGGCATATTAATACTTTTTGTGAATATTTAGACTGTAAGTCAAACCGCAGCTGCACCCTGCAAACACAAACTGCAAACGCAAACGGCAAACACAAACGGCAAACACAAACTGCAAACACAAACGGCAAACACAAACTGCAAACACAAACTGCAAACGCAAACGGCAAGCTCAAACGGCAAGCGCAAACGGCAAGCGCAAACTGCAAACACAAACTGCAAACACAAACGGCAAACACAAACGGCAAACACAAACGGCAAACACAAACGGTAAACACAAACTGCAAACACTAACTGCAAACACAAACTGCAAACACAAACTGCAAACGCAAACGGCAAGCTCAAACGGCAAGCGCAAACGGCAAGCGCAAACTGCAAACACAAACTGCAAACACAAACTGCAAGCGCAAACGGCAAGCGCAAACGGCAAGCGCAAACTGCAAACACAAACTGCAAACACAAACTGCAAGCGCAAACGGCAAGCGCAAACTGCAAACACAAACTGCAAACACAAACTGCAAACACAAACTGCAAACATAAACTGCAAACACAAACTGCAAACACAAACTGAAAACACAAACTGCAAACACAAACTGCAAACATTAACTGAAAACACAAACTGCAAACACAAACTGCAAACACAAACTGCAAACACAAACTGAAAACACAAACTGCAAACACAAACTGCAAACATTAACTGAAAACACAAACTGCAAACACAAACTGAAAACACAAACTGCAAACACTAACTGCAAGCACAAACTGCAATGAAAAATCAAACAAAAACGATTGCGACAAGCTTCGGCAAATTAAAGCCGCGCCAAAAATCGAAAACGTCATTTCATTTTTTAAAAAATAGGAGGCGAAAAACAGATGGCAATTTTTTATATTATTTTTTTGTGTTCCTCTGCAAATTTCCGATTTTTTGTAACGGTTCCGAGTTTATAAATTGCCGAAGAATTTATAAATGACATATATCAATTTATTGACCGTGTTAAACCTCTTAAAAGCGCCTGATTATGTCTCAATGGTTAACTTAATTTTTGGAATTTTAGCCATTCTTTTTGCGATGAATGGAGATTATGAAATTGCAGCCGCCTGCATAATCATTGCGGCCGCTGCAGACGGTGCAGACGGTTATATCGCTCGAAAAACATCAAGCGGACCGCTGGGCGCGCATCTGGATTCTTTAATTGACATTGTTTCATTCGGTGTTGCTCCCGCTGTCATCATTTACAGTATGGGAGAAAAACTCATTTTGATTCCGCTGATTTGTTTTTATGTGATTTGCGGCGTCCTTCGTTTAGCGCGCTACAATGCGTTTCCTTCGAATAAACCGGAATATTCGGGAATTCCCATAACAGGCGCGGCCGTATTCTTGTCAACCCTTATCATATCCCATTTTAACGCAACACAGACCGGATATAACATACCGTATGCTGCAGAAATATTGCAAGCCTTTATGCTGATATTGTCAATATTGATGGTCAGTTCATTTTCGTATCCGAAAGTCATGAGAAAAGAAATTTTCGTGTTATTGATTATTTTGTTTTCGGGAACAGTGATATCCGTTTTTGTCGAAATGTCCTTTATGATTCTCTTTTCATTCGTTCTCACCGGTTTAATGTGTTTTTATTTAATATCCCCCGCAATCGGTTTGATTCGCAAAAAAAAGAAAATTGAACTTTAAAGGGGAATGAATGAAAACGATGGAAACAGAACAATTGGAAATAACCGACCAAGATCAAGCTCTTTTTGAAGCGGGCATAAAATTAGGCGCCCTTTATCATCAATTTATCGGCAGTCCGCTTTCTGTCTCCGGAATTTCGGCAATGGAAAAAGCCATCGAAGAAAGTATTCGCGTTCAACCGTTTGTGGAAGAAATCACCGTTCAAATTGATGAAAAAAAAGTCTTAACCGAATTGAATGAAACCTTCCGATACACCGAGTTAAAAGGACACATGCTGAGTGTCAAAATCACCGTAAAGGTGAACAAAACTTTTGCATTCGTTTCATTAAAATATGACGAATCCTTGAAATATCCATTGATGAAGATAGATAAAATCGAAAAAACGGAATAAAAATTTTAATTTTGTTTTTTAACTTTGTGTTTTAACTTTGCGTTTTAGATTTGGGTTTTGACTTTGTGTTTTGGTTTTGCAATTTGAATTAGTGTTTTGGTTTTGCAATTTGAATTAGTGTTTTAGTTTTGATTTTCATTTTAAATTAGTGTTTAAAATTTGAGTTTTAGATTTGGGTTTTGAATTTTTGGTTTAACTTTTGGTTTAACTTTTGGTTTAACTTTTGGTTTTGTGTTTTAAATCTGTATTTTAACTTTGGTTTTGAATTTGTTTTTCGACTTTGTTCCTTGTTACTGTTCTTTGAAAATTCGGTCAGAATCGGCAATTGCAAATCAGAGCAGAGCGGGAGTTACAAATCAGAACAGGCAGTCGCAAATCGGGTCAGAGTTGCCGTTTGCAGATTCGGGCCAACCGTAATATTTGCAAATCACAATCGACATTGATATTTATAATCGGGATATAAAAACGGAGAGGTCAAAAAAGTCAAAAGAATTATAAAACAAAAAATAAAAAATGAGAGCAAAAAATGAAAAAACGAAAAAACGAAAGAATTATAAAACAAAAAAAGATGAAACGAAAATAAATTTCGATCTCGGATTCGAAACGGATGATTTATTGCTGAGGTTCCGGGAAAAGCTGAATCAACAATTTGTAAGATTCGACCAAAATAATTTTACAAATAATATAAATCGGAATGCTTAAAATCATACCGAGAGCGCTGTAAAGCTGGGAGAAAACAAGAATCAGAATAACGGTCGTAAACGGATTCACGCTCACCTTATTTGAAATCATGAACGGAACCAAATAAATATTGTCAACGATTTGAGCAATCAAACAAACAAGAGCCGCAAGAAGTGCCACTTTCCAGCTGATTACAAGACCGATAACGACCGGGGGAATCGTTGCGATGGCCGGACCGATGTAAGGAACATTGTTTAAAAGGCCGGCCAATATTCCCAAAAAAAGCCAGCCGGGGAGGCCGATTAGGTAAAAGCCGATACTGGAAATGATGGCAATCCCGATGCTTTCCATGATTTTGGCAACGAAAAAGTTGTTGGACTGCGTTAAAATGGAGGAGGCGGTGTATTCAAACTCAGCTTCAAATCTTTTCGGGACGGCGTCATAAATAATTTTTTTAATTCGTTGACGATCTCTGAAATACATCGAAAACATAATCGGATAAAGCAAGATAATCGCTAAAATATAAAAGAGAGCCTGGGATAAAAAAGAACGAAGATATAAAAAGATAGAGTTAATGACGCTGTCAAAAAAATCCAGCGCACTCGAAACGATGCTGTCGGGCAAAACGGAAGACATATCCGCCAGAAGCCGTGTTCCTTGAAGAATCAAAAGATGAAGACCCGACAAATCAAAAAGCAATTCCGATAAGTTGGAAAGTTGCGTAATCGTAAAATAAAAAACAAGCGTGAATAAAACAAAAACACTCACTAACGCCAAAACATGCCGTTGTTTACGCGTGTATTTGGACGTATATTTATTAAAAATAAGAATCGCTTTATTTAAAAGCGCAATAATACAAAGCCCGAATAAAAGAATGATGAAAAGCTCCGAAAAATAAAACAAAATCATAATCACAAAACAAAGAATCGCAAAAATCAATAACATGAACATCCAAACTTTCCGGTTTGTTGTCAACGGCAAAGGTACTTGATAATGAGATGTAGAGTCCGATTTTTCATTGCGCATAATTATCCCAAAGAGTGAATATATTATAAACCAGATATTATAAACCAAAAAGATTTTCAAAAATGTAAAATTTAAATATAAATGTATGAGAACATTCTTCTTTTTATAATCTGCGGCAATTTGAAAGGATAAAATCTAAAAAAAAGAAAGTGAACAACAAAAAAATCATAAAAAAGAAAACAGAAATATTTAAATTCTGAAATCTGATTCAAATAGCAATCGAAATTAATAAAATAACAACCAAAATTAAAAAACGGCAATCAAAATTAAAAAACGGCAATCAAAATTAAAACTTTAAAAAGAATAATAAAACCATCGAAATATAAATTTTTATCATAACGGAAATACCAATTCCGAAAATAAAATTTTTTCGACCTCGGGTGATTTTTTGTTTATTGAATTCAAAAACCAAGTTCAGACGGTTCTCAGCTCCGCAGCGGCTTCAATCGGCTATGAAATTAAAAAAGAAGACGTCTCGTTCGAAGTCTCGGAACATGCCGATTTAGCGACACGCCTGGCTTTTCAATTAATGCCGCAAAAGAAAAGCAAAAGCGGAAACGAAAAGGTTTCACCGGCGCAAATCGCAAAAGAAATTGCCGATGCCGTTTCCGAAACAGATTTAAAAAATGCGGATTTGATCGGAAAAATAACGGCGCTTGGACCTTACATTAACATTTTTGTTTCCGACGTTTATTTGATAAAAACCGTTCAAAAAGCTCTTTTGGAAAAAGAAAATTACGGAAGCGGTAAAAATTCCGGAAAAATATTGTTGGAGCACACATCCGCCAATCCCAACGGCCCGCTTCATGTCGGACACATTCGAAACGCGATATTGGGAGACACGCTTTATCGAATTTTAAAGAAAGCCGGATACGATGTGGAAGCTCAATATTACGTCAACGACATCGGCCGCCAAATCGCCGTTGTTTCCTGGGCGGCGGCAAAATATCCGCTGAATACAAAAATCAAATCGGACTACGCTATCGTTGAAATTTACGTCAAAGCCAATGAAGACATCTCAAAAGAGGACTCCATTAACGAAGAAATCGAAGCCTTGATGAAAAAAGTGGAAAACGGAGATAAAGAAACGATTGAAAGATTTACAAAAGCGGTGGATATGGCCGTCTCGGGCATTTCAGAAACGCTTCAATTGATGAATGTCAAACATGACAAATTCGTCCGCGAATCTCAATTTATCGAAAACGGCGCCGTTTGGGACGTGATTGACCGATTGGAAAAAACCGGAAAAACGAAAGATTCGGACGGCGCTCTGGTGGTTGACCTTTCCGAATACGGTTTTGAAAAAACGCTTGTCGTTCGCCGCTCCAATCAAACGTCTCTTTACACCACAAGAGATTTGGCGTATCATGAATGGAAAGCACCTCAATGCGACCGCATGATTGACGTTTTTGGCGCCGACCACAAACTGATTTCCGGACAATTGCGCGCCGCGCTTCAATTGCTTGGAAGCAAAACGCCCGAAGTCGTTATTTTTGAATTCGTCTCGCTTCCGGAAGGATCTATGAGCACGCGCCGCGGTGTTTTTATCACGGCGGATGAATTGCTCAAACAAATGATTGATAAAGCGTATGAAGAAATTGAAAAGCGCCGGCCGGAAGAATCGGAAGAATTCAAAAGAAATGTCGCCCGAATGGTCGGAATCGGCGCGACTCGATATGACATCATAAAAGTGACGTCCGATAAGTCCACGGTTTTTGATTGGAAAACGGCGTTGGATTTTGAAAAGCAAGGCGCCCCGTTTATACAATACGCTCACGCGCGCGCTTCTAATATTTTATCCAAAGCCAAGGAGGACGGCTTCGATTTTGAAGAAGCCCAACCGAATTTCGCGGATTTTTCCAAAACGGCGGAGCCGCAGGAAGCGTCGTTGATAAAAAAAATCGCGTTGTTTGAACAAAAAATAGAAGAAAGCGCGGCCGGCTTAAAACCGCATATCTTTGCGATTTACACACGAGAATTGGCCGATGAATTCAGCCAATTTTATCGCTATATTCCGGTATTAAATATTGAAGACGCGGAATTAAAAAAAGCCCGCCTTTCTTTGGTTTATATGGCAAAGACCGCCCTTTCAAACGCTTTGCATTGTTTGGGAATTGAGGCGCCGGAATCTATGTAAAGATTCCAAATTATAATATTTTTGAAAAGAAACTTTTGAAAACGACTTTTTGAAAACGGTTTTTTAGAAAACAAATTTTTAGAAAACGCTTTATCTTTTCATCTCCAATGGATTAAAACAATGACTCCTATTTTATACGACGATATCGGCAGTTTTCCGCTTCCGCCCGAAATTTCTAAAACCACACTCAGCGATGCGGCTTTTAACAGAGACAATGATTCGTGGTTGTTTTCGGTATTGGATAACATCATGAAATACAAAATAGAGGCCGGCGTTCAAATTCCAAATTATGCTCAAGCGCGGGATATGACCGAACAGTTTTTGCGCCCGATTCGAGATGAGAATTGTTGCGGCGCTCCTTTTGATTTAAAAGAAGAATGTGCGAAAACGGTTGAGATGGACGCTTTGGATTTATATTTCCAAGAAATCAAAGAGGAATCGGGGGAAAAACCCCAAGTCCGAATGTGCGTGACCGGTCCGACCGAGCTCTATTTAAAAGAATTCGGCGGCGCCGTTTATACCGACATTTACCGATTGTTCGCAAAAAATGTGGATCTTTTTGTCAAAACCGCGATGAAAAGGGTTAAAAATTGTCAAATCTCAACCGTTTCGATTGACGAGCCGAGCATCGGAATCAATCCGGATTTAGCGCTTCCGGCGGATGAAATAATTTCCGCGCTGACCGTCGCCGGAAAAACCGCGTCACAAAACGGCGCGGACGTTGAGATTCACATTCATTCTCCGCTTTATTATGAACTGGCGTGCCAAGCCGAAAGCATTCATGTCATCGGCATGGAATCGGCGGCAACACCGTCTTATGCCGATATGATTGATAAAAAAACGCTTTTGGAATATGACACTTACGTGCGCGCGGGCATTACGAGAACCGATATTTTCAGTATGGCGGGAGCGTTAAATGAAAAGTACGGCGGCAATGTTTGGGATAAACCCGAAATTATGAACGAAATTATCACGGAAATAGAAACGCCGGCAGTTGCCGAAAAAAGATTGGAAAATCTTTATAAGATATTTGGAGACCGAATTAAATACGCCGGGCCGGATTGCGGTTTGGGCTCTTGGCCGTCTCAAGAATTGGCCGCCGCTCTTTTGAAGAACACCGGAATCGCCATAAAAAATTTTAATGAGAAACATCAGTGAGAAAAGGATGAAACACCGAAACTGGAAAAAAAAGAAGGATGCGACAAAAAGAATTGCGGAAGAGCGTATTGAAATTCTTTTATCCTTGGCGGAACAAACTTTTAAAACCGACCCCGAGCAATCGAAACGCTATATAATACTTGCCGAAGCAATCGGCATGCGTCAAAACATTCGTTTAAACCGTGAACAAAAAAGGAAGTACTGCAAACAGTGCCATACCTTTCGCGTCCCGGGAAAAAATTGTCATATCCGCCTCAAAAACAGTGTGATTTTAACGACCTGCCACGTTTGCGGCGGAATGAGCCGTTATCCGTATTACGAAAAACAAAACGAAATAGGCGCGAATAATGAGAAATTCGATAAAGAGATGACGCGCTCAAACAGCAAATACGAAAAAGGTGCGCGGCATCCGAAATAATTGTAAGAAAAATAAGCGGCATCCTAACAAAGTGCAAGAAAAATAAGCGGCATCCCAACAAAGTGCAAGAAAAATAAGCGGCATCCCAACAAAGTGCAAGAAAAATAAGCGGCATCCTAATAAAGTAAAATAAAAATATAAAGTAAAATAAAAATAAGCGGCACTCAAATGCAATAAAAAAGAACGCGCTCAAACAACGAAATCCGATTTAATTTTTAAAAACGAATCATAAAAAACGGGCGGCGATTTTTTATTTTTGCGCGGCATGCTCGTGAAACGCGCCGTTGTGATAAACAAAAACCGTGACCGTTTCTCCGTTTTCAAAGTCGCGAAGGCGTTTGTCATAAATTTGAGGGATGTGTTTGAGTTTGTTTTTTCCGAAATGGATGGAAACGGCTTTTAAGAATTCGATTTCTTGAGAAATGTATTGAGATTCATATTTTTTTGTGAGTTCAAAAATATCATTCGCTTCTTTTTCGGTGATTTCTGCGCCGTATAAGCCGTGCTCGTTTAAGCCGCTGATTTCGCGCCAGTCATATCGCCCCGAATCGTCGATTTCGCGATGAATCATATACGGATAAACGCGGCAAATGCTCGGGCGCTCTTCATAGATTTGACAACGATTGTTTTTGAGAAAGATGCAGCTGCCCTTATCGTCGTTGTTTGTTTTTAAACTGTAACCGGAAACATAAAAACGGCCGTTTTGATCGCAAAAATCGAAATAAGGAGACGGGATGACGGAGTCCGGGTTTTGTTTTAAAACGCGGTCGACGTCGTCGGAAAGTAAATAAACGTGGTCGTTAAACGTGTGCGTGCAGCATTTTCCGCAAAAGTCGCATTCGAATCCGACGTCTTGAATAACTTCCGTAAAACGGGACGGGGGGTAAATCAAAAGAGCCTTCTCTTCATTTTTAAAATAATTTAACATTCCTTCCGCTTTTTTCATAAGCAGAAAATGTTTTTTATGGTTTAAACTTAATGTTTCAAAAGAAAACAGGAAGTCGTAAGGTTTATATTTATAAAACTTTGTTATAGTCAAACCTTAAAGATTAAGATTTTATTTTAAATTAACTTTAATTTATTATAAATTCAGGATTACTCGGCGGCAATCCGAATCATCGAGCAACATTTTAAAGACGGCGATACGCGTTTTTTAAAAATGAATCAAAATTACCGATTATCGATTATTAAAATATTTAGGAATTAAAAAAGACAGGAGGACTGATTATGGGCAAGACAGGAAGTATTGTTTGGGTCAGAGTTAAAGGAAGAAAAGGTAATGCAAAAAAAGTGGAAAGCGGTTTAAGCACAAAAGCGCACCCGGGACCGGCTCAAAGATTTACCTCGTCCGGACACAAAAGAAGATATTTGAAGAGATCTTCAAAAGCGCTCTCAAAGTAATCTTTTTAAAACCACAATTTAAAATAATATGAATTGAGATTTTTCAATTCACTTTTTTTCTATTTTTTCATTATCGGTATAATCTTTGATATTTCTATTTTTTACGCTGCGCTAACGAAGAGAAGCTTCTTTTTAAAAAAACGATTTGTTGTGTTAAAAAACACAACGGCGGACAAAAACCAAACAAAACCGCGGTTTTGAATTCAAAATTGCCACGCCGAACGAAACGAAAAATAAATCTCGGCTTCTTAAAAACGAAAAATGAAGAAAAACGTTTTTTTTGTTGATATGAGGAGGAGTCAATTCGCAAATTTTTGATTTTTTACAAAGGTGTATTAAAAAGGGATAGAAACAAAAAATAAAAACAAAAACATGGAATCAAATTCAAAGAATCATGCCGCATGAAGCGAAAAGAGAGATTTGATTCATAAAAACAAAAAATAAAGAAAAACGTTTTTTTGTTGATATGAGGGAGTCAATCCGCAAATTTCCGATTTTTTTGTTCGCGTTGCTCACAAAAAATCGAAAATTAGCGGGAGCGGCCTTTGGAGTTTTTTACAAATAGAGATTAAAACGGAGGCGAAACGAAAACAAAACAAAACAAAACAAAACAAAACAAAGACGCCAAATTCAAAAAATCACATTGCGCATAACAATGAAAACATCGTTAAATTTAAAGTAAAAACGAAAAAAGCGGAGTGTCAATCCATTAATTCCGGCGGCAATTGGACGTCGTCGGCGTGATGAACAAAATAAAAGATGGTTTTGTATAAGAAAATGACAATGGGTTGCGAGATGTAGTGCGCTTCCGTTTTGGCATCTGTTTTTCGAATGGCCAATGCTCTGCCGCTGTCGGAGATGATGGTTGTGCTTTGGTTGACCAAATGGCTTTCTTCCAATTCTTTTAAAACGGAGCGGACATTTTTCGGATAAAGCGTAACCGGAAGAGAAAAGTTTTCATACCCCTTTAAATTATCCGCCAAAATCAAAATATTGAGCTTTTGGCCGACTTCAACCAAATCGCTTTCCAATTCTTTTAAAACTTCGGGAGAGCGGGATAAAATAATCAGATTCTTTTTTGTGTTGTCAAAAATTTCATTTAATTTTTTACGAACGGCCCAATCGCTTCGAAGATATTGAATGGAAACAAAATCATCGGATTCCTCCATAAAAAGATCCAATTCCATTTCATCAAAGGATTTGGAAATCTCGTCCGCCGTTTTTTCGTAATCTTCGCGAAGCATTTGAACCAAATCATCCGGTTCGGTTGGTTTATAGTGAATCGGAGTCCCGTGGAGAATTCCGGCGTATTTTTTCTCAACCAAATTCTCCAAGACTTCATACAATTTCGCTCGCGGGATTTTGGTAAATTCATGAAGAGCGCGAACGCTCGGCTCATGGAGAAAAACCAAACCGATATACGCTTTTGCTTCATTTTCGGAAAGCCCGAATTTTTTCAGATTATTCACCAAACTCGAATCCATAAAAAACCTCATCGTACAAGGATAATAGAATTAATAGACAAGACGCTAAATTCAAATGTCGGATATAAAACATAAATGAAATAAATTTGTTACTCTAAAAGTAACAACATAATTTATATAGTTTATCGTGTATGGTACGGTTGTAAAAAATTGTCACTCCAAAGGTAACAACAAAATAATTGATACCGGATTTCGATTTTTTGCTGCGGCGAATTAATTTCCTTTACAAAGTGATGAAATGAAATAAAAACTCAAAAAACTTAGTAAAAAAGCAAAAAGCAACAAACCAAAAAAACGAAGTTAACCCTAAATAAAACCAAAAAACAAACCAAAAAACAAACCAAAAAACAAACCAAAAAACAAACCAAAAACCATATTGGAAAGGAAATTAAATTCGCTTAAAAATAGAAGCGCCGATTGAAAAACAAATCTTAAGAACAAAAGCAAAGTTTTTAAAACAGACCGACCAAAACGGTTTGTCAAAAATTGAAAAAGTTTGTCGGGATTTTCGAAAGGTTTGTCAAGATTTACAAAAAGTTTATCAAGATTTACAAAAAGTTTATCAAGATTTACAAAAAGTTTATCAAGATTTACAAAAAGTTTATCAAGATTTACAAAAAGTTTGTCAAGGTTTGCAAAAAGTTGCCAAGATTTACAAAAAGTTTGTCAAGGTTTGTAAAAAATTTGTCAAGGTTTACAAAAAGGTTGTCAAGGCTTGCAAAGGATTTGCCAAAGTTTTCAAAGGAATTATCAAGGTTTACAAAAGATTAGTCGATGTTTATAAAAATTTTATTAAAGTTTGCAAAAATTTATCAATATTTAAAAAGGCTTTGTCAAGATTTGTTAAAAGTTTTGTTTAAATTTGTAAAAAGTTTTGTTAAAAAGTTTTGTCAAAAATCATTAAAAGTTTTAAAGGATTTATCAACATTTATATTTATTAAAGTTTTCAAAAGAATTATCAAGATTTACAAAGGATTTGTCAAGATTTACAAAGGATTTGTCAAGATTTGTAAAAATTTTGTTTAAAAATGTTAAAAGTTTTGTTTAAAAATGTTAAAAGTTTTGTTTAAATTTGTTAAAAATTTTGTCAAAAAACGTTAAAAGTTTATCAAAAGACTTATCAAAAGGTTTATCAAAGGGTTTATCAAAGGGTTTTATAATCATACGATTCTTTAAAAGAGAAATGATTTGTAAGCGAATTTTATTTATTTTTGAAAACGAAAAAAGATGAAAAATGGTTTCTTCAAAAACTCAATTAAAGCCGATCGAAGCGGAGTATTTTCTGCGTATAGAATCCGACGGACGATTTTGGATAAAATAAACGACGGGTAAATTATAATACGTTGGTTTTGACGGAACGGATATGAAGAAGAGAGAACACAAAATAATGTTCAAAAAACAAACCGAAATAGAGATTATTTAAACCGGCGGATAGAACAAAGCGTAATCCGGCATAAATTTCAAATTTTTATAAAAATAAAAATAGAAATAAAATAGAAATAATATACTTAAATATAAACAGACGGGTTCTGTTTAAATCGTAAACAGTCGAGGATTATTATGTCATTACAAAGCCTTTTTGAAAAAATGGGACATTTTGCGGAGGCCAACCGTTGGCTTGTCTTCATCGGCTTTATTCTTTTAATTTTTGTCGCCATTTACGGCGCGACCGGAATTACAATGAATTCCGGAATGGATACATACATCCAAAAAGATTCAGAGATGTACCAAGATTTAGATCATTATAACCAAATGTTTAGTGAAGAAAACATTGTTATCATGATTGAAGGAGCCAATGTCAAGGATCCTGCGGTCTTAAAAGCCACCGAAAGATTGGAAGAAATGCTTTCAAATGTTTCCGGCGTCAATTCCGTCATCAGTCCGGCAATGATATTAAAGGCGACCAACGGAATGGTGACCGGGCGTTCGGAAATTCCTTCCACCATTGAAGAAGTTCAAGCATTGATGGATTTAAGCCCCGAAGCTTATAACAGTATCATTTATGATGAAACTCACTCCCTCATTTTAGTCACATATTCCGGCGACACGTCCGAGGAACGAAAAGAAAGCATATTGTCGGAAACCAGAGACGCCGTCAATTTCTCGGCGTTTCCGCCCGGATATAATATCATTGTCACCGGAGACGCCGCTTTATCATCCGACATGAATACGGAAATGACATCCAGCATGGGGTCTTTGCTTTTCCTGGCGTTCATATTGATGATTGTCGCGCTGGTTCTTGTGTTTAAAGGGGTTCGATGGAGATTATATCCCTTAGTCGTTGTCGTCTTTGGATTACTTTACACCTTCGGATTTATGGGATTTGCAAAAATCAACATGACAATGGTTTCAATTGCCGCGTTTCCGATTTTAATCGGCCTTGGCATTGACTATGTGATTCAATTCCATAATCGAATGGAAGAAGAACTCAGAAGATGCCCGACACGCCGCGAAGCCGTGATTTCGACATTCAAATACATGGGACCGGCCGTATTGACGGCGTTGTTTGTAACATGCGTCAGTTTCGTTTCTCTTTTGACTTCCTCCGTTCCGATGATTCAGGATTTTGGAAAATTATTGATAATCGGATGTATCAGCTGTTACGTCGCCGCTCTTTTCTTTGGAACCATTTCGCTTTATTTTATGGACAAATTGGCGGAGCGGATTTATAAAAAAGAAATAAAAACCGGCAAAACGTTCGCCAGTAAAATTTTCTCGGTTATCGTTAAACAAGACGGAACGGAAATGCCCGTTCAAAGAGAAAACAGCATTACAAAAGCTTTGAACAAAATCATTGATTTTACGCTTCGACATAAAAAGACGGTTTTCATGATCGCCGTCGTTACCGGCGCTTTGGGCGTTTACGCCGATTCGACGATTCCCGCGGAAACTGATTTTAAAACGTATATCCCTCAAGACATGCCGGCCTTGGTCGACTTTTATCATATGGGTTCCGTCATGGGCGGATCGGATCAAATCAATATTATGATTCAAACCTCCGATATTTCATCCCCTTTCGTTTTGAAATGGATGGACGAGTTTGAAACCTACGAAACCGCCAATCAAGATTACATAAACGGAGCCGACAGTATCGTAAAAATTGTCAAACAATACAACAACGGCGTCATTCCGGATACGAAAGAAGAAATTCAAGCCATTTACAACCAAATTCCAAAAAGCACAATGGAACAATATTCCAACGGAAACTCGATGCTTTTGATGAATTTAGATGTCGGTTCGGCCATGTCGGATTTGCCGATGGATGGAGTGAAAACGTTGATTGAAATCATTAAAGACGATTTGGTCTGGCATCAAATGCCGCCGGGAACAACGGCGACCATCACCGGAAGCACGATTCCTTACACGGAATTGTTGGACTCGTTGCTTTCAGGGCGAACCCAGCAAACGATGCTTGGCGTCATTCTCGTTTTGGTCGTTTTGATATTGATTTACAAAGATATTTACAAAGCGTTTGCGCCCGTTTTGACAATCGCGATGGTTATCGGATGGTCGGGACTTGTCATGTACGCTTTTAATATCGTCTACACCCCGATGACCGCCGTAATGGGATGTATGATATTGGGCGCGGGATCGGAGTATTCCATTCTTTTAATGGAACGATTCTATGAAGAAAAAGGACACGGATTAAGTCCGATTGATGCGATGAGAACGGCGATTACAAACACGGGTATCGCTTTGATTGTGTCAGGAACGACAACCACATTCGGTTTTTTGGCGTTGACGGCATCCGCTTTTGGAATCATATCCAGTTTCGGATTGGTGACGGTGATTAACATGCTTATGACAATGTTGGCTTCTTTTGTCGTCTTCCCGGTATTGATGTTGACTTTTGATGATTTAAAGGAAAAGGGAATCAAAAAGGTTTTGAGCGATTTTAAAAATTCCGTTCTTTTAACGATCAAACCGAACAAAAAAACGGAGATGGTCTCATGATTAAAAATCAAATCCATCCCAAAAAAAATACAGAATTAAGAGGCTGCGGCATTATGAAAATATCAGAAAATAAAAGAGAAAACAAAAGACAACACGCCGCTCGTTATTTCAGTCAAGCGGCTGTCTTTTTAATATTACTCCTCCTTTGCACTCCTGCCGTCGCGGACAGTTTCATCCCCGTCATGAAATCCGACACGCTTGATTATTATGTCGGATACGGCGAGCCCGAACTCACAGCCGCATTGCGCGGGAATCAGGAGTTTAAGAAAGGAGAAACGGCAACGGCTCAAATTACCATTGCCAATAAAGGAATGTTGGAGAGAGTTGCTTACCGAGAATATGTGGTGTTTGAAGAAATAGACATAGGCCGCTACGTTGAAACCGTTTACGATACAAACGACGATCCGACGGCCGAATCCTATAAGGCGATTTCTTTAATGAATTACACGGAATATCTCGGAAAATCAACGTTGGCGACAATGAGTTTAAATGAACAAAATACGCTGGCGCAAACGGAAATGAAACTTGAGTCATATCGTATCAACGCTCAGTCTGTGAATATGAAATTTTCTTGCGACAGCCCGTACATCGAAGTGGACGAAAGCGGAGATTACACCTATTGGGAAGGGCTCCCAAGCGGTTATTATAATGTGGCGATGGTTCCGATAAAAATCAGCCCGAACACGCCGGCCGGCAAATATCTCATTGACATGACGGTGAATTACATTTATCCGTCCAACGCGAGAATGATTAAAGCCGGAAACGGTACCGACGGCTTTTCCACATTTTTGTATTCGGAATCGTACATTCAAGAGTTTACGGCAGTTTCAAAAGTGATTCAAGTTCCGATTTATGTATCGGAAGGAGCCGTTTTTGAAGCGTCGAAGATTGACGGAACGATAACGGCCGGAAAAAAGAAAACGGTTGCCGTCACATACACGAATATCGGTGATAAGACGGCTTATGATGCCGAAGCCAAACTCAGTTTGATGCATCCGCTCGGCACTTCTCAAAACAAAGGATTGCTGGGCGATGTTGCGCCGGGGGAATCTGTTACGATTGAGTATCAGATCACTTCCAACTCATCCTCGACCGAGAAAGTGTACGGGGTCAATTCAGACATTCGGTATTACAATGAAGACAACGAGTTGGAAATTGCGCCGGCCGTCAAATTGGAATTTGAAATGGTCAATTCGTACAATTTATTCACGTTTAAAAATATGTTAATCGGAGTGCTCCTTTTGGTTGTTTTGACGGTTTTGTACAATATTTATACGACGAACAAACGGAAAAGAAAAGGAGTAAAACCCAAAGAAGATACGGGAATTGAAGCGGAAAAGAAAACAATCGGCGAATCCAAATAAAATATTCATCGAATCAAAATAATTGTTACACAAATAAGAATTTTAAAATTAAAGAAACGAAATTCAAAAATAAATTAAGGTAAGCTTGTGATTTTTATGTTGAAAAATATCAAAAAAGAAATGACCGTCCTTCTTTTGGCGATGGTTCTTCTCAGTGCAACCATGCCGGCCGCGTTTGCCGCCGCCGCGAATCAAACCTATTACGGCAGTCTCGGTACCAACTTTTATTCCTTTTACGGGGAGCCGGACATTCATGCCGGAATTCAAGGAAACGGGGAATATTCTCGCGGAAAAACGGCGACGATTCCTTTGACTTTATCCAATCACGGGGTTATCGAAGGTTTTAAAGCGGAAAAAACATTAAAAGACGAAACGAGTGTCGCGGCGCAATTGAATATGACGCTTCAAAAAATGGAGGTTGAAAATATCGCTTCCGTCTTAACGGCTGTTGGAGTTGTCGCAACACTGGAATCCGATATCCCGGGAATTGTCGTCAAAACCGGACCGCAGGAAACCGGAACTTTGGTTGCGGGCGCAATGTCGCAGCCTGTGAATTATTATGTGGACATTCAAAAGGGGATTCCCGCGGGCGATTATGAATTGACCTTAAACGTTTCATTTAAGCATTTGAGAAATGTGATTTATGACGCAGACCCCGTCAGCCAGTCGGGAGCGCTTGCCGGAATTCGAAATTTGAACGCGTCGTATTGGTATAATGAAGATGTGACGCAACAGATTCCGATTACGATAAAAGTCAAAGAAGCGACGGATTTTGAAATCGTCGAGAGCCAAAACAATTTGACTTCCAAGAGCGGAATGCTTTACGTCACGTATAAAAACAACGGAGAGGAGCAGGCGAAAAACGCGTATGTTCGTTTGAGCACGGCGACCCCGTTCAGTACGGCGGATGACCAATCCTATCTCGGAACGGTCGCGCCCGGAGAAGAAGTCACGGCCGCGTTTAAGTTAAGCGTTGACAGCGATTCTTTGATTTATGACAAGCTTTACGCGATTAACAGTGAGATTTTGTACGAAGACAATTACGGCCACCAACAAATCACCGACGCCTTAAAAGTCGAGGTTCAAATTGAAAAAACGCCGCTTTGGACAACGACGAACATCATCATCGCACTCATTGTCTTGATTGTTTTAACCGTCGCCGTTTATTATGTCGTCCTGTCCCAAAAGTATAAAAAAGAAGGAAACGGCAGAAAACCGTTTGACAGCATTACAAAGAAATTAAAATAAATTAAAAATAAAAAGATGAAAGAACCTATTTCATCTTTTTTCTGTTTTTAATTTTTTATTGTTTTTACCTCCGTTTTTATTTTCATCTCCATTTTTATTTTTATTTTTATTTTTATTTTTATTTTCATTTTTATTTTTATTTTTATTTTTATTTTCATTTTTGACTTTTCAATGATTCCTTTTGAAAACAGACAGGGCAACAGCGGAAAAACTTTATCGGGCTGTATTTAAAAAAACTTTTTTGAAAAAAATATATCCATTTTTTACGGTTTTTCGTCGTCTTCCTTTTGAAAACAGACAGGGCAACAGCGGAAAAACTTTACCGGGCTGTATTTAAAGAACTTTTTTAAAAAATTATTTTCATTTTTTCGGTTTTTCGTCGTAATTCCTTTTGAAAACAGACTGGGTATCAACGGAAAAACTTTATCGGGCTGTATTTAAAGAACTTTA
>Ga0265295_1001688_pt1 | contig 37732 bp, 60 predicted proteins | sample Munlansysbiofilm_FD_192503 | JGI IMG/M metagenome (GOLD analysis project Ga0265295, IMG submission 192503) | Leachate microbial communities from a municipal landfill in Southern Ontario, Canada - Methane capture system biofilm | ecosystem: Engineered > Solid waste > Landfill > Unclassified ... | reverse complement strand
TAGCAGATAAAAATGAATAATAAAATAGCGATGCTTTGAGATTGTGCAGAATTAGTAAATGTGGCTACAGAATCGAAACACGTTCAAATTTGACCTAGGTCAAGGAATCAATCTTTTGTTTATTCCATAATGGACATATAAAAAATCATTTATGATTGAAGGAGATAACGATGTCTGAAAAAAGCATGTTCATAAATACAGTTGAAGAACTGATGCCTACGCTTGTCCAATATGTTCCTGTGGTACAACGTGTCCATGGGACACACCATCCTGAGTTTCATCAGGTTCGTACCGTTTTTGATGGTATTTTAGCGAAAACAAAAACATCCAAGACACCCGATTTGAATGAAGAGTTTGCTCAATTACGAGCGATTACAAACAATTATGTCATTCCGGTTGATGTCTGTGAATCGTATGAGGCCGTATATGACATGTTGAGGACATTGGACACAGCGTATCTGGCTTCAAAATAGATGATTTAAGATTCAGTTCGATCCATATCGAGTTGCTTTTATATCCATAGTGTAAATAAATATAAGATTTGATTTGTAATGAACGGCTGATTTATCTTGAGTTCTAATCCGTTTGCTCTATTGCATACATCGTTCATTGACTTTTTTGTTTGGCGATACATAAATAACTGATAAGTTTTGTTCTATCAATCTTGCTTCTATCGATGCATTAAGAAAGTATACCAAAAAAAAAACCCTCAACTGAGGGTCTGTTTTGCAACTGGCGGAGGACATGAGACTTAAAAGGAATGTTTTGCAGAAGTATAAACCCTTATAAACACTGGGTTTTTTGTTGATATCTGTACCAGTTTATCTATGGTTATTCTGAATTGTGTACCCACTGTGTACCCACGGTTATTTCTTTCGAAGTTGATTAAATACGTCAGCACTCTCATCATCTACATTCTTTAAAGCATGCGCATATACTCGTGCTGTGATGTCAACACTTGAATGCCCAAGACGCTTTGATACCTTTATCAAAGGGACATTAGCATCAAGCAATAGAGACCCATTAGAGTGGCGAAACTCGTGCAGAGTATATTGTCTCAACTTAGCCTTTTTAAGTGCTTCCTTGAGCCTTCGTGTGATTGTTGATGTGGATAATGGCTCTAAGCCACCAAATACAAATGGTCCTTCTTGATTAAGTAAGGGAAGCAAGTTGTTGAAAAGTTCATCGTCGAGTTTTAGAATGCGATAACTCTTTGGTGTCTTGAGTGATGATAGTCCTCTTCTGGATCCAACTTGACGATGTGGAATACTTTTATTGATGGATACCGTTTTATTCACAATGTCGATATCTTCTTTTAATATTGCAATGGCTTCAGAACGACGAACACCAGTAAAGTAACAAAACTCATAGAACACTCGATACACATAATTATCAACTTGTTTAATGAATTTCTCAAACTCATCATAGTTCATAACCTTCTTCTCTTTTTGTTCATCAAATGGCTTGCTGAAGGGTGATAGACCTTTGGCAGTGTCTGGAATGTCGTAATTCATATATGCGAACCGTGTCACAGCCTTTACAAGCTTGATTGTAGAGTTTTTTGTAACAGATGATAACTTCTGTGTGCTTAATGTATTTCGCCAATCTGTCCATGTATTTGTGCGAATAGGAAGATTAAGCTTGAGCATGGTAGATGCATACTTAAATATCCGAGTCTTATGGTCTCTTATTGTGGCTTCGTTGGCAATCCCTGATCGAGAATTCATGTATAAGTTAATCATGTCTTCAAATGTAAAGTTGTGTAAGCTCTTCTCATCGAACTTGAGCGATTTCTCCCACGCTTCTGCTTCTTTTTTGGTGCGAAATCCACGTTTTTTCTTAGAATGTACTATACCATTGCCATCTCGATAATGAAGATCTACATACCATGAACCGCGCTCTTTGTCTTTATACACAGCCATGATGTACACCTCCTATCATGTGTGTCATTATTGGGCTCTGAATAAATCTGTTATTAACCTTGTGACTATTGTTGAAGCGACATTAGCCAGAATTTCAAGTGAAACAGAACCTACACTATCAGCAGCTCTTTTGACTTCGCTCCAGACTTTTGGTGAGCGAATATTATCAATTAGTTTGTGCCCTTTCATTGTGATTTCTTTTACTGTTCCAGCAGAATGTCTACCCTCTGATTGATTTCCAATTACTAGTTTATCTTCAAAGAGCTTTTTAACTGTATATATTACATCATCCTTTGAATACTGATCTTTCAACTCCTCTACTAGTTGTGTTGCTTTTGTATTAACACCAAGTCCTTTACTTTCCAGTACTAGCAAAACATCTCTAACGCATTCGTAATTTAATCGCATATTTACCCGTTACCTTTCTAGTATTGCTTTATTGACATCTTAGAAATACGACTGGATACTTCACCTATCTTTAACGTTACATATCGATGATCATAAGCTAAATCTTCAGGGTTGTTATAAATAATCGTTTCTTTATCTATAGAAATATGAAATTCAATTCTTGATGTGACTGTATAATGATTAATCTTAAAAGCATCTGTATATTCTATGTCTGTATTTATAACTAGAACCCCTCCGTCATAAAGTATTTCATCAACAATTACAGGAAATGAGACGGAAGAATTTGAGAAAACTGCTGGTACTTTATCAAAACTGTAGCTTATAGACTCAATTTGATCTTCATTATGTCTTGTTCTATGCTCAAGTTCATAAAACAAATGATAATTTTGAACCATTACACTTAAAATTTTTATTTCAAATGCGGTATGTTTGGAACTGTTTGATAGTTTAATATAAACTTCCGGGGCACAGCGAAATCCACCATCACCGTTTGATGATCCAGTAACTTTGATAGGCAGTTCTACTATCTCAGTATCTAGCTGCATATTTAAAATAGGAATTGATAAATTAGCATGGATTAACTTCTCGTGTTGCATTGTAAATACTAGTGCAAACATAACCAGTGAACCACCAATTAGTGACCCAAAGAACCCAATCCAAGATGATTGGGTTCCAATGACTTCTAAAGTAGGTTTCACTAACTTCATTATTAGCACGATAGAGTAAACTAGAAGTGGTGAGGTAAATAAAGTTAAAAAAGTGAAGTTAATTACTTTTTCAACTAAATTTTTAGTGCGATTGTCATAAATAACAATTATCAAGAAAATAATTAAAAAGAGAATAGTAATAAATGAAATAATTATCTTGTCATTCGTTTTGCTAGCAAGGAATGCAAAGCTTAAATAGAGAACTAGAACATTAATGAATGGCTTTATTATTTCTTTAGTTAACGAGTAAACGAACCATAAAAATGAAGTTATATCTGTGTTTGATTTTGAATTGTCTCTGAAAGGTTTTTTTGACATACTTACTCCTCAAAATATCATCTTTGTTCATATACAGTAATATGGTTTTGTATTTCAAGACATTTGAATTAGAATATGTTGAATATCTATCTTTTTTGAAAACTGATCGAAGTTTACAAATACTCATATCTCAATTCTTGGATAATCATCGCAACATGTTCTTCGCACTTCTCTGCGTCATGTTTTGGATAATTAAAGTGATTTTCCATAATATGAATGATTTCATGTATAACTGTTTTTCGCTGCTGCATTATATTGTGACGGTTATTTAATATAACGTGATACTCACTGCCATCGTAGTAACAGAAGCCCCGAACTCCGCCACCGATATTTTCAACGAGTCTTACACATATACCGTACTTGTACAACAGCCACTCAAAGTCTTCTTCTAATGTCCCCACCTGCATCTCTTTTAATCGATACCTCTTTCCTTTCTAATGCCTTTAATTATCATAAGGACCATTTCGAGATCCTGAGGCGTTAAGTCTTTTGCGGTATCAAAGAGGAGTTGGAGATTTTGACTCTCATGTATATTCTTGTAGAGTTCAAGTAATTCAGGCTTATCACTGAAGTACTCTAAGTTCTTATTGTGATCACCATATATGCTAATGATTGATTCGTCCTCTTGAAACTCTAAAAGGTCAAGAGGCGAAAGTTGCAATGCCTCAGCAAGTTTTTGAATATTATCTCTTCTCATATTCTGAATCAATCCAACTTCCCATTTTCGTACAGTACTTTTACCAACACCAACTGCATCAGCAACTTCTTCAAGTGTTAATCCAAGTTCTAGACGTCTCTTCTTCAAGAGGTCTTGTATATTGCCCATTATTCACCTCGTTATATCCACATAATATACCTTTTGTGTCTTTTATGCAACAATATCATAGAAATTTATTAAAAAGTGTCTTTTAGTATTTACAAGTGTAATTCGTATGTGGTAAGATGCAAGTGTCCTAAAAGACACAGGAGGTAACTCAATGAATTATGCATTACTGAAGTATGAGTTAGAACTTAAAAAAGTTAAACCAAACGACTTATGCATAAAATTGAATCTGAGTAGATCTGCACTCTATCGAAAGATGACAGGGAAGAGTGACTTTACTAGAACCGAGATCCAAGTAATTATTAATGAACTTGAATTGGATAAGGATAAAACAGAATCAATTTTTTTTAGTAACAAAGTGTCCTAAAAGACACATTGTATATTGAATACATGTATGCAAACTGGCATTCTTCTCTGTAACCCCTTCCCCCACCTTAAAACAGGGGAGGATGTCGGTTTAGATACATGTATTCGGAAAGGAAACATATGGAAAAGACCATAGAGAAATTGATGGAAGATCATTTATTCAAAATTATTGAAGCTGAACAGGCCAAGTCAAAAGTGAAGGATAAGATGATTGAATTACTACAAATGCAAGTCAATGAATTAGGAATTGAGTTGAGTAAATGCAAAAAGGGTTACATGAATTCAATCGGATTAAATGATAAAGAATGCGAAGAGATTGCAAAACTTTGAGCGGAAATCATGGGGAATAAATACAAAGGAATAATCAATGTTGTCATAGGTGATAAATCATCAATGCGCGAGGCCATTGAAACAGTTAACAAGATCATGCATACACATAAAACACCACTACTGTGAATAGTGATGAATTGAAAAAATGTATTTGTGGTCAGTTCGCTGAAAGACATGGCGCTAAATATTGCTTCAGATGTGGAAACAAGTTAGTCGGGTAGTCTAATTTGTCCAAATGATGTTTTAGAACCGCAATCATCACAATAGTCATAATGAACGGGTAATTCTACAGACTCATCGGAATCATTTGAAGGACAAGTTTTATCACTACAAAAATTAATCAAATAAGTTCCACATGCAAAACAATATGTTGCAGCTTCTCTTTCCGCTACAGTTTGGCACTTGGGGCAAGTTCTGAGTTTCATTATTTAACCTCCTTTCTGATGGTGCATTTCTTAAGTTAATTGAAAAGCAAAATTATCAAACTAAATAGAAATCCAAAGAATGCTCCAACAAAAGTAATAAATATATCGTGTTTCCATCTACTCTTATTAGCAAGTTCATTCTTATCCTCTAATTCTTTGATCCTATCTTGAAGTGCTTCTATAGTCTCATTCATTTTCTTGGTTTCCGATAATTGTGATTCTGCTAACCCAATTAATGGATTCACTGGAAAATTGATTGTTGGTAACTCAAATAAATTGTCATGGATTATTGATGATGGAGTAATAGCTCCAATCGCCTTGATATTTACACCATGAATCAACTTATCAACAGAATCACTAACACCTGCAAGAATCTTAGAAGCTTGATTAAGTTTATCACTCATTAATTTCACCCCCTCCCCAGTTAGTTACTAACCAAACTATACCAAACATCATAGGCAAAGCCTAGAAAGGAATAAAAATGAACGAGTTACAAATTTTCAACTTTGAAGGTAAAGAAATTAGAACGGTCATTGTTAATGACCAACCCTGGTTCGTTGGCAAAGATGTTGCAGAAGTCCTTGGATACTCGAATTCGAGAAAAGCACTAGCTGATCATGTGGATGCTGACGATAGGGGCGTAACGAATCGTGACACCCTTGGTGGAAATCAAGACTTCGTGATTATAAACGAATCCGGATTGTATAGCTTAATCCTAAAGTCACAACTTCCCGGTGCAAAGAAGATTAAGAAATGGGTCACTAGTGAAGTTCTACCGTCAATTCGTAGGCATGGTGCTTATCTGACAGAAGACGTCATGGCTAAAACTCTTAATGATCCAAACTACATCATTGGCTTGATTCAAGCAATCGCAGCAAGCAAAGAAGAAATTTCCGCAAAGAATCAAATCATAGGTGAACTCAAGCCGAAAGCTGATTACTTGGATCGCATCCTCAAGTCTCCATCTTTGGTAACAATCACACAGATTGCAAAAGATTATGGTATGTCAGGAGTCTCAATGAATCAATTGCTCCATGATCTTGGAGTTCAATACAAACAATCAGAACAGTGGCTTCTATATGACCGCTATCACGATAAGGGGTTTACCTCCAGTGAAACATTCCTCATTGAAGATGTTGATGGGTTTAGACGAGTAAAGATGAATACGAAGTGGACCCAGAAGGGAAGACTCTTCTTGTATGAACTTCTTAAGGGACAAGGAATACTCCCAATGATCGAGAGGATGTAGCGATATGAATGGAATTGAAGGGAAATACTACATAACAGTCACTGATATCCGCAAGCTTCTTGGATGTTCTCATGACAAGGCAAGAACCATCTTCAATTCTGCTCGAAAAGTCGAACTAGAATCTGGGTTGATCCTTGCACACGATAACAAAGTGGCGATGAAAACCGTAGTCAAACTTACCGGATTTGATGTCAACTTCTATCTCAAGTTGAACAATCAAAAGAAAGAAGGTTCTAATGGATCTCAAAAAATTACTTAAAGCTTATATCGAATCAATCGCTTGCTTAGGTGTCATTCGAGCTGTAGTCGCAAATCCACTATTAACAGATGATCAGAAGATTGTTGAAATCAAACATAAACTCTTCATCAATGAGCTGGAGATGAAGGAGATTGAAAAATGACTATCGACAGTTTAGTTGTGGTTTGTCTAATGTTCTGGTGGATAATCATAGCTTTAGCAATTGTGCTGGTAATGACGAATGAGTATACCAAACACATGGTGATTTGGTACATTCCATACACTCTGATTATTGGCTTACTTTATAGCTGGTACTTGATAAGCCTTGTATAAATCAATGACTTTGAGCATGGATTGTTGGACTTGATTAAATTGCTTGTTGTTAACAAATGAATCCAGCTCGATTATTGTACTTCTTAATTTTTCCGTAGCATACGGCAAAAACCTAAACATTAAAGTTTTGTAAGTTCCAATTTCACTTGGATAATAAATGCCTGAAGTATCATTTCCAATAAGTTTGCCTATACTTTGACAATATTCTTCAAAAAGTACATTTGTCTTTAGTTTTAAATCATATCGGTTTCTCTCGTGAATTTCTAACTTATAACGTTTCAGTTGAAAGTAAGCGTTAATTGCAGCGACGAATGTTGGCGAGATTATGGCTGCTACAGCAATTGTAGAAGTAACAATCAATGAGAATTTATTTAAATCCATAAATATACCTCCGTTTTGACAATTATATCAAACGAGAAAGGGCAAAAATGCGAAAACTTAAGAAGCCAGTCAAAGCATTCAGCTTTGTCATCATATCCGTCTTCATCATGAATCATTATGTTTGGTATTCAAATGATTTGAATCAACGATCTCATGAATATGACGACCTGATCCTAGACGTTCAAGCCGCACAGTCTGAGCAAGAATACATGGAAATATGTTCGATGAATACATTCAAGTCATGGATGGACTTCAGATCAATTACATATGTCCCAAGCAAGCAATATCACATCCAATCCAAATCCATTACCAACGATGAAGGTGTTCGAGAATACAACGGAAGATTAACCATTGCGATGGCTGAACAATATGGACCAGTCGGAACAGAATATGACATTACCTTCGAAGATGGCCAAACCATTCAAGCTGTTATAGGGGACATAAAAGCAAGTACGGGATGTACACATCCGGATGGATCCTTGATTGAGTTCATTATTGACAAGAATCTAGTCGATGAAGCTATTCGTAAGAGTGGTGATGTAAGTCAGATCTATCAAGGTTCAATCATCCTCATGGTTCGAAATGAATAAAGAAGAACTCAAACAAAGGCTAGACGAATTTGCTCTTGAACTTCGCTATGAAGAGAAAGCAAAGCGAACCATCCAAAAGTATCGCACAGCCATAGAGATGTTCCTGGAGTCGATCAATCATGATCGAGGAATTACAAAAGATGACGTGATTGACTTCAAGGAACAGATCCAAAGAAAAGGTTATAAACCTAGCTATATCAACGGTATCTTGATAGCAGTAAACAAATATCTAAAATGGGCAGGGCAAAAAGACTTAAGCGTTAAGAAGATTAAATCCCAGGCAAAGAACAGTCTTGAGGATGTTGTAAGTAATACAGATTTGAAAAGACTTCAACGCTTCGCAAAACGACTTGGCTATGAAGATATCTACCTTGTCATGGAGATAATCACCAAGACAGGTATTCGAATAGGGGAGTTGGATTTCTTCACAGTAGAAGCCCTAAAATCGTTCTACATTCAAGTGTTTAACAAAGGCAAGGTAAGAGATATCATTCTTACCCAAGAACTTAGACGCATGCTTAAGCTTTTCTGTCGCGAGAACAAGATCACCACAGGACGAATCATAAACTTGAGTGACAGGCAGATACGTCGCAGGATGCACATCATTGCCGGTGCTGCACGTGTTAATAAGACAAATGTACATCCACACAGTTTCAGGCATCTATTCGCCAAAAACTATATGGAGAAGTTCAATAATCCGTTGGAACTGAAAGACATCCTAGGACACTCTGATTTGAGATCCACAGGAATCTACACTCAATCCACAAAGGAAGAAAAAAGAAAGAAGCTAGAAAAGCTCTAGGAGGACGTATGGAGCAAGTTAAAATGGTTGATTCGCATTGGATGTCACAAGAGAGGTTCTCTCCTAACATGTTGGCATTTGAGATAAAAGTAAGAATCAATGATGCGATGGAAGCGAATGGATTGGAAAGAGCTTGGTGGAGAGCGTTCGATAACGATGATCAAGATGTGGATGTTTTCGAAAAGGTATATGGAATCATCATCGATCCAATATCAGAAGAAAGTGAACGTCAGGCAAACATGAAAGCCTACTACGGACGTGTTCGAATGAAAGTGGATGCATATATCAAAAAACGATTAGAACTCATTAGGAGCCTTGAAATCCATGAATAACGAGTTGCTGATGAATGTCTTAATCAAGCAGTTTCCAAAGCTTCGATTTGTAAGGACGCAGTTGTTTGGGTCTGAGTGGATCGTCACAACATTTGGTAGAAGTAGATCCTTATTCGTTAAAGCAAGGCCGGATGGAAAGTTGTTGTTAGAACAGTCCATCATGCGCAGCGTTGATAATCACCGCATCTATGACTCGTATGATGATCTATCCCATGTTGTGATTGGCATCATCAAAGAATCGAATCCGGAATTAGTATCACCCGTTCAAATAGGACTGTTCTAGGTAAAGAACAATGGCAAAGAAATTCAAATACATCAAGTTTAAGAAGATGACTCTAAATGTTCCCTATATCGAATCAACGAGTGTTGAAAGTGATGTTCATCTACTGGAAATGTTTGTTGAGAAGAATCATTTGGAAGGTTCACGATTAGCTGACGCAATCCAATTCGTATGTAAAACAATCCGTGAAAATCGGTCCGAAAAGATGGGTCAAGACCGGGCTGTACTCGACTTCATTTCTTGGTTAAAACAACCCATTGAATAGCCAAAATAACAATAAAAATAGGGTCGATTTTAACAAAAAGTATTGGTTGTCGAAAAACATCAAAATACCCTTATAAATACAGGCTGAAACGCATGAAAAGTTTGCGCCGAGAATAATTAGGTTCTTGACCACTCGGAATAGAGCAAAATATTGGATTTTATTCACTTAAAAATAGGAGTAATAATCATGGAAAAAATGAATAGCAGTGGCAAAGTCCGCGAGTTCTCAACGGGATCCAAAAGAGACTCAGACGAGGGCAAGCCACTGATGGAATTGTTGCCAATGGATCTACTGATGAGAGTTGCAATGTGGTACACCCTGGGAGCTAAGAAGTACGGACTACACAACTGGCGAAAGGGTCAACCAGTATCCGCATGTGTTGGAGCATTGTTGAGACATTTAACCAAGTATTTGATGGGTTGGCGCGATGAGGATCATTTAGCAGCTATCGTGTTCAATGCTCTATCTATCATGAACGTGGATCAGTACCTTCAGGATAATCCGGATGTTAATGATTTGGATTATTCAAAGTTGAGGAATCCAAATGTCTGAAGTGAGATGGATAAAAATAGTAACGAACATATTTGATGACGAGAAAATAAGATTCATTGAAACGCTTCCGAGTGGTGACACAATGATAGTCATGTGGTTCAAAATTCTGTGTTTAGCAGGCAAGAGTAACGCAAGTGGAATGCTAATGATGACAGATAGAATTGCATACACTGAATCCATGTTATCAAGCATATTCGGACGTGATATCAAAACCATTCAAATGGCACTCAAAGCATTTGAACAACTCGAGATGATTGAAATACTTGATGATCGCATCTATTTATCAAACTGGGAAAAGCATCAATCAATGGATAAATTAGAAGCTAAGAAAGAATATGATCGTCTGTATCAAAAAGCCAAACGAGAAGAAAAGATATTAAAGAATCGTACGAGTATCGCACGACTAGAAAACGATAATCGTTCACTAGAATTAGAAGTAGAAAAAGAAGAAGAATTAGATAAAGAGGATAATAGTAACTCTAATTGCGAAGCTGAATTCTTTAAACTTCTCGAAACCGAGTTCAAGAGACCAATCACTCGAAATGAAATAGATAAGATCAGTTATTGGTTAGAGAAGACAAGCGTTGAATATGTAACACATGCTTTAAGGCAGTGCATCATGAAGCAAGTAACAAACGTAACTTATCTTGATAAAGTTATGAACACATTCTTGAATGAGAAGAAGTATAGCCTAGAGGATTTAAATGAAGGGAAGCAGAACGGATTATGAGTCCAAGAAAACGAGGAATATATCTTATCAAGTGGCCATTGATTCAGAAGTTCATTGAAGAAGACAAAAGCATTGTGAAATTTGCTCAATACTGTGGAGTAAATCCAACTCGACTTCAAAACAGTCGTAATCAGATGACAGGGCTAACTTGGGAAGAAGTGATTCAAATCGCATCCTATGTGGGTTTCACGGCAGACAAGATATGTGAACTAAAACCAAAACAACGTAACGCTGGATCCACAGTGAAGTCCACTAAAGAAAATGTTGTTGATGAATTCAGTGAGTCAGAAAAATTGTTGGATGGATTAAAAGCTAAGATTGCAAAACGTTTATCCACAACACATTCAAGCGTGTTTATCAATGAGATTACAGATACTGTGAATGACATCATCATCGAAGCAGCTTATCTAGGAGTCATCGCTTCTAAAATAGGTAGATCTAAATTCATTGAGAATGCAATGCTCAAAAGGAGAAGATAATGAACACCATTAAAGTATCTCTAATCTATGAAATAAATGGGATTGAAGTCATTAGTAATGTATGGGTAACTCAAAAGACGTATCGTCAAATCGTTGAATCCAAGAAAAATGAATTGATGAACAAGTATAACCTGTCACACTCGGAAATCGTTGAGAAGGTGAACTTATGATCAACAAAGTTGTGTTGGTCGGAAATCTAACAAGAGATCCTCAGTTTACTAAAACTCAATCCGGTATATCAAATGTTCGCTTCACATTAGCCATAAATCGTCGCTTTGGTAACAAGGATGAAGCAGATTTCGTCAGTTGTGTCGCCTGGAGACAGACAGCCGACTTCGTTTCCCAATATGCAAAAAAGGGACAGACTGTTGCTTTAGAGGGTCATTTAACTACAGGCAGCTATGATGATAAAGCCACCGGTAAGAAAATCTACACTACGGATGTCACCTGTGATTCAGTTCAACTCATTAATTCCAAAGGTAATTCCAAAGCAGCTCAACAAGATAACGTGTACGGTCAAGATTCAATGATCCACGATGATTGATTATGTATGAGGAAGATGTCAAGACAGGATTGGAGAAATACCATAAGTACAAACGTGATATTAAGGAAGCCTTAGAACGAATCGAAGAAATTGATACTTCCAAGAATCACTGTGGCGGATCCATAGCAAGGAAGCCTGAGAATCCTAGACCAAAGGACAAAGTCCTACTGGAGCAGATTGACCGAGCGGATAAAGAGATGGAAGCAATCAAAGCTAGAACTTACTTTCTTGGTATAGCGGATGAATTCATTGCATTTCTACCAAATCCTTACAAAACAATAGTTGTTATGAAATACATTGATCTTCAAAATGCTCAAACAATAGGCGAGCAGTTTGGTTATCATGGACGTTCGATTTATAAGTTGATTGATTCATTGATTATGCAATTTGCAATTCATAAAAGGAGGAAATTATGAATGAACTGATCAAACAGGTTCAGAGTTGGGCATTCGAAAGAGGACTGCACAAAGCTGATCCAAGCAAACAGTTGAATAAACTCATCGAAGAAGTCGGGGAACTGGCTTCCGGACTTAATAAGAATAGAACGGAAGTTGTCATTGATGGTATTGGTGATGTGATTGTTGTATTAACCATACTCTGCATGCAAATGGGGTTAGACCTTGAAACATGTTTATCAATGGCCTATGACCAAATCAAGCACCGTAATGGAGTGATGTTGAACGGACTATTCGTGAAAGAAGATGACCTATGAATTCAGCAATCAAAGAACAAGCATTAGTCAAGATGAATGAAGAAATGAATCAAGAGCATTCAGAATATGAGGATTACATTCATAATTGGATATCTGATCAAGAAGATGATGAACTCTTTGAAGCAATCTTAAAAGTTGGGAAAACAATTAAAAGTTGTTTCAAATACATTGAGCGGTATGCATACAAAATGGCAAAGAGAGTCGGAAACATTGCAACTTATGCGCCATCACCAAATCAGATCCACAGCTTGATTGCTGAATATCTGAAAAGTGAAGAAACAGTTGTTGGAGATGTAATTGTAAGTAATTCAACAAAGCCTCAGCCTAAGTCAAGTAAAGCGGTAACACACGATGAAATTTGTGAAGACGGTGAAGAAGAGTTGGATGAAGTTAAACTAAGTAAGAAAGCAAAAGCAACTAAGAAGAGTGAAGTTGATTTGCAGATGAGTATGTTTGACCTCTTTGGAGATGAAGTAAATGGTAATCGATGAGTCATTAACAATCATCAATCCAGATCCAAACATTGAAATCAGTTGCGGATTTGTATTCAAACATTACCTATTCAAAGTTGGCCATGATTACATCTGCTCAAAATGTGGAACAGACATTCACGGTGATTATGATCACTGTTTGAAATGTGGATGTGACTTTGAGACAACTATCTCGGTTCGAAAAAATACGAACTTTGGTAAGTTCTACGAAGAAATATGGGTGAATGTTCTAGAGAAAACAAATGACTTATTAACCTGTCCAAACAAAAGGCTAGTGTTGGTTAGTTACATCGTGACTAAAGACATTGGCCAAGACTATTGTGAAGAGATTGAGATTAATGAGGTTCAAAGAGAATCGATTGTTAATGGGACTGTGTTCATGAGATCGAAAGTTCTAAGATCATCTAGTTCTGGTTATGGATTGAAGTCAACAGATTGGATTGACGGATACTATTCAGACTATTACATGGGAAGCAGTCCATGCAAGGTACCTCGCAAGTTCATCAATATTGAACCAAAAGATTTCAAAGAATACTTGAATGATACCGAAGTCAAATACTCAATGGTTTGGGAGTACATAAAGAAAAGTGACTTAACATCATCATTCAGAAAAATTGCACAGGCTGCGAAGTATCCATTTGTAGAGATGTTGCACAAATCAGGCATGACAATGTTATGTGGTCAGGTGCTGAACGGACGAGCAGATATGCGCATTATTCGACCAGCGTTCATCAAGAGTTTGAACAAGAACGTCAGAAAGTCAAACCCAAGCTTTGAAAACCTGTATGCGTTGAAAAAGTTTAATGATCATAGATTGGAATTTGATAACGAGACACTGGAAATGTTCAATAACGTTGAGGTTACCAGATTGATTTTCAATGCTTATGAGATGACTAAACAAAGTCCAAAGAAGTTGCTGAAATATCTAAGTAACATCGATGAAAAGTTTTGGGAATATAGCAACTCAGCACTCCCAGCTGGTACATTCTACATTGATTACCTGACAATGTTGAACAAATTGAAAATAAGTCCAGACACTGAAATCATGGCATTTCCAAAGGATTTGAAGAAAGCACATGACGATGCAGTGAAGATGTTCAATGCAATTCAAGAAGAACAAAAGCAGGAGATGCTGAAGAAATTAGCAGAATCTTTGAAGAAGTACAATTATGAATCAGACACATTGGTATTGGTTGCACCAACTGATATAAACGAACTCATTAACGAGGGAAAGTCTTTGCATCATTGTGTGGGGTCATACGTTGATAGAGTTCTACGAGGTGAAACGAAGATATTCTTTATTCGAAAAACTGAACACAAAGAAGAACCATTCTATACTTTGGAATTCAAAGGAGATGAAGTGATCCAGTGTCGAGGCAAATATAATGCTGGAACAACTCAAGAAGTAGATGAGTTCGTTAAGGATTGGAAGAAGTGGTTAATATCGAGAAATAAGAAAAAGGAGCGACGAAATGAAATTCAATATAGCCAAGTACAGGCAATGGCTCAATGATCGTGGTATGAGTGATGCGAAAGTAAATATCTTGTTAGAGTTGAATGGAATGGAAAGATATGAGGGTAAGGAACAAGAAAAGCTAACAGCGGAAGGAATAATCATTCTAGATCAGTGGTGCGATAATGAATAAACATCAGGAAGTGCTAGATAGATTAAAAAAAATAACAAGATTTGGTGGAACTTGTGAAGTTGAAGTCTTTGATGAAGATGATGAAGATATTAAAACACTTCAAGAGTTAGTTGATAAAGTTCCACACTACGAAAAGTTGGAATCTAAAGCAACACCTAAGAAACCACTGTTTGAAGACATTGGAAACATAAGACACCATAAGTGTCCTGACTGTGGAAAAACTATAAGTCACGAAGTAACAGGAACCGTAAAAACATTTTCGACAAAACACAACTTTTGTTCAAAGTGTGGACAAGCGATTGATTGGAGCAAAGATGAAAACAAGTGAGTTGAAAAAGATTGTTGAAGCGAAAGGGTACAGATTACAAGAAGGTTATGCATCAGTGTCTATCAAAGATAAAATGGTAACCATTGCAAATATTACAAAGTCGGGTCGTACATTCTCAATTCTTGATGGCATAGGGTATGAAGTTGTTCAAGCAATCGTAGACTATGCTTACACTCCTCTAGAAGAGCGTGAAGAAGAAAAGAAGTATTGGGTTGTGTTGCCTAAGAGAGACTTACAAAGAAATGCAATTGCTAATGAAGAATCAATTAGCATTCTTACTACTGAACCATACAAAACACAATACACTCTTAAACAAATGCGTGAAATTGACTTCTTAAAAGAAATAGATGGTCAATGGTATATGAAGTTGGAGTTGGAGGAAATTGAATGAGATCAATCAAGTTTCGCGGACAGAGAGAAGATACCAAAGAATGGGTATATGGAAGTTTGATTGAAAATAAATACATCGTTGGTAATGTAATTGATTGGAATGAAGATTTTTTTAATACAGAGTACTGGTGGAGAGTCATGCCTGAAACAGTTGGCCAGTTCACAGGACTATATGACGAGAATGGTAAAGAGATCTATGAAGGAGATAGATTGTTTGATTATGATGACGATTACTATGTCGTAGAATTCAGCGAAGGAAGATTTGTAGCAGTTGGAGATGGATTTGAAGTTGACTTGTTCGAGATTGCAGATAGATGTTCAGTTATCGGTAAAATTCACGATATCGGTTAAAGTTGGCACACGTGCCACGAAAAACCGTGTTATTATGTTACCATAGATTAGTCACCAAAGAGCTTCCCCCACCCATTGCTTGAGGTGATTGATGAAAACGAAACCCATTGTATAAACAGTGGGTTTTTGTTTTAATAGAATCAAGTGAGGTGGGAAAGATGGAAATCATTTATCAAACTATTATTTCAGGTATTATTTCCAGTTTAGTCGTATTGTATGTAAATAATCGATATAACAAAAAGCAAGAAAAGCTAAATGTTATTGCTGAAGTCATAGGTAGAAGTTATCAATTAGTTAATGGGAACTCGCATGAAGAAATGGCATTTGTTTTGAACAAATCTTATATTATTTTTCACGATAAATATGAAGTTGTTATAGCACTTGAAAAATTTAAGAAAAGTTTAGGTCATGAAAAGACAGAAGTTGTAAATGAATTATATGCTAACATCATTAAAACAATGTGTAGATCAATAGACATTAGCATTGAACATTTCCCAGATTCATCACTACTAAGACCATTCTTATAAATAGATAGTTTTTTACTGAATATTTTTTGTTTATGATGATATTATGATTGTATACACAGATACAAAAAGTAGTTTATTATGGATAGATTTTGAACTTATTATGTGCTAATATTTGTTTGTTAATTTCGTAGATGTATTGACTATAAAGATCACTCGCAAGGGTGATTTTTATATTGAATTGAAAGAGGGCACAAATGCCCTATAACAGGCGATATAATGATAGTGTAGATAAATCGGCAGAGGATCCATATACGGACCTGCCTAAAGGGCGAGTAGCCCTTTTTATGTTGAGGTACCAATGGACATAAAGGATGCTATTAAGAAATCAACTGTATCACTCAAGAAACGAGGAATCGTAATCTCTTGGAGCAATGTAGCGAAGTTAATGGGAGATCCTTCAAAGAGTCCAGACGCATATCGTTGTAAATATAATCGAGAATTAAAGAAGTTAGGTGAGTGTAAAGAAAAAGTTGTTGTTGAACCGAGAGTCATTCCTAATCCAATGGAAGTTCTCAAGATCGAACTTAAGAAACAAAGAACCATTGAAGAGCTATGTAGCGCGACTGGTTTAAATCATATTCAACTCCTGGGGCATATCGAGCAGTTAAGGCTAGATGGTTATGATATCGTCCAACATCGTTATGATAACGTCATCTCATATTCAACAAATAAGAATGTTCAGATAACATATAACGAGTTCAGACACTACCATGATGTCGATGAAGTCATTAAGATAGCATTGATATCTGATACACATATTGGTTCTAAGTATTGGCAGAAGACATTTTTGCAATTAGCCTATCAGGACTTCAAGAACGAGAACATAGCTAGTGTCTATCATGCAGGTGACATTAGTGATGGTCTCTATACAAATCGCCAAGGAAACATCTATGAGCTATACTGTTATGGCTTTGATGATCAGCTAGAAGAAATCTGTAAAGTCTTTCCACGAGTGGAAGGCATTACTACTTACTTCATAACTGGCAATCACGATGCGACACATATTATGAACGGTGGTGCTAATATTGGTAAGGCAATTGAAAAGCGAAGAGCTGACATGAAGTACCTCGGGCACGAATACGCTAAGGTATGGTTGACACCAAAGGTTGATATAGACTTGATTCATCCTAGAGATGGATCTGCATATGCATTGTCATATAAACTACAAAAGAGAATCGATGCCATGAGTGGTGGTAGCAAACCTAAGATTATGGCAGTAGGCCATTATCATAAGTACTTCTCTATGTTATATCGAAACATTAATGCATTCAGTCTTGCATCAATGCAGGCACAGAGTCCTTTCTTACGTGGGCATGGTATATCCAGTGATGTTGGTTATTTGATTCTGGAAATCAAAGTAAATCCAAAGGGTGACTTGATTGAATTGAATTCAAGATATAAGCCACTCTATGAAACGATCAGTGAGAACTTCTAATGACAATCGGTATCACAGGGACAGTGATGTACCATCCACCAAGCACGGTTTGCCTCCTTCCGTAACTAAGTGATGGTCCTATGAAAACAATCCAGCAGCTCATTGATATCATTCGAAGTCCGAGTCCAAATCGATTTTATAAGACAACTGAATGGTTGAATACAAGAGCTATCGCTTTGAATCGAGACCATTATGAATGTCAAAGATGTGCAGGTAAATGGAAGTCTGATGAACCTATCAAACGTGTTCGATTGAGTCGAGCGAAGTATGTTCATCACATCAAGCCATTACTACAATATCCAGCATTGTGCCTAGACTTAGACAACTTAGTTAGCTTATGTTTCGCATGCCATGAGACTGTTGAACAAAGATCACTAACAAAGGAGAAGAAGGAACCATTAACAGCCGAACGGTGGTAATCATATCAAATACCCCCCGGTTTAAATCTAGTGTGAAAATTCTGGACCATAAGAACGGGCTAGACTCCCGTCTGGACAAATATATTGGCGCGCGTGTGTGATAAAGGGGGTGCAAGAAATGGCCAAGAAGAGTACAAGAAATCTTAAGAAAAAAATGCAAGAAGACTTAATTGACCAACTACATTCCAATGGATGGTATGGTGAACACTATAAAGACCTCATTCAGGACTACATGTTCCTTTTTGATATGAAAGACGATTTACAAAAGGATATTAGAGAGCGTGGACTTCGTTATTCAACCATTAATGGTAATGGATTCGAACAAATGAAACCAAATGAGAGTGTTCAAAATCTCTTGAAAGTAAACGCTCAAATGTTAAAGATACTCTCCGATCTTGGACTTCAAGAGCCTTCGGTGTTAAAGCAAGATGGCGGATCCAAAGATGAAGATTATTTGTCCTGAGATTGATGAGTACATCAAATATTGTGATGATAATCCACATCGGATTAGCACTGAAGTACAGTTACTAATCAAGAACATCGTTAAACCAATTTTAGAGCGTGATGACTTAGCATTTGATCGTCAAATGTATGATAAATGTCTATCATATATCGAGCGATGGTATCAAAAACCATTCCCATTTCAGCGTTTCTTATATGCATTCCACTTCATTTATGAATCAGACCGACTACTTTTCAGTGATTATTTCTATGTAGAAGGTCGTGGAAATGGGAAAGATGGCATGATTATGCCTTTACTCAATTTCTTTCAAACACCACTACATGGCATCAAAAATTATCATATTGATATTGTGGCCAACAGTGAAGACCAAGCACATAACAGTTTCTTGGTTACTTACGAAATGTTGGAGCAAAATAAGTCAAAGTTCAAACCCAAGTTCTACTGGTCTAAGGAATTGATTGTTAATAAAGCTACCAATTCCAGGATGCGTTTCAACACCGCAAATGCTAAGACAAAAGACGGTAAGAAGATTGGTTGTATTTGGTTCAATGAATATCATGGGTATGAAACCTATGATCAAGTCAAAGTATTTACATCTGCACTCGGGAAAGTAGCGAATGCTCGGATAATAATCACATCTACTGATGGTGATGTGCGTGATGGTGCATTGGATGAAATGCTCAATGTTAGTTTACCGATACTCAATGGCGAAGCAAATAGTATTCGATTGTTTCCATATATCTGCAGAATCAACGATGAGAAGGAAGGCGATGATCCCGAATTTTGGGCAAAGGCAAATCCATCAATTGACTATATGCCGATATTACGTCAACAGATTTATGATGATTATGCGAAGATGAAACTCTTGCCTAGTTTAAGAGTTGAGTTCTTCACCAAAAGAATGAATTATCCTATGCGTGATGAGAAACAATCTATCGCAACTTGGGAGCAGATCTTAAAATCAACGTATATCGATATTCACAACAAGATTCCTAGACCGATACCAAACCTACATGACAAGCCATGTGTTGTCGGTATCGACTATGCAGATTTACGAGACTTTGCGACAGCAGGGTTTTTATTTGAAATTGACAGTGAAGTGATATGGATATCCAAAACATGGATTTGTACACGATCACCATTCCTCAAAGATATTAAGTTTCCGTTCGAGAATATTGGGCAGCCTGGTTTCACGGACTTTGTGATGGTGAATGAACCAACGATTGATCCTATCAAGTTAGTGAGTTGGGTTGTTGAAGAAATGCAGAAGTATTATGTTAAGAAAATCATTATGGATTCATACCGATTTAGAATGATTAGGTCGGTCTTTGAATCTTATGGTATCAGTGTCGAAGAACGTTCAAATCCTAACGGACTTGTGCGTATGATTCGAAACTTGCCATCTGTTAATGCGATGGTTGCGCCAGTTATTGAGTTCTTGTTCACTAATGAAAAGATCAATGCTGGTAACTCTGCGCTATGGAGATGGTCCTGTAATAACACAGGAGTCCAAATGGATGGATCTGGTAACAAGAAGTATTTCAAGATTGAGCCTAAGTTAAGAAAGAATGACCAACAATGGCATTCATGGTTGCAATGTCTGAACGCGATATGCTGAAAGATGTTGTGGTCTATGTTTAGAAAGGAGCGGCAATGGGACTGTTCAGTTTTTTGTTTCAAACCTCAGATGGATCGCTGATAGACTATTCCAGTGAGCTGATTGCACTCAAAGCAGCAGAACTGCGTGCTAAGGAGTTTGCAATTGAAAAGTGTATTGGAATGATTGCAAATGCGATTTCCAAGCTGGAAATCAATGTCTATAAGCAGAACAACGGAAAGGTCAAATCCATTCGTGACAATACGTATTATCGTCTCAATGTTCGACCCAACCCAAATGAAGATGCCACAACATTCTTCAAGAACGTGGTTTGGAAGCTGCTTAGAGAAGGTGATGCCCTGGTGGTTCAAGAAGGCCCATACATGTATCTTGCGGAATCGTTTGATATGGGGAGTCAAATCTTGTTTCAAAAGTCTTTCACCAACGTGAAGCTAAGAACTCTCAACGAAGGAGAGACGTATACCATGAATCGCGTCTATCGTATGGATGATGTCTTTTATTTCTCGCTGGGTGAGTCGAAAATCAAACATATGCTCGATGAGCTATTCATTGAATATGGCAAAATGTTGGCCTTTGCATCGCTTGACTTCAAGATAAAAAATGGACGAAAGTTCAGATTAAAGGCTCCGCAAAATCTAACAATCAAAGTTGAAGGAACTGAGAAGCAATTGACGATCAAGGAGTATGTGAAGATGGTTGCAACGGATTTGTTCTCGGATGATCCAGCCATCATATCACTACCGGAAGCAATTGACATCAGTTCACTTTCCGGAGCTGGTTCAGATTCGAAAACTTCTCAAGACTATCGTGACTTACTCAAGAATGCGTTTGAGATTGTAGCAATGGCGTATGATATTCCAGCGGATATCTTTCTTGGAAACAAGACCGATAAATCAACGTCATCTCCGGATATGATCAACAACGCTATTGCGCCAATCTTGGAAATTTTTGAAGATGGTATCAATTCTAAGTTATTCTCACAAGAAGAGTATTTGAAAGGTTCAAAAATCAGCATCGAAAGAACCAAACTTCAACACACCTCTATTCTTGATTTTAGTAAAGAAGCAGAATCGTTGTTTAGAATTGGGTTCTCTCATAATGAGATTCGTCGCATGGGTGGATTGGAAGATATCGATGAACCTTGGGCGAATGAACATTATGTTACTAAGAACTATACGAATGAGAAAGGAGGTGAGAATAAGTGAAGAAGTTCTATCAATTATTGAGATCAGAAGATGAGCAGAATACAGAGTTGGTGATACATGGAGACATCACATCCTATCACTGGGATGATTCTGAAACGGGGTCTTATGATTTGGCGCAGGAGATGGCAAATATCAGTACTCCTAAGTTAACAGTACGCATTAACTCGTATGGCGGTGAAGTCAGTCAAGGATTAGGGATATATAACCTCTTGAAAAGCTTTAAGGGAGAAGTGGTAACCATCAATGATGGATTTGCCTGCTCAGCAGCGTCTGTCATATTCTTAGCCGGATCCAAACGAGTCATGCCAAAGTCCAGTCTGATGATGATTCATAACGCTTGGACAGGTGTTTACGGAGATTCAAACGATTTGCGTAAAGCTGCAGAAATGCTTGAAAAAGTAACGTTGCCATCAGTTGAAATTTATAAGCAATGCAGTAATCTATCTGAGCAGGAAATCAAGAAGATGTTGGATGATGAAACCTGGATCTCTGCTGATGAAGCACTAACCTACGGTTTTGCGACACATGTCACCGAAGATGAACCAAAGCAAAGTTTGGAAAATCACTTTCTCTATAAGTTGGTGATGAAAAATAAAGAACTTGAGAAAAAAGTTCCAATTGAATCGAATCAGGAAGTCAAGGACCCATGGGAGTCCTTTTTTAAACCATTGAAAGGGTAAATCAAAATGAAATTTGAAGATGTTTTCAACCAGGCGAAAGAAAAAGCAATGAGCTTGCTCAATTCTGCCGAAGACAAGTCTACCGCTATTTTGGAAGCAATGGATATCATTGTTTCTGCCAAGAATGCAGAGTTGGTTCAGCAAATTCGCGAAGATGCTGAAAAGGCAAAATCCGATGAGCAATTTGCAAATCAATTGAATCTTCGTTCGCTGAACAAAGAAGAAAAGGCGTTCTACCAAAGCTTTTCCAACTTGAAACAAGCCATCACGGCTGAACAAGTGGATGTCATTCCTACATCGATCATTGATCGTACTTTGGATAATGTCCGTAAAGAATCTAAGTTGTTGAAGTTGATCAGCTTTGCTCCTGCTGATGTTAAGAAGTGGCTTGTTGCTGAAAAGACTGGTGCAGCAGCTTGGAGCGCATGGACAGATGCATTAACCGCTGAACTTAGCGCATCAATCTCCGCTTTGAATATCGAAGTATCCAAACTTCATGCTTTACTTTTGGTACCAAAGGCAATTCGTGAATTAGGTCTTCCATTTGTTGACAAGTATTTCATGGCTATCTTGAAAGAAGCTTTTGAAGATGGTATCGAAGTGGGCTTCTTGACCGAAGACGGCGACAATGCTCCAATCGGTATCTACAGCTCCATTGCGAACTCAACGAACGGTGTACACGCTGCCAAAACTCCAAGTGTCTTGATCACTGATTTCTCACCTAAGACCTTGGCTCCTGTCAAGAAAGCTTTATCGAACAACGGTGAACGTTCATTTGACAAGATTTACTTGGTTTGTAATCCTGCTGATGAAGCAGATTATGTGGATCCAGCATTGTTTGATCGTGAAGGTCGTATGGTTGGTTCATACAAGAATTTGGAAGTTATTGCAACTCCAAACAACCCTCAAGGTAAAGCTGCCTTCGTATTGGGTGGCATGTATGTTATGGGTTTAACCAGCTTCAAAGTCGCTGAGTACAAAGAAGTCAAAGCATTGGATGATCTCGATGCTATCGTTGTGAAGGCATATGGAAATGGCCGCGCAGTAGACGACAATGTTGCATTCGTATTTGATGTTACGAAACTTGAAGAATATGTACCCGCTTATCTTGCATTGACTGAGCCTGTCGCTTGAGTTGGGTCGTAATTTCCAAGTTTAGAGATTTGGAAACTAATCACGTTTATCGAAAGGGGGACAAGTTCCCCTTTCAAGGACGTGCAAAAAAAGAACGCATTGCTTCACTTTCAACAGATGCCAATCGTATGAAAAAGCCTTTGATTGAAAAACAAGAAGCCAATGAGAAAACAGAAACAGTGCAAGAAGCGGAAGTTGTTGAAGAAGAAGTTGTTGAAGAAAAGGAGTAGTTGTCTATGACCGAAACCCAGATGAATAGTCTTCTTGGTGAAGTGAAGTCTGATCTTCAATTACCAAGTTCATATCCTAGCGATAATTTAGTCGCAAAAATCAAAGAAGGAGAGTATTTCTTAAACAGTCTTGTTGAAGGTGTTCCAGCGATCGATTTTGAAACACAATTCAAGGCACGTAGTCTATTGAAAGACTATGTTCGATATTCGTTCTATGGAGCGATTGATGAGTTTAAGAAACGCTTTGCAGGTGAGTTGTTTGACTCGCAAATTGACCGGATTCAGCCAATTACCTAGTTATACTGACGGCGTTGCATTGCTTCATGAGGTGTATTTCACTGATGATACTTATCAACGCAAGTACATTAAGGATGATGGTGTGACTATTTACTTTCGGGAAAAGGCGATCTACAACAAAACTAAAATTGAATTTAGGCAAATCGGGGTTGAAGTGACGAGCATCCTTATGATTCCACACATGGATCTTAAGAAATCAACCCTATATGCAGTGGTTCTGGATAACGATATATTCGAAGTTCAGAACCACACTTCTGTTGTTAATACCAACGGATTCAAAGAACTTGAATTGACAGCCAGTCAATCTAACATCATCAGGGAGGTGGATTTGAATGAATAAAACTGAGTTGGTAGATCTACTTTTAAGAGTTATGCCAAGTATCAAAGAGGGTGCAGTTCCTCCTCAGTTCAAACCTCCCTATTATACTTTTTGGGAGAACGAATGGGATTTTGGATTAGCAAGTGATTCAGTATACATGGATTTGGTAACCTATCAAATCTCTATCTTCGCGGATCGTCCTAGACATCCAAAATTACTGGAATTGCTGAGGGAACTTCAAAAGGCCCATATCTATCCAAGCGTTAGACATGAATATGTTGATGACTTCAAGTGCTTTCACTCTGCTTTTACGATACAGATTGATGAAAACATCCTAGATGACGAAACCTAAAAAACGTGATTACAGTGATGTAGATTATCTGGTTGGCATCAGTCACTTCGAAGACCTTTTAAAAGGTTATATGGAGTCTGCTGACAATGCCATTGAAGCACTAGAAGCGGGAGCAGAAGCATTTGTTGATGATTTAAAGAAACTACCAAGACCATTTCGAGCAATTCGAAAAGGCGGGTATACGCATCTAATCGATACTTTTCAATATCGTCTACATAAGTCGATAAAAGAAGTAACCGTTGGATGGGGTAAGTATTATGGAGTCATGTTGGAATTTGGAGCTGTAAATTACACAAAGGCTGGCAAACAGCCTCATATGCGTCCACTTTATGACAAGAACCAAAAGAAGTATCAGGATATTATGATCAAAGCCATAGGGCTTTAGAAAGGGTATGGGATGATCAATAAAAAGACACCATCGATTAAGCAATCTGTTGGCGCTCAATATATTTGTTTTGCAACAGCCGTAGATCCATTGACCTACGATGCAGGTGTAGAAAAGACTGAGGTTGTAAAGAGCGTTGGAACCAACGAATCTTCCGAATCAACCAAGGTTTACGCATCTGGAACATTGTATCAGAGCATCAACAACCAGGCTTCTACAGAAGTAAGTGTTGAGGTTGTTGCATTCGTGGCTGAAACATTGGCCAAGATGCGCGCTGAAACAGTGGATGCTGGTGGTTTGATTCTATCCGGTGGAGCAACGGAACGTCCGTTCTTCGCATATGGAAAAGTCGTCAAACTAGCTGACAACAATGCACGTTTTGAATGGTTCCCAAAATGTCAATTATCATCGAATACAGATGATATTGAAACCAAGGAAGAATCGTTCAATGAACAGAATGATACTTTGACGATCACTGCGTTGCCATTCAACGCGGCTGGCGATATCAAGACTTATGTTCAAACGGACACCACGAATTTCCCAGATGGATTAACAGAAGATCTATTCTTCTCAAAACCAATTTTGGTACCAGCGGATTTGGCAGCATTACTAGTATGAATTGAATAGGGTTGATGTTACAGCATCGACCCTTTTATAAAGTGTTATACGCACAGGAGGAAACGATGAGATTAGTCAAATTGAATGATGGATCTACCATGGAGATTAAAGTAAATATGCTCACACTCAAACTTTTAGGTCAAAACTTGCCTGAGTTTGATGGAAATCTAGAAGACCCTGGTAAAGGTCTTGAAGCAATTGCGAAGCTCATTTACGTCATTTTGTATTCCAATGGTAAGAAGATCAGTGAAGAAGATGCCTTGGCTTTAGTGCCTGTTGATGAGTCTGATAGTTTCATGGACATCATCGTTGGGTTCAAAGATGAGGTAGATAAGTTTCAAAAAAAAAGCCAAAGTCGCTTGAGCTTACTGGAACTGACGAAATAGACTGGTCCATATCCTTGTATATGGCGTATCAAATTGGGATGAGCGAGGAAGAATTCTGGTACTCTTACCCAATTACATTTTATAAAATGGTTGATTTGCATAATCGCACTGAAAGGAGAAGACATGGGAAATAATATGAAGCGAGTTGGCTTGGTTTATGCTGCCGATGGAACCGTTGAATTTAAGAAATCCATTAGTGAAGTTAATCGAGTCTTAGCTGAAAATAAGAATGAGTTCAAGAGAGCAACACTTGAATACGATAAGAACACCAAAGCCTCACAAAAACTTGCTGATCAACAGAAGTTCCTTGCTTCGCGATATGACTTACAGAAATCGAAAGTTGAAGCTCTAACGGTTGAATTAGAGAAATATAAGAGTTCTGAAGGTGCTAATGAGAATCAAATAAAGAAGAAAACCGCAGCGCTTGAGAAAGCAAAAACCGAACTTGTTGTTTATGGTAAAGAACTTAAGCAAGTCGATGATGAGATTAAGAAGGGCACTGCTGATTTAAAAGAATTCGCTAAAAAATTAGATGATGTTGGCGATAAGATGAAAACAGCTGGATCTTCTATGAGTCGTAATGTCACTGCTCCAATTCTAGCGATGGGTGCCGCATCCGTTGTCGCATTTAAGACCATTGATGAGGCTTATGACAATATCATTGTCAAGACTGGTGCCACTGGCTCTGCTCTCGATGATTTACAGGATTCATTTAATGCGGTTTATGGAAATTATCCCTTTGAATCTGCAGAAGTGAGTGAAGCCATTGGTGAAATCAATACACGCTTTGGTCTTATCGGTGAGGAACTGGAGAATGCTTCTGTTCAATTCTTACAGTTTGCGAAGATAAACAACACAGATGTTACTGCTGCAGTAGCATCTGTTTCACGTTCGCTACAAGCTTCCAATGAACCCTTATCTAGATATCAAGAACTACTGGATATCTCTACAGTCGCCTCACAGAAGACAGGATTATCCATTGATTCACTCTTCTCTTCATACGAGAAATACGGTGCACAATTGCGTGCAGCTGGCTTCGATATGGAAGAGAGTGTTGCACTCTTAGCACAGATTGAAAAGTCTGGTATGAACGTTGAAAACGTTTATGCCGCACTAAGAACAGCGAATAAGAATTGGGCTGCATCAGGTAAAGATGCATCTAGAGAGTTTTCTGTTTCTATTGAAGCAATCAAGAATGCTAAAACTGAAACTGAAGCGCTTCAATTAGCAACCAAAACGTATGGAAGCAAAGCAGCCGTCGAGTTTGTCGAGGCGATCCGTTCAGGTCGTTTCAGTGTCGATGAAATGTCCGCATCATTGGCAAATTATGCCAGTGCGACTCAATCAACTTTTGAAGCAACTCTAGATCCAATCGATCAATCGCAAGTTGCGATGAATAATCTCACTTTATCTGGTGCAGAACTAGGGAAAACAATCCAAGAGACACTTGGTCCATTGTTTACTTCACTCTCAGAGACCTTAAAAGGTGTTACTGCATGGTTTAAAGGCTTGGACGATAGTACTAAAAAGACAATATTGACCGTTTTGGCCATTGTGGCTGCTATCGGTCCTTTGCTCGTCATTCTAGGGACAATTGCAGGGTCTATATCGAGTCTTATTGGTTTATGGGGCATTATATCAGGTGTTATGGGTGGGACTGCAGGGGCTGCTTTTGTAGGGCTTCTACCGGTCATCGGTGGAGTTGTAGCGGCCATTGTTGCTTTGATAGCAATTATCAAGCTTGTTGTTAATAACTGGGAATGGTTAAGTACTAAGTTTAGTGAAATAGGGACTAGTATTAGTACTTTCTTTTCAAATATGTTTACTGGTATAGGTACAATGTTCACGAATTTTTTGAATGCTGGTGTAAGTTTATTTTCTAAATTATGGGAAGGCATAAAGAATGTCTTCTTTTCATTTTTAAGAGGTGGCATTCCTGGATTGATCAATGACTATATCTTAAAACCATTTTTTAATATCGACTTGTTTCAAATTGGCAAGGATATCATCAATGGTTTGTGGAACGGAATTAGCTCCATGGTTGGTGATCTGTTCGCTGGTGTCTCAAACATCGCTGGTGGACTTGTTAATTCAGCCAAAAAAGCATTGGGGATAAAATCACCATCAAAAGAGTTTGAAGAAATCGGTATGTATACAGGTGAAGGCTTTGTTATCGGTTTGAACAAGTCATTTGCCTCGATGAATTCAGAAGTTAACGCAATGGCAAATGCTTCAATCACAGGCTTTACCTCTGGTGAGTTTGTATACAATCACACTGGGACTATACGAGTTGAAGGCATCAATGCTCAAGGGGATTTAATTAGCGTAGTGGATATCATCATGGATAAACTACGTCGTGAGGTTCGAAAATGAATCAATTAATGACATTAGAGGGCGGCGTATTAACGCGAATTATTGAAGATGCATCTTTGGTTGAGTTGGACTCGATCCAAATTAAAAATAGGCTTCTTGATGGAACATTTCACGTTCAAACAATCGGTGATCCTCAAAAAAGTGTATCCGTTTCGGCTTATGTAAATGGTATACAAGCAAAACTAATTAATCAATATCAAGCATCAGGTCAATCACTACGATTGATTATTGATGAAGAAGTGCATACAGGGTTCATTGATGAACCGATAACATGGGGTAGAAAGACACCAAAACGTTCAAGTGAGACCATGTGGTATTACGGGACTTTCCGCTTTGTCATTGTTGGAACGGAGACGACATGAGAGATATTCCAGCTGAACTCTTGAATAAACTGGTGTCGCAACATCAGACCAAAGCCAATGCATCGGATCCACGTATGAGTGTTACAGTGGCACGTGCCAAGACAACAGTCATGGACACCACGTATTTCACTACGGAAACGATACGTTCAAAAACAGGTCTTGGGGATATTAGTTTGGCTGGAAGACGACAAGTACCATATGGTACACCTAATCGCATCTATGAGATACATGTGGATGAGGGACTTGTTAAAACGGCTATTCGTGAATATCCGGATCGGTTGAAAGATGGCTGGAAGGATCAGTTCGCATTAGGTCCTGGATCTTCTGTAGCCATCGCTTTTGAAGGGAATTGGCAGCGTTATCGCAAGTATTGGAGATTGATCACATCTGAAAAGCCCTATATTTTTTGGGTAGATGATGTTGGAAATCTATGGTCTCAGCTTTGGGATGAGGTAGATACGAAACTACTGTTAGCCAGTGGTGTTGTTAAGGTTCGTGCAATTCGCGCTTGGAAGAATGCTGGATATCCTGATAAAGACCAAGGCGTTGTGGTGGGTTATATCAAGACGGATGGCTTGGTATATTATCGTAACTATAGTCAACAAAGCGATAAAACCTATCTTTGGGAAAATGAGCGTCAAATCATAGAGTTTACCAATACCTATGTGTCTATCAATATGTTCATCACCAATGACTATCGTATGGGCTTTGTGGTTGAACGAAGTGGTGGAACGATTGAATGGGCAATAACACATCGCAATTGGGCAGGTATGGCACTGGAAGATGAAAAAATCAGCATTAAGGCGAGGTTTAATTTGAACTTGCTACGTGTGGAATTCCACAAAATGTATGGTGATGATCATATAAGCGTTAGCCCTATCTTTTCAACATCGTTGAAGTATGCACTAACCGATAATGCCATTTTAGAGGCTTATAACGAGCCTGTTTCAATTGATGGAGCCGATGATTGGGGAAGGATTCTATACATCGAATTTGCAAAAGAAGTTCTTTCGGTTAGTGTATCAGATGTTAGCATTTCGGATGAATTAGGGAAAGAATATTTTCCAACAAGTGTTGAGATGGTCAATTCAAGGAAGTACAAATTCACGTTCGTAGACTTCAATAATGCGGGTGTAGGAGTAGTGCAAGTTATCGATTATTTAGGAATTGATGGCGTTAATTTAATCGGATTGAAGACTGATTCGTGTTCAAAGACAGTATCATTGTTAAATTTAGTACCGACAGAGATACCACTGCCAACAGTCTTGGAGGTATTTAATGAGTAAAGAAAAAGGTCAGAGAATTGTTGTGAAGTTCGATAGTGAATTATTGGGCGATGTTCGTGGTTTTGAACCCAACCCATTAGGCGGTTTTGTTGATTCTAAAATGAGTGGTTTAGTAATTAGTTCGAATGTAAACCCAACATATGGAAACGGCATAAATTCAATAATGGATGGTTCGACCTCAACTTATTGTGGTACCATATCTGCTTTGCCAAATGTGTTCGATTTTAGACAGTATGATCGATATGTTGTATATAAAATTAGGGTTTACAGTGGTGCTTCTTATCGAATTAACCAGTTCAGTTTTCAAGGCTCTGTTAATGGAGTTGATTGGATTGATTTGGTTGTTTCTAATTTGACAAACGCAACAGGTTGGAGTGAGTTTGTTTTCGAAAATGATGTTGCGTACACATTCTTTAGATTCAATGCCATCAGTCGATATTCAACAAGGACATATTTGTATGAAATCGAGATATATGGGAAATATCCAATCGGTCAAGAAAGAGCATTCAGTGTCACAGGCGAAGAGTTCAGTTTTGTTGATGGGCCGAGTAATAATGGGCAACTTGTGGAGAAGATTTACCAAGTAAGTCTTGTTGAAAGGCATCCAACGCTTGAGAATTCGATTGTATTGATAATGAATGATTTGAGCAGGTTCAATAATGTTGTTGGAAGTTTGAATGTGTTGTATGACAAATCGCTTGGAAGTCTAGTCGGTTTTGGTGGTGAAGTAGATCCATTTAGCGTTAATTTTGCACCAAGTGAATTGTTGGCAAAGCCAAATGTTGCAAATCGTGAAAGTATAAATGTATTGCCTGTTTTTGCAATTTATATGCCAATAATCGATTATAAAAAAAGATATGCAGATGATAATGTAAAAGTTGATGTTTCGATAGGTTTGGTTTTAACTTATGTCGGGATAATTAACCCTTAAAGGGAGGATGAAAAATGGAAGTTAATCAAAAAGTAAGCATACACAATAGATTTGATGTTAAGTTGATTCGAGATGGTGTGGTAATCAAAAGTGGGTTTGCAGAGAATATCGTACTTGACAGGATGTATTCGAGGTTGGTTCAGTGGCTCGCCTTCAATACAAACATTTGTTTTGGAAGTGGAGCAGGCTCTTTGAGTCCATTGAGGACAACTTTGTTCTCGCCCGTTGGGTATAAAGCAGGATCAGTTGTTGAACGTGTTTATTCATCTACAATTTCCAAGGTGACGAAGAAGGTTGTTCTTAACCCAAGCGAATATGTTGGGGTTACATTTACAGAAGTTGGTGTTTCCGATACAACAAATGCAGTCAATACCCACGCACTGATCAAAGATAGTGAGGGCAATCTGTTATCTTTGACAAAGACAGACTTAGATGTTCTTGAAATATATTCAACGATATTTTTCACTTTCGCTCAAGATGACGGGTTATATTTTAGCCCAGGTAATAATTCATTATTGCAAAAATATTTATTGGAAGATTATACGTCCTTTGCATACAACACATTGATTTTATTACAGTACAATTCTAATGTTGGGGTGGCTATTGATGGTATAGCAATTCGTGGAAAAGGGGAAAGTGTTGCAACTACTGTTACATTCGATGTTTCTCAGAAGTGGAGGAAATATTCAGGAAGAGCAGAGATTGGCGTTGGGAATTTTGGTGGATTGAAAAGGATAAGTGCAGTGGGGTTGGGTAAGCCAAACGATTATCAAAGTCATTTCATTCACACGGATATTCATGAAATAGTTGGTGATTATTTGTTAGAAAATGTTCTTGTTGGCAATGGGGATGGAGTCAGTAATATTTTTCCTGTTCCACACGAAAATATTGAAAATATCGTTGCCAAGGTGGATGGAGTGGTGGTTCCTGTCTTAATAACCTATGGCAAACGAAGATTATTGTATTTTTATGAGCTTGTTGATTATATTCAATTTCCATCGTTTAACCATGCAGTAATTCTTGATACTAATAGTATTTCAATCAATTCTACAGTTACTCTTATTGGTGATTTGAAAACCCCAATGAGTTTCTTAGGGTATAAAATCAATATGCGTGGGAATACTACGGGTCCATCTAGTTATTCTGGATATGCACAACTTCACGGAAGTAACAACGGAATTGATTGGGTTCTTTTGACGAGTGTGTCTATGGGGGATGGTTTCTCAGGGGTTGTAGTTGGTAACGAAGTAACAAACGACACCGTTTTCTCGTTTATAAAAGTTGTGTTTTTCTTAAACCGTGAGTTGAATGGAATTTGGCTTACTTTGGACAATCCAATTTATAACGCTATCGAATTGCAAAATGTCCCTGCACTCGGTTCTGCCGTTACGGCAGATTATACCGTTCCTTATCTGCCAAAAGATGAAAATTATGTTTTAGATGTTGAGATAAAATATCAATTTGGGGAGAATTCATAATGAAAAGTGGAAATATTCTGTGTGTTTGTGGAGAAAGTTTCTATGTTGAAACGGTTTTCGATTCTGTGATTTGTTTAAGTTGTGGTTTCAAGCACGATGTTTCGATGTTTCCAAACAAGGAAGATGTTGAAAATGTTCAAGAAGAAACAGTCGATGAATTGTTAGAAGAAGAGGCAGAAACTATTGCAGACTCTGCCAAGTAGGTGAGATGTGCAATTGACATTCGAAAATGTGGGGACGATCGGTACAGGTTCGTTCCCAGACTACTTACAGTTTTACGATACTGAAGGTCAATCATTCTATATCAAGTCAGGTGAGCTATATGGCAAGCCTAGTGAGAAATTGAATGGCGAATTCACATCACCAATTTGGTTGGATGAGGTAAAGGTTGGAGTTGATACCAATATCTCATTGCTTGAAATCAAGACATTGAATGGATTCGGATTGATTGGATCCTACAAGTCTGTGGACACTCAAAAGATGATTATATATGAGTTTCAACATGACATGAATCGATATCTCAAAGACGGTAGTATCCAGCACAGTATTGATAACCCAATCACTGGGTTTAGTTTGACGCTCGAAAATCCTAGAAATGAGTTTAGTGATCGTGTTGAGAATGTGGCCATTAATGAAAGCATGAGTTTGTTTAGTCCAGGCGCAAAAGTCATCTTTAGATTTAGCATGGGTGATGACGAAGAGATTGATATGGGTACGTTCTTCATTGATCACTCAGATTATTCAGTTCTTTCTGAAGCTGTACAGGTAGATGGTAGAAACTTGATTGGGAAGTCGTTGCGTGATCAGACGCTGAATGATCATAACGTGCTGAGTTTCAATGCGATATCAACCATTCTCGAAAACATTTTGCAGTATTCAAATCTAAATCATGATCAATACTCAATCCAATATGATGGTTCAGGCAGATCCTTTAGCTTTGATTCCGATATGAACGTCTATGCTGCCATTGAAGAGATTCTAAAAACAATGGTGACATGGAAGATGGAAGAGAGCTTGGATGGACGCATCATAATTGGAGATTCTGATTATGGTGAGTTTCAAACGAAATCAACTTATTCATTCCAGCGCAATAAGGACATCTTTAGTCGTAATATTCGAAGAGATGATGAATCCGCATATCGAAAAGTATGTGTACGTGATCGAGACTGGAACATCAAAATATATCGTGACGTTCAAAGTTTCTCAGGTTGGAATCTGCAGTCGAATAAAACACTATTTGTTGAAGTTCCAGAAGGTACGAGTATCGCGAATGCGACAAGCATTGCAGATACAATTGCCCTGAGACTTGAGAGTGTTGGAAAAGTTGAGACATTCACTGGACCATTCAGACCTTATATTTTGATTGGTGATGGGGCTGAGATAATTGATGGTGAAGGAACGACCACATTAGGACTTATTACTGAGATTACTCATACCTTCGGGAAGAGTGGCTTTACGACAAGCTTCTCAGTTGATTCTGGTGGTCGTGTTGGACGTGGACGATTGGTTGATTACATATCGATGGTACGTGGTGAAAAGACTGCAGGAAGTATTGGATATGAAGAAATCATCGAGTGAGTTTTCTAAGGTCATCGTGATGTTCAGTACATTAATGGTTGTGATGTTGACGTTGATGTTATTTATCGGCTCTATGTTGGAGAAGCCTATGGACGGTTTCTCCAATGTTGTTTTAGCAAGTTGGGTAGAGTTGAGTAGTATCAATGCATTTTATCTTTGGAAGGCTCGATCAGAAAACAAGATTAAACTGATAAGTGCAATACCAGAAGAGTTAATACAGAAATTTGAGGTCCTTAGGGACTTCTTTTCATGAAGGGAGCCAAAATGGAAATTTGGAGAAAGTTTTTAAGCCGCAAGTTTTTAATCCAATTAGGAGGGTTGATCTTTTCAATCTTAGCCATTATCTATGGTGAGAATAACGAAGCATTACAGGTTGTTGGGCAGATTGGTGTCATTGTCTTCCCATTGGCATATGTCATCATTGAAGCGATCCTTGATGGTCGTGCAATGAATGTGGTTGAACATGTCCCGTCTTTCGCGACTACCATCCATGATTTGGTTCAACTCTATGAAGATCGTTATGGTGAGAATGGTATTAGTAATTTCATTCAAGACTTTATGGCATTACTCAAGAGACACTTTGCAGAAGAGGATATCAAAGGTCCTGAGGTTACTGAATGAATATCGCTGAGAGAACTTTTAGAGGTGGATCCTATGCGAAGCCTGTAGGACGTTCTCTATATGGCTGGCGTGATCATCCTATTACAGGTAAGCTTCAGTTTCATTATGGCGTTGACTATGCAACGGGTAGAAATAACCTTCCTGTCTATTGCTTAGAAGAAGGTATAGTGACTGTCTCTAGTTATGATGCAATCAATGGCAACCATGTTTGGATTAAATATCCAAGAATTGATGAAGAAGTGTTTTATGGACACTTGCACAAGTCTAATGTTGTGGCAGGTCAATTTGTCAATGGTGATACCATTTTGGGATTAACAGGTACAACAGGCAGATCCAGTGGTATTCATTTACACATGGGAGTCCGTCACATCAGTACTGGTCGATATTTTGATCACATCAATTATGATTGGCAAAAGTTCAAAGTGGCTGGTGTATGGGATATGCAGTTCATGCGAGATCTTCAGTTTTATGAAGGTACTACGATTGATGGTATCATGAGTGGCCAACGTAAAGTCTTGAAAAACGTTCAAAAGATGATGTTAGGTACTAAAGGATCAGAAATCATTCGATCCATCCAGAAGAAACTAAAATTGCCAATCAATGGTCAATTGGATGAGAGAACCATCAAAGCGATGCAAGCCTGGTGTGGGACAACTGTTGATGGGTTGATAAGTCCACGATCCTCAATGGTTCTTAGAATACAAGAATTGATGAACCAAGGTGTTCAGTTGTGGGTGTGAAATGCCAATAGACGGTAACACAGGGTTGTCTATTAGTGTAATTATTGCGATTGTTGGAAGTCTTGTTGGGTTATTTGGATTCATCGCGATTCGTGATGCTAGGAAGATTCAAGAAGGCAAAGCACAAGGTGTTATTGAAACAACACTCAAGTCTATGAACGAGACACTAGATGCATTCAAGAAAAGCAATGATGTTTTTCAAAAAGAACATCGAGAAGAGCATCGTGAACTGAACTCAAGACTTAAAAATGTGGAAGAAGATGTATTGATTATGAAGAATAAACCAGCACGAAGAAAGACTGAAATTACTTAGCCCTGACCATCAAAGGTTAGGGCTTTTTATTGTGTTCACAATTGTAATCAATTGAGTTATAATTCAATTAATTAAATTCCGGGGGACATAATGGAAATCAATGAAAAGTTTTATGCTTTGTCTGAGAAAGTTAAGCAACTTACCTCGCAGATAAAGACAGAAGAAGCGACGAAACAATCGCTCATTTTACCGTTCTTTCAAATTTTGGGCTACGATGTGTTTAATCCGCTTGAGTTTTGTCCTGAGTATGTGGCAGATGTTGGGATTAAAAAGGGAGAAAAAGTTGATTATACGATTTTGTTTGATGGAAAACCACTTATCTTGATAGAAGCTAAAGCGTGCAGTCAAAAACTGGATAAACATGACTCGCAATTATTCAGATATTTCGGGACAACTGAATCAAAGTTTGCAATTCTTACTAACGGAATTCATTATAAGTTTTATACTGATCTAGACTCACCAAACAAAATGGATTCTAAACCTTTCTTTGAATTGGATATGTTGGATCTGAATGATGCAAGTATTGACTATTTAAGTAACTTTGAGCGTAATAAAATTGATATCAATGGAATAGTAAACTCCGCGTCAGAATTGAAGTATTTGAACCTAGTCAAAACAGAAGTCAAGAATTTACTTGAAAACACACCTGACGAGCTATATAAGATGATAATTGGAAAAGTCTATGATGGTGTTAAAACTCAAGTTATTATGGATAAGTTTAAACCTATTGTTAAGAGAGGGATCAATCAGTACATAAATGAGAAAATGAGTTCCAAATTTAAGGAAACATTATCGAATAGTGAAAAGAGTGAACCATCATTAACGATAGAAGAGATAGAAGAAACTAGCAATATAGTTACAACAATTGAAGAATTAAATGCGTTTGCGATTGTAAAATCAATACTTAGAAAGAACGTATCTGCTAGTCGTTTAGTATATAGAGATACTGAGTCTTATTTAGGGATTCTGTTAGATGACAACAATCGAAAATGGATATGTCGAATTGGTACCGGTAAAAAGTTGTCAATGATGGTACCAGATGAAGATAAGAAGGTAACTAAGATCAATCTTGATTCACTTGATGATATATATAATCACAGCGATACACTGATCAATGTGCTAAATCGTTATCTATAGAAGCGGCTTTATCGGCCGCTTTTTTTTGCTTTGTGAGAAAGATGGACATAAATCAAAAATACTATCGAAATAGATGAAAATGGTTAAATATTAAGTTTGTGTACCCACTGTGTACCCACGAAAATAAAAAACCCTTTATTTAAGGGCTTAATTTACAACTGGCGGAGGACATGAGATTCGAACTCACGGAAGCTTGCACTTCGCCACCTTTCCAAGATGGTGCCTTAAACCGCTCGGCCAATCCTCCAGGTGCTTATTTATTATACATAATGGGCTATGACTTGTCACTCATTTTTTACATTTTTAAACAGGATTGCTTAATGTTTGAAACTAAAATAAAGTTCAAAGATATCGATGCAAAGTGCTCAAATCTTGTTGATTTTTGTTTATGTATACGTTATTATATTAAAGCAATGCCCTGGTGGTGAAATTGGTAGACGCAATGGACTCAAAATCCATCGACGAAAGTCGTGTCGGTTCGACTCCGACCCGGGGCACCATTAAGTAAACAAACTCTTGAAAAAAGAGTTTTTTTCTGTCCTAAAAGGTGTATGATAATTGACGTTTAGAGGGAAGTATCATGCACTATCAAAACCGTAAAGTATTCACAACCACATGGATATCCACACAGACCTTTCTCGCAGGAGCAATCAACGTCTATGCGGTTTTCATGTTGGAAAAAACAATATCACATCACACCGGCTCAATCTCTAAGGCAGCGATTGCATTGGCCAATGGGAACTGGTTGTTGGCATTTCATTTGGTATCGTATTTAATGTTGTTTTTTGTCGGAGCTTTCTTTTCCGGGCTTACAACGTACAAGCGGAATCGTGGTGTGCGTTTGTTGCACAGT